>Ga0181569_10000474_pt1 | contig 31169 bp, 29 predicted proteins | sample 101ome_19_FD_132452 | JGI IMG/M metagenome (GOLD analysis project Ga0181569, IMG submission 132452) | Coastal salt marsh microbial communities from the Groves Creek Marsh, Skidaway Island, Georgia - 101405AT metaG (megahit assembly) | ecosystem: Environmental > Aquatic > Marine > Intertidal...
ACACTTCAGACTATCTGATCGGCGCACTCGAAAACGTGCTCGACCCGCGCTTTCTCCCACTCCTTGTATTTGGCCTAGCCGCTGCTGTCGCTTTTTCTATCGGCACATCTTGGACGACGATGGCCCTGCTCCTACCGACCATGCTGCCCGTTGCCCATCAAATGGGAGATATAACGCTGGTAATCCTAGTCGCAGCGGCCGTCCTCGATGGAGCCATTTTTGGGGATCACTGCTCTCCAATTAGCGATACGACGGTGCTGTCTAGTATTGCAGCATCCTGCGATCACATCGCCCATGTGCGCACCCAAGCACCTTATGCAATTACGACTATGTGCATAGCGGCCGTGTGCGGCTATTTGGGCAGCACGCTGCTCTACTCTACTTATGTCGGATTGGGATTAGGTATGCTAGCCGTTGTCGCAACGCTCGTTATTGTAGGGCGCGATCCCGATAGGACAGCGCCCCTAGACGCCGACGGAGAATCTGCGTCTCCATCGCTCCCGTAGAGAGCCAGAATTCACCAGCTGGACGTGCTCCGGTCAACGAGCTCTTCAACCACCATCTCAAGCGCTTTTTCAACAGCCAGATCACGCCCCTCCGCATCGGACAGCGCTGCATCGTACGTTGCCCATCCCTCGATCGGTGCAAAGTCTATCAGCACTTCTTCATTTAGGGATCGAACCAGGCGACCGCGCACGCTCAGCAGAAAACGATACTGTTCCGTCTGTTCAGAAGACGTATAGGTAAAGGGGCGGTCTTCGATATTCAGCACCACGAGCTCCAGAAGCGCATCGGCGCTCTCCTCATCAACTACGCGCAAACGACCGTCGCGCGCATACGCATCGACCGTGTGTTCGCTCAACGCCTCGGCGATGTCAAATTCAGCCACCCGACTCTCTGCAACCGGCACGCCAAGGGTCCGTATACCGCCAACTAGTCCGCCCGAAGTCGAATAGTGTGCGCACCCCACGGCACACAGTGCTAATGCACACAGCACGCAAGCCATACGCCTAGCGGTCATTACATTTCTCCTCAAGAAGTCTAATCACGCTCAAAAAGAGCAAAAAAAAACCGGCTCGCCCGCGGGCAAACCGGTTTGTACAATGAAGTTGATGCTATTCTTCTTCCCATCCCGCAACCTGAGCAGACTGCGCCTCCGCCCCTCGCTGGACGTGGTCGAGCAAAAAGTCTTTGGGATCTACGTACCCTTTCACTCCACCCCGCTTGCGATCAATATACCGCACAGCATAGTGCAGATGCGGCCCGGTAGAGCGCCCCGTGCTGCCCATAAGGCCGATACGCTGATTGCGCTTTACACGTTCCCCCACGCCAACCAGCATCTTCTGCATATGTCCATATTCCGTGCGAAATTTGCCCTGGCGAATATAGCGTTCTCCCTGCGCGTTAACCTCTTCTGCGCTGTGCTCAATCACCAGAATATTGCCCAGTCTCCGATCCATATAGGCATGCGTGACAATTCCATCGCCCGTAGCATAGATTGGAGTCCCCGTGCGACCGGCAAAATCAACGCCCAAATGACGCGCCTTACGACCGGTGAAAGGGTCTATCCGATGGCCGAATCCCGACGAGATCCAGGCACGGTTCTGAGGCACTGGCCAGATCGTGGGAAAATGCCGTAGGTCGCCTTCGCTCTCGAGATACTGACGCTCGATCTGCGCAAAGCTCTCTTCCTGAAAACGCGCCATCTGTTTTAGGCGCATAATCCGCGTCGATAGTTCGCGCAGCATCTCTCGCTTCGCCTCAGGCAGGGCGGCGATGTCTTCTTCTGGCAAGTCTTCGGAACCACCCACGCCGCCCAGACGTATATCGGGTGAGAGCGGCTCCATCATATGATAGTCTCGCAGCCGATCGTCGTCGGCGACCAACTGGGCCATAACGCGCTCGAAATCCGCCACTTCTCGCTCTGCGACATCGACGTTGCGCAGCAGGTCGGCATTTTCAGCCTGCAACTGCAGCAGAGCGTTCTCTTGGTCAGTTTTTCGGGAAAAGCCCCAGGCGAAGTACGTGGAAGATAGGATCAAACAGGACAGAACAAATGCAATACCATACAGGAGTTGGGGTGCAAAACGGTATTCGCGCACGTGACCTTCGTCCGAGGGGATAAAGATGAAAGTCAAACGCTTTTGAGGCATACGGCCGTACATCTCCTTGTGCAGTGGAGGCATGTGAGACGCACCAGACGACTGGACGCGCTCGCGCCCACACTGCCGAGCACGTTGTTTGATACGATATGTAACGTATTTTTAACGGGAGTCAATCTACGGCACCACTAGGCGAAAGTCAACCAACCTAACCCTCGTTAACAACCATGCTAATCGCTCTGGACATAGGCAACACACACATTGATTTTGGACTCTTTTCGGACGGCGCGCTGCTAGCCCGAGACCGGATCCGCACACCGGATCCGGCCGGCGTGACGGATCACGCGATATGGCTTATGGACTTTATCGCGAAGCATGCCAACCATCAACCCGTCGAGCGAGCCTTAATCGCCTCGGTAGTTCGCGACATCGAAACCGACTTAATCGCCGCATGTAATCGGTGTGACATTGCCGCCCATTCCGTCGATAGCGACTGGGACCTTGGCCTGCAGATTCGATACGACAACCCGCAGCACGTTGGCATCGACCGACTGCTAGCCGCTTCGGCTGCTCTTGCCGAGGCTCCACCAGATACCGCGCTCATCATTGCTGACGCGGGTACCGCCATCACAGTTGACCTGCTAAGCGCAGAGGGCATCTATCTCGGAGGCACCATTGCCCCGGGCCTGCAGATGATGCTGAAGTCGCTGCGCGCCGGCACCAGTCTGCTGCCGGAAATTGAACTGGGTGATCGTGCCTCTCTGCCCGCCACCAACACCCCCGACGGCATGCGAGCCGGCATCTTATTCGGCGCCGCGAGCCTAATCGACGGACTGCGCGATCGACTTGGTGAAATCGCAGGTACCCCCGTTCAGTCCATACTGACGGGCGGAGATGCTCAACGGCTCTACCCGCTAACTCGTTCCAACTGGCAGTGCGACAGCACACTCGTGCTGCGCGGCCTGTGCGTAGCATACGAGCGCAACAAGTTGACTGTGTAACTTTCACAAAGTATTATCAGATGAAATTCGAATGGATCTGCCTGCCAGTGCCCTATATCTGCCTGCCAGTGCCCTATAAAGGAGTCTCGTATTGAACATCTCTGTTCGCCTTTCCGCCCTCCTCTTAGCCTGTCTCTCAATCGCTCAACCCATCGGGGCAAGCCCTTCGATTGACCAGGAATACAAAGCCGTCCTCTGGCCCATAGCCCAGCGAATACACGAGTATTATTTTGAGGAAATTCCCCCCGATACGCTCATGCAGGCGGCAGCACGCGGTCTTTTTGCCGCCATGGATCCCGCATCCGAATACGAAATAGACACCGACGCTATGCAGGCGTCCTCTCACCCGCGAAAGCTTCTTGCAAGCCGTTTCACTACGCTTATGCAGGTTGCCCGATCGCTGGACGAGAAGGCCTTTTACCACACGCCAGCAGACACCTTGGTACGGTTTGGTATCGCCGGTATGATGCAGATACTCGACCCGTACTCCGTATTTTTGGAAAAACGCAACCTCGACAACTTTAACATTCAGACTCAGGGCAAGTACGGCGGTCTGGGTTTTCGCATTCAGGTTGTGCGTCCCGACAGCGCCATCGCCGTGTGGAGCCTGCTCCATGACGATACGCCGGCCGCTCGTGCCGGCATCAAGTCGGGCGACCTCATTCTGGCCATTGATGGGGAGAGCACGAAAGAGATGTCGGCTGGTGACGCCGCTGATAAGATGCGCGGCGAACCCGGTTCTCCCGTTACCGTAACGCTCCGGCGCGCAGGCGTTGAGGAGCCGTTCGACCTATCCGTAGTACGCGAAGAAGTCAAGATGGGCAGCATCGCAGTAGAGACCCTCTTTCCCGATTCGACGGGGTATGTCAAACTCGACCGATTCCAGCGCAACTGCAGCGCAGAGGTGCGCGATGCTCTTCTATCCCTGCGCGCACAGGGTATGCAGCGCATCATCTTCGATCTGCGCGGAAACGGGGGAGGCTATTTGGACGAGGCCGTAAATATCGTCGACCTGTTCCTCCCCGAAGAGCGCATGGTTGTGTTTACCGCCGGACGTGCATTCCGAGACACCACTAAATATCTGACCTCCGAGCCGGCTCTCTTTGCCGACGAGCCGCTCATCATCTTGGTCAACGGCGGTTCAGCTTCCGCTTCGGAAATTGTCGCCGGCGCCGTCCAAGACTGGGACCGCGGGCTCGTGCTGGGCTCGACAACCGTTGGCAAAGGCTCCGTACAGCAGGTTGTCAATATTGACGAACACTCTGAACTCAAGCTAACGATGGCCGCATGGCACACGCCATCGGGCCGCTCCATCGACAAGCGCATGCGCAAAGATTCCACACTCGTCAGCGACCCGGCGACCGCTTTTCACACCAAGATACTCGAGCGCATTGTGCGCGGCGGGGGCGCGATCACACCGGACGTGGAAGGCACGACGCGCCAGGGCAATCGACTGTGGTGGCAGCTCAACGGCTTTTCCAGCTTAAACAATCAGTTTTTCTACTATGCGCGCCAGTATCGAGTAGCTCACCCCGAACTGACGCGTGCGTTTCGCGCCGATAAGGACACGTTTGAGGAATTTCGCTCCTTTGCCCAGCAGCGCGACTTCGAGTATATCAGCGAAGCGGAAGCACACGTCAACGAGCTAGAAGAGATGGCGCAGGAGGACGATTTCGACGAACTCGAAGATTCTATTGCTCAACTCATCGAGAAAATCGACAGCGCCGAAGAGAAACACTGGCAGGACAATAAAGATCTCATTCTCTGGCGTCTCACCTACGCCATTCTCGAAAAGGCCTACGGCGTCCATCAGGCCGAATCGTATAACGCCGAAGTCGACCCCCAGGTTCTCGAGGCTCGAGCCCTGCTGGCGAATCCGCTCGACTATGAACACTGGTTCCAAGTGGAAGAAATTGGCATTGGAAGCAAAGGCGCCGTAGCGCAGGACGACGAGTCCATCGACGTCGAGTAGACGGCCGTGTCCCTCTTGCAAAGGCCGACGCTCTGGCTGGGCGTCGGCCTTTCAGTGCACCTTCTATTCGCAGCAGCGCTCTTTGAAGACTGGCTGCGTCCCCTGTTTAACGACGCTTCCCACACCCGCCGCGGATTTGATTTTGGCGTATTCTATTTGGCCGGACAGGCCCTGGTACAGCATCGAGATATCTACGCGGTAGAGGGTGCATTCGGCTACCGCTACCTGCCCGTCTTTGCCCAGACCATAGGTCGCCTGTATGCCCAATTCCCTCCCCTCTCGTCCTACTACCTACACCTGTTTATAGGCGAAGTTTTGCTGTGCGCCAACCTCTGGCTCACCTGGCGTCAATCGATCTCTAAGCTTCTCCGCGCACAGGCCGTCTGTATGTGGCTGGCCTTCACACCGTTTTTTCTTGAGATGTATATGGGGCAGGTGAGTTTTTGGGGGGCATCTGTGTTCTATTGGCTGCTCTTGGCCCTCCAGACTCGACAGCCGAACAGTCCCGCCGTTCTCTGGGCAGCCTCAATTCTAGTTAAACCCAATATGCTCATTGTCCTACCTGCCCTTGTCCGCCTTCGCCAGTATCGCGCGCTGCTCATCGGCCTGGTAAGCGCGGCGCTGGTCAGCCTACCCTATTTTCTAATCTATCCGAACGGCTTTGACTCCTTTGTCCAGACCAACCTCCATTCGGGACATTTTAAAGGAGCCCTAACTCATGCTGGCAACGTCGGACTCTGGGGCGGCCTCGTCAGTATAGGAGCCCGTTTTGCACAGATCCCGCTTAGTGAATTGAGTTCACTGGCCGATCTGCCGCTTTGGGCCGCTGCGCCTGCGTATATGGCCCCTCTCATCTGCGGGTTCTTTGCGCTCTTTGTCTCTTGGCGGGCTCCCAGCAAAGACACTACGCTACACCTGAGCCTGTGGATGACTACGTATTTTCTCGCCTACAAAGACGTCTGGGAGCATCATTACGTATTTCTCCTACCGGTTCTTATCGCGCTCTATCTGCGCAATCCGGACGTGCGTTTACTGTGCATATACGGTGCGCTCGCTCTGCCAACGCCCTTTGTATTTTTCGATATCCAGCCTGGAGTATATGGCCCTATTGATCCTGAACGCACATGGGATGTCGCCACGTCATTAGTCTACCGCAGTGCCAAACTTGCCCCCACTATTGCCCTCTGGATATATATTGCTCGTCAACTCAGATGCCGACTCGAATTGAGAGGCCTGGACGAAGGGTAAAAAAATCTCCACACCTTGATATTGCCGGATATAGACATTTATTATACTATAACCATTCGGCCGCGGTTTAGTCCGTCGGTTGAGCTCCTCAGAAATCGTTAAAACACAAGTTTTTATGTCAAATATCTTAAAAGAGCGTCGACGCCTTCCAGCATGGCTAAAAGCCAAGGCTCCTGGCAGTCCCAACTACATGGATATCAAGCGCTTAGTCGCAGAAAAGCGGCTTCATACGGTATGCGAAAGCGCTCACTGTCCCAATATTGGTGAATGCTGGGGGCAGCGCACAGCCACCTTTATGATTCTCGGCGATATTTGCACGCGCAGCTGTGGCTTCTGCGCTATCAAGACCGGGCGCCCAGAGTGGTTAGACGAGGGCGAACCCGAACGCGTCGCCGAGGCCGTCGCCCATTTAAACCTGCGCCACGCCGTCATTACTTCGGTGAATAGAGACGAACTCCCGGACGGAGGCGCACGTATTTTCGCCCGCACGCTCGATGCACTTCACAAACGCTGCCCAGAAACCACCGTGGAAGTGCTCATACCCGATTTCCAGGGCAATTGGGATGCTCTTGAAACAGTCTTAGAGGCTCGGCCCGACATTTTGAACCACAATATTGAAACTGTTCCACGCCTCTACTATAAAATGCGTCCACAGGCTAAATACGCGCGCTCTCTCGAACTGCTGGACCGCGCGCGCACGTCTGGCTCTGCGCCTACTAAATCCGGCGCCATGCTAGGCGCGGGTGAACGCGAAGAGGAAATTGCCCAGACCATAGACGACCTTGCTGCCGTCGGCTGTGCCATTCTGACGCTTGGGCAGTATTTAAGCCCTTCTGCCGAACACGTTCCAGTTGATCGCTACGTGCCTCCAGACGAATTTGAACACTGGCGCGCCTACGCGATGGACCGCGGATTTCGCCACGTCGAATCCGGTCCGCTCGTGCGCTCTTCATATCACGCTGAGAAGCAGGTAGACGAAGCCAACAGGCACACGGACGGCATGCCCGACACACTTCTATCCATAGACCCCGTATCCATCGAGAAAGAGTAAAGGCGCGAATGAATCTGGAAAAGAAAGCACTCTCTGGCTATTTACAACGCAAGAAGCTCATTACGCGGGGGACGCCAATTCGCGTGCAGAGCATAGGCGACGGTATGAAAAATCGCGTCTATTACGTGGCTGCCCCCAAGGCCTCTTGGATTGTTAAACAGGCTCATTCTCGCGTGCAGATCAAAGAGCGCTGGTGGCTTGACCGCAAGCGCATCTTTGCTGAAGATGCCTGCATTGATATCTTGCGACAGTTCCTCCCGCCCGAAATTATCCCCGAATCCGTATTGGTCGACCGAACGGACTTTGTTCTGATTACCACGCCGCCACCGGAAAACGCCGTGCTGTGGGAAGATGATCTGTCCAACGGCCGCATCGACCTGCAGATTGCCGTGCAGTGCGGCGAACTGCTGGCAACCGTGCATAACGAAACGGCCGAACACCCCGAGTTGAAGACGATGTTCAAAGACACCAAGGCCTTTGAGCAGCTGCGCATCGAGCCTCACTATGAGTATGTAACCAACTCGTTTCCCGACCTAAAAAAGGTCATTGACGCCCAGACCAAGCGCCTCAAAAAAGAGACCTATGCCTTGGTTTTGGCCGACCTGAGACCGTGTAACGTATGGATTAACTCCGGTCAGCTCTATCTGGTAGACTTCTCTACCGCGCACTTTGGCCACCCCGGTTTCGACTTGGCCTTTTACGCGGCAGACATGTGCGTTAAAGCGATGCAGAATAGCATTCAGAAAGCCGCCTACCTGGAAGCCATTAACGTATTTTGGAACGGCTATTTCAAGCTGGCTTCTTACAAAGGCGTCAAAGACATTGAGAAGCCCGCTGTGCGCGACCTAGGCTGCCTGCTGCTAGCCGCTACGGATGGAAGACAGGCCGTTGAGTTTGAAGATCCGCACGTAGCAGACCTCGCGCGCCGCATCGCCATGAGCCTGCTCTTTACCGAACTTGAGACCATCGAAGATATCACTGAGTTCATCAACCGCACGCTGATCGACGGTTAGTAGATCAAGCACTCTACTACACAGAGCGGGGGCCAGTTGAACGCGCTAGTGCGCATCATCCAGCCCCCGCTCTATTGTGTATATCTTTCTCAGACCACTTAAACAGGTAGGCCGCGCGTTTCACCCTTCCGGAAAATGCGTTCGCAAATCTAGGCTACTCGACAGGAGATGCTCGACCATTGCCGCACGAGCGGCAGTCCCGTCTCCTCGACGCAGTGTAGATACAATCTCCACGTGCTGTTCCAGAGACAGTCGGGCCCGCTCCTCTGACCGTTCCTCTCCTGCCAATGAGCGCTCTATCCACTCCTGTAAATAGCCGCGCGTCGCCTCCAATAGACTAACCAATAGCGTATTGTGGGTCGCCCGAGCAACGGCCATGTGAAAGCGTAGATCTGCTTCTAAAAAGAGAGAGCTATCGTCGAGCGCTCCCCTCATTTGTGCAAGGGCTTCTTCCACGTGGTGGAGGTCTTCTTTCTCGCCCCGCTGAGCTGCCCAGAAGGCCGTTTCTGATTCTAGCATCAGACGCGTTTCAATCAGATCTCCAACCATTTTTCGATCGAGCAGCATTCCCCACTGCAGCGCTTTTTGCACAAACTGTTGGTTATCGTTAACAAACGTGCCCTCGCCAACGCGGCCCTCCACGACGCCCATTGCACTCAGCGAGCGCAGCGCCTCTCGCAGAGAAGAACGCCCGACGCCGAAGCGTTTACACAATTCGCGCTCGGGCGGTAAACGATCACCCGGACGCAGCACGTTGCGCTGGATGAGATCCATTATCTGCGCTATGATTTCTTCACTTAGCGAAGTCCGCGCAACGGGCCGAAGGCGGTCCGATAGCGCGTTAGAAGCATCGATTTCTCGCACGGTCTCTCCAGTCACTCGACATATTCAACGCACATTGCACCCACAACGCATTCCCAAAGCCAACTGTCTCATTTTCATTTGCAATTGGTCTGACCATCAGCTATTTTGTTTGATAATAGCGTTACACGTCTTCTGTAGTCAAGGGAAATAGCATGGCTCTAACCTGCGATATTGGCACCCGCATTGAGCTGGTGCCCATGGATTCTCACTGCAACGATATTACAGTTGCACTCTACAAACAGCCCCCGTCTGATGCACCGGTTTACCGCATTCACACCTACAGCCAGCATCCCGATGCCCAAGAGCGCATCGGATCGCTCTCTGCTGACATGCAGGTCCTGGGTGGCATGCAACAGGCCGACGACGGGCTTTTGCGTTTCCCCTGCGGTCACGCTCACCAATACGCCGCGCGCAGGTTGTTTCTCGACGCCTGCAAGCGCGATCCTTCCGAAACCGCTCAGGCTCATCCCCTTCAGATTCACGACAAGAAGAGCGCTTGCGACATTGCCGTCGACAGTCTGGGAGATGGACAATACTGCGTGCGCGCAGAGCAGGGAACCCAGGGCGTTGAGCGCCGAACCGCAACGATTGCGCGCGGCTTGATTCGCCTCGGCGAAATGGAAGGCGCCGACGATGACGCCAACCGCTTACACTTTGCCTGTGGCCATGCCCACGACGCTCTCATCGCTTTGCTGCTAAGGCGCGCTCCCAACGTCCGCGCCGCCATGCGCGAAGCGGAGGAAATGGCCAGCCGGGGTCAGCTCGTTGCCCCCAGTGCCCAAAATTAGGAGACAGCATGTCGGAACATCCCCCCTCTATGAACAGCCGAGAGCGCGTCTTGGCAGCGCTCAATCGCCAGCCCGTTGACCGCACTCCGCTTTGCAATCCGACGTCCGTCGCCACGGTAGAGTTGATGGACTTGGTCGACGCCCCGTTTCCCGACGCCAACCGCAAACCCGAACTTATGGCGCGCCTAGCCGCTACGGGCTATACCGAACTCGGCTTCGATACTATCATGCCCGTGTTCTCCATTATTCAAGAATCTGCTGCGCTCGGATGTAAGATCCAATGGGAGCAAAAGGACAACTGGCCCACGGTCAGAATGAACGAGCCCATATGGACGTCGCCCGACGATATCAACGTTCCTGCGGACCTCTGCACGCACCCCGATACTCGATGCGTTACGGACGCCATTAAAATTCTGCGCAAGGAGTACGGTGACGAGGTCGCAGTCATAGGCAAGACGATGGGTCCCTGGTCTTTGGGCTACCACTGCTTCGGCGTAGAGCCATTCCTTCTCATGTCGTTGGACGATCCAGGTAAGACAAAGCTGTGCCTCGACCGCATGAAAGAAATTACGGTCGAGTACGGATTGGCGCAGATCGAAGCCGGCGCAGACGCATTGACGCTTCCCGACCATGCCACCGGCGATTTGGTCAGCGGAGAATACTACGAGCGCTATCTGCGCGATCTGCACATTGAAATGGCCGAACGCCTGCCCGTGCCCATTATCTTGCATATTTGTGGACGCACGGTCGACCGCATGGAATACATAGCCCAAACCGGTATGGCGGCGTTTCATTTCGATTCGAAAAACACGCCCATGGAATCCATGGAGATCGTCAAGGAACGCATTGCGCTCGTTGGCAATATCAACAACCCTGAGACGCTCTTTTCTAAGGGGCCTGAAGTCGTGCGTGAAGAAGTTTATAGAAACTTGGACGCCGGCGTGCAGCTCGTGGGGCCCGAGTGCGCTATCCCCCTGCAAACTTCGATTGAAAACTTAAAAGAGATTCCCCGTGCCGTGCGCGACTGGCACGCTGGATACGACCGCTAGGAGAGATAGCATGGCCGAGATTGGTGATATAGCCAACGAGTTTATCCGCGACGAAATCGACGAGTTTCTCGAAAAGGAAAACGAGCGCAACCATATCGTAGAGCTCTTTGCTCAAACCAGACCACTTTTGCAGGACATTGCCGCAGCCCTGATCGACGGCGCGCACGAAGAAGTCGACCAACTGACTCAGCAGGCGCTTTCCGAAGGCATTGAGGCGTTAGAAATCATGGATGACGGTCTAATTGCAGGCATGGGTATCGTCGGTATTAAGTTTCGCGATAACTTTATTTTTGTCCCAGAAGTGCTGGCCTGCGCCCGCGCTATGAAGGCGGGTATGGCGCATATCGAGCCCATTCTCTCGGATTCGGGCGTAGAGCCGATTGGCACCGTAGTTATGGGAACGGTTAAAGGAGATCTGCACGATATCGGCAAAAACCTGTGCATTATGATGCTGCGCGGAGCCGGCTTTGTCGTGCACGACCTCGGCGTCGACACCTCGGAAGACGAGTTTATCGAAGCAATCGAGGAACACGGCGCCAAGCTGCTGGGCATGTCCGCTCTGCTGACGACTACGATGCCCAACATGGGGAAAACGATTGAGGCCTTTATCGATGAAGACCTCCGCGACGACATAAAGATCATGGTCGGCGGCGCGCCCGTGACGCCTGAGTTTGCCGAAGACATGGGCGCTGATGGCTATGGCAAAGATGCCCTATCCTGCGTTGAGTTAGCCAAGGAATTGCTGAGCGAATAGTACCGTTCGACCTACCTATGGCTTCCATTGATCCAAAAGAATACCAAAAACGCCTCGACAAGCTAACCTCCATGCTGGGCGACATCGTGCGCCACGCCGACATCCAGGCGCAAAGTCGCTGTCCCTACAAAAACCGACACGACGAGTGCACCGCACAGTTTGGCTGTAGGAATCAGCGAAAAACTGAGGAGCGAGAGGGCGCACTCCTCTGCGTTGGCGACGACAAGCTGGACTATCGCAGCGCATGGGAGAGCGAACAACGCCCCTTGGAAGCCTCCGGCACCGAAGGCGGAGCGCGCGTTATATGCGGCGATCAATCCCATCCCTCAGCAAAACACCACACGCTCTTTGATGCCGCTGATGCGCTCTCCGTAGCCGTTCCCACTTCGTGTCATCGTTCGGGTAGCTGCCACGAGTGTATCGTCGAAGTTAAGCGCGGCATGGAAGCGCTCAACGAACGCACGCGCGAGGAAGAGTTTCTACGAGACGAATACCGTCTGGCCTGTCAGGCCGAGATCGTCGACCCCAACACCGACGTTGAATTTGCCCCACTCAATCGCGCTCCTCGCATCCTGACCCTTACGGCAGCTCCTGCTCGAGATATCCAACCCTTGGTCGTGCGAGACGGAGACCATGTATACTACGACGGAGAGCAGATAGACGCGTATCGCGGCCACCTGCTAGGCATCGCGATTGACTTGGGCACAACGACCGTAGCAATGGAACTGGTCGACTTGGAGCGCGGTCAGAGCATCGAAGTCGCTTCTTTTGAAAACCCACAGCGCTTTGGCGGCAGCGACGTCATGTATCGCATTAGCTATGACCGCGAGCATCCTCGCGAACTTCGCCAGGCCATTATTCGCTCGATCAATCGCCAAATAGCCCACTGGTGCACCGCACACGACGTGCACAGACACTGCATTTACGAGATTGTCGTTGCCGGCAACTCGACGATGCGAGAAATACTCTTTCGCTATGACGTCCAGAGCATCGGGCAGAAACCCTACAAATCTCAGGTAGAGCTAGAATACCGCGACGGAGAGCGCCCCCATACAGCCCTAACGGAGAAGACGCGTCGGCTCGGCCTGCGCGCCCACCCCAAAGCACGCGTTTACGGCTTGCCCCTCATAGCAAGTCACGTGGGCGCCGACGTAGCGGCCGACCTGTGTGCCACCGGCCTCGATGAACGCGCCGAAAGCACCCTCTTAATCGACGTCGGCACCAATACGGAAGTCGTCGCCATTCACGATGGACGTATGGTAGCGGCCTCTTCGCCGGCCGGTCCCGCTTTTGAAGGCGGCACCGTTACCTACGGCATGCCCGGCTATGAAGGAGCTATTGAACGGCTTCAGTGGAACGGCACGGACTGGGACTTCAAAACCATTGGAGACGCAACGGCCCTGGGAATTTGCGGTTCTGGACTGATTGATCTGCTGGCCGAACTGCGCCGACACGACCTCATGTCGCCCAAGGGTGTGTTCTCTGAAAGAAAGAAAGAACTCCTTATCGACCCCCGGACGGGCATCACATTTTCGCGCTTAGACGCGTCGAATCTAGCGCAGGCAAAAGCAGCAAATTACTGCGGTCAATACATCGTACTACGCGCTCTCGGCCTATCGCCCAGCAGCGTAAAAAAGCTCTATTTGGCAGGCGGATTTGCCCACTACGTAGACACCCAAGCTGCGATTGATATAGGATTTTTAGCGCCCGTAGCGGCAGAGCGCATAGAAAAAATAGGCAATGCTTCCCTGCAGGGTGCACGCGACGTTCTACTCTCTCAGAAAAAGCGACGCCATCTCGAAGCGCTCGTCGGCCAGATCGAACATATAGAGTTAGAGACGACCCCAGACTTTTTTGAGCTTTTCGTCGACGGATGTCAGTTTAACCCCATGCCCTCGACGCTGATCTGAGACAAACCGTGAATAAATCTCCGACCGCACCGCTCTGCCCTATGCTCTGGCAGAAGATGTCCTCATGGGCCGAGACGAATACTGCACTCGCTTTATCCGCGCCTACAGAAAAGGCGAGCTCACGCCTTAGAGATCAGGGCGCCCCCTCCCTGCTACAGCGTAAACCACCACTGGCGTTTTCACCCTCTTTTCATAGATTATTTCTCTATGAAACCATTTATAGAACGCATCGCCGAAGACCGTCCCATGCTCTACGACGGCGGCTTCGGATCGCAGCTTTTTGAGCGCGGCATCGAACTGACCAACAGCACGCTGGCCAACGAAGAGCATCCGGACGCCGTAGTCGACATTCACCGTACCTATATTGAGGCCGGCGTCGACGCGATTGGCAGCAATACGTTTGTCGCCTCTGAACTTCACTTGGAAATGGCCGGTAAAGACCCGGCTGCGGCTGGCACCCTGGCGACTAGGGCCGTTGAGCTGGCACGGCACGCGGTTAGAGAGAGCGAACGCGAAGTTTATGTGGCGGGCTCGATCGGTCCCTCACCCGGCGCCATTGAGTCCGACGCAGGTGACACGACATTTGGCATAGCCGACGTCAAAGTGCGCGATGCGCACGCGCGCATCGTGGAGGCGCTGGCCGAGGGAGGCGTCGACTTCTTCATCATTGAAACACAGTTCTCTGCCAAAGAAGCGGCTATTGCCTGCGATATTGCCCGTCATACCGGACTACCCATCGCGATCAACTTGACGCTGAAGTATACCAAGGACCGAAAAACGGGACGCGTCGTCTACAAGACCGATTGGGGGCACTCACCCGCCGACTTACTCGACATCCTCGCATCCGGGGACTTCTCAAACGGCGAGAACCTACTAGACCACGTGCATATTGTCGGGCTCAACTGCGGCGCAGAAACTCGGCGTAGCGAGCACACGGGGATGCCTTATGCCCTCTGCGGGGGCGAGCAGATCCAACAGGCCCTGCAGGGTCACGAACAGGATAAGCGCATCATGGCCTATCCCAACGCCGGCATGCCCCAACTGGATAGCCAGCACCGCACGACCTATTCTCAGACGCCCCAAGATATGGCCACTCATATTGCTGCACTGCTCGACAGCGGCATCTTTTTTCTCGGCGGATGCTGTGGCACAACGCCGGATCACATTCGCGCGTTCCGCCAAGCCATGGACGCTCACGCTCCCTCCTCATGATACACTATCAGGTCCTCTACTGGCGCGACATTCCGGCCCAGGTAAAGATTTATGCCGAGCGCCGACCCACCTCGCACGCCCTGTCTTCTCGCTTTCAGGTGGCGATTGATCGCATTGCAATGGAAGAGGGACTAACCGGCACAGAAGCGTATTTAGACCAGTGGCAGTGGTCTGAAAAACGCCCCGTCGAAGAGGAGCACAGCGACGTCGCAGCACGCGTTGTCGAAGAGGTTGAGCGGGAAGGCGATGAACAACTGGCCGCATATAGGAAGCGTTCATGAGCACGTTTGATAAGCACTACGACGTCATTGTAGTTGGCGGAGGCCATGCTGGAACCGAAGCTGCTCTGGCTGCAGCACGCATGGGCGCTGAGACCCTATTGTTGACAATGAATCTCGACACCATAGGCCAGATGTCGTGCAACCCGGCCATCGGGGGCATTGGCAAAGGTCACATGGTTAAAGAGATTGATGCGCTCGGTGGCGAGATGGCGGTCAACATAGACCGTACGGGAATTCAATTTCGCCGACTCAATACGAGCCGCGGTCCCGCCGTGCGCGCGTCGCGCGCCCAGGCAGACAAGAAAGACTACCAGTTTGAACTCAAGTTTGTCTGCGAACAGCAGGACCACCTCGACCTGCGACAGGGGCTCATGGAATCGCTGTTTATTAATGGGGGCCGCATTCAAGGCGTTGGTGTCAAAGGGGGCATTACCTACCTCGCCCACAGCGTCGTCCTGACGACGGGCACCTTTCTCAAAGGTAAAATTCACGTTGGCGATTTTTCCTACAGCGCCGGACGTGCAGGTGAGACCTCGGCGGAAAAGGCGTCCGAAGGTCTAGCTGCTCTCGGCTTCGAAATCGGCCGCTTAAAAACCGGCACCCCGCCTCGGGTCAACGGCCGCACGCTCGACTTTCCGAGCATGGAAATTCAGCCCGGCGACGACCCGCCGCGCCCTTTTTCCTACGCTGTAGAACAGATCGAACGGGAACAAATGCCCTGTTGGATCACCTACACGAACGCCGGCACGCATGAACTAATCGAAGAAAATTTAAATCGATCGGCCATGTACAGCGGTCGAATTGAAGGCATTGGACCGCGCTACTGCCCCTCAATCGAAGACAAAGTCGTGCGCTTTGCCGACAAGGAACGCCACCAAATCTTTGTCGAGCCCGAAGGCAGAAAGACGCTCGAGTACTACATCAACGGGCTATCAATGAGCCTGCCAGAAGAGTTGCAAACCGAGATTGTACGCTCGTTGCCCGGCCTTGAAAGGGCCGAAATCATGCGCCCTGCCTATGCGGTCGAATACGACTATGCCCCTCCCACGCAGCTCTATCCCCACCTCGAGACAAAACGAGTGGAGAATCTCTTTTTCGCGGGACAGATCAACGGCACAACGGGCTACGAAGAAGCCGGTGCGCAGGGATTAATAGCTGGAATTAACGCCGTGCTTAAAGTGCGTGGAGAAGCGCCTTTTGTGCTGAGTCGATCGGATGCCTATATCGGCGTACTCATCGATGACCTGGTGACCAAGGGAACGCAGGAACCCTATCGCATCTTCACCTCGCGCGCGGAGCACCGCCTTCTGCTGCGCGAGGATAATGCCGACTATCGCCTTATGGAACGGGCACGCGAATGGGGGTTGGTTGGGGATGCCGTCTGGAAAAAGTTTTGCGACAAAAAGAGCGCCGTCGCACGCGAATTAGAGCGGCTCAGTCAAGAGAGACTGCACCCGTCTGACGGCGTGAATGCGGTCTTTGCCGAGGCGGGAACCGCACCGCTGAAGGAAGCCACACCGCTGGTCGACATCCTGCGACGCCCAGAGCTGAGCTACCGCCACATTGAGCAGCTGTGCCCGCCGGACAGACCGCTCTCACCCGATGCGGCAGAGCACGTGGAAGCAGAGGTTAAATACGACGGCTACATCAAGCGTCAACACACGCAGGTAGACAAACTCAAGCGACTCGAATCCATGCGTATCCCCATCGATTTTGACTTTGCCGCTCCTGGACTTAACCTATCGACCGAGGGGCGCCAAAAACTCGCGCATATTCGCCCACAAACGCTCGGACAAGCGTCGCGCGTTTCGGGCGTCTCACCGGCTGACGTCTCTGCGTTGATGGTACTCTTACACGCACACGGCGCGCGCGCGCAGGCCGGATAGATCCGATTTCATTAGAAGCGAGCGGCAAGGCTCAATCCCACCTGACGCGGATCTCCATAGCTCAGATAAAGCGTATCGGCATAGTCGGGAGGCGCTAGGCCAAAGTAAAATCCCCGCACGGCATAGCGTTCGTCTAACACATTGCGCCCCCACAGCGTAAGAGACCACGTGCCTTTTTCATAGCCTACGCTGCCATTGACTATCTGATATCCTTCCGCTTGTAAATCATGGCTGTCGGAAAAATAGAATTTATCCGTCAACGACCAAGCCGCACGAGCAAACAAGCCCAGCCTGTGTGTATACGTACTCCCTAAACGCAGACTCCACTGCGGAGCATGGGCTGGAGCACGGCCTCCCAATTCCTGACGCTGTCCATCGGCCGCGTCAAACCCGTAGGGATCAACTCGAGCGCGTAGATAACCCAGCGAGGCAACCGCACTTAGACTCGGAGAAAAGCGGTACTGACCTTCGACTTCAACGCCCCGATTTACCCCAGAAGCTGCATTTGCAGTAAAATAAAAGAAGCTATTGGGATCGCCCGGCGTCTGCTGACTTGAGAGAGATACCTGCTGCCCGTCGCGCAGTGCATAGAACGCGACTACATCCAGTCGATAACGCGGCGCGACAAGGCGATATCCCCCTTCTATATTGAGCATATACTCAGGATCGTAGGGGCGATTAGCCGCGGCTAAATAGGGATGTTGGTTGATACCCCCAGCCCGATATCCACGCGCCACGGCTGCATAGGCCGAATGGCCTCGACCATTTTTCCAATTAACCGAGACCTTGCCACCCGGAAGCCATCCGTCCACGTCGTAGCGCACGTCTTGCGCACCGGCATTGGTTTCCCCGCGATAGTCTATCGAACTATGCTCGACTCGCCCCCGAACCATTAGCTTGACGTTGCCGCTGAGCGGCCGTTCGAACTGACCGTATAGCGCTACGTGCCCCATATCAAAACGCGCCTCTAAATCGCTTGAAGAACCGCCAAAGAGGTAGCCTGTCGCATCGTCTTCTTCTCTCAGCATTCGGCTGTATATTCCGAATAGAAAAGCCTCGCTCTCTAGTCGGACTTCCTGGCTCAGACTCGTGCGCTGGCGCTGCGTGCGATCGTAGAAATCGTATCTCCATCCTTCCACTTCTGGATCAAACAAATAGGGTTCGGCTCCCCAATAAGCATCGTTTCCCCAATCACCGTCGTAGCTATAATCGAGCTCTGTTTGGGCATAGGTGCTTATCGCCACCCAGTTTAGCAATCTGTCCGTCGGCTTCTCCATGCGCAGGGAGAACGCCGTCGTCGTCTGATGGTCACGGCCCAGTCGGTCGGAGTAGGTGACGAGTCCTCGGTTATTGTCCGGTGACCACATATCGTAGCCGTTATCAGCTTCAACGCGGAACAGAGTGCTCTTCAGCAGAAATCCACCAGGGGTAGCATAGCGCAGCTTGAAGCGCAGGAGCGACTCGCGACGTCGATTGCTATCGTCTATATCGAGGTAGGCATTTTCTCGAAAACCGTTCGATCGGGCCAGTTGATAGCCTGCCCGCAGCGCAAGTCGGTCGTCGATGGGCGCATTGACAATGCCCTCCGTGCGCAGGAGACCGTCTCCCCCCAAGCCAAAGCGAACGATTCGTTCGGACGTAGAGGACGGCTCTGCAGACTCGACGTTGATCAACCCCGCCAGCGCATTCGCCCCAAAGGCACTTGATTGAGGCCCTCTAAAGATTTCGACCTGCTCCAAGTCAAAGAGAGCACCCGTACCCAAACCGCTTAAGTCTACGCCGTCAACAACATATCCAACGGAGAAGTTGGGAGGCCCCTCACCCGCATACTGGCTGCGCTCTCCTATGCCGCGCATCTGGAAGTAGCGCGGACGAGCCGTACCTCCAGCCCAGTGTATATTGGGCACCTGTTGCATCACGTTCTGTATGTGTTGGACTCCATCTCTATCCATCGAACGGGCACCCAATACGCGGACGCTTGCCGACATTTCGTCGAGGGATTCCGCGCGCAGACCTCCAACGACAACGACCTCTTCTGCCCGCAGCATATCGGCAACCATTTCTACCCGAATAACCCGATCGCTTTCTCCTACAACCCAGACGACGTCCTCGTATCCAACCCGGTTAAAATACAGGGAGTCTCCAGAGGTCGCTCCAACCATAAAATCACCGTTTGCATCGCTGCTGACCGTTAGATCCCCAGCCCGGATTTGCACCTGCTCCAACGGCATACCAGTTTGTGTATCGACCACCTCACCGCGCACTTCAGCGCCGAAGCAAAAGCGCGCCGAAGCGAAAAACAGGCATATTACTAACGCAATTCGCACCAAGGCCTTACCCTCCTATTAGGCAAAAAAAAACTTCCCAGCGCTATAGGCTTAGGAAGCGGCGAGCGGTAGGCGGCGGTATTGCGCCGCTAAACGCTCTCCGTTTCCCTACGCTGGCATCATCCAGTTCAGGTTCTAAGGGTTTTATCTCAGGCTGCCGTGAGCCACCCCCAACGGATCTATGAAGAAATATATCTACGCGCCCCACCAAGGGCAATGCGCTATAGTACATATACTGGGCGCTTCGCGCCCTAAACCCACTTCAAGAAGCGAGTTATGTCCTGTGAAATAAAACGTTCCACATCAAGCGCTTTACAAGCGCAGATCCTACGCAAGAAATACCAATACAGAAGCCTGGTCTTACATGCTCAGACGGCCCTACCGCGCGACGGTGCGGTCCGCCTTGTCGGACCCGACTGCGCCTACCATCTATACCGGACGCACCAAGCCGCCCGCTATATTTCAGCGTTTCCAAAGCCTTCCATCGCTGCTTATACCGTAGCGACTGATCGCGCCGTCCTCATCGAGATCCTCAACTTCCTCTAAGGTCGCTTCAAAAGAGTGATTTGTAGCCTGTATAGAAGGCGGCCAGAGAAAGTTCTGTAGAACGGGGTTTTCGAGCCCCAGCGAATCGGCGTGCTCGGCATAATATCCGCGTTCTGCGCGAAAGCGGCGCTGTCTATAGTAGATGCTGCGCAGCGTAGACCAGGCTCGCTCCCGAGCAGGCTTGATGAAAACAGCTCCATCGCTGCCAGCGGGCTCATCGGCAAAAAGCACATAGCCCCATTTCTCTGGGTAATGCATATTAATCAGCCCCTGCGGAGACCAGACCCAATTATCTTCGCTACGGCCGGCCACCTTGGCGTATTCCCCTTCTACCACTTCGAGTTCCCACTGCACGCGAGAGAAGTTCACGCGCCAGATCTGCCCTGCGAGCGGCCCACGACGACTGTTGGCCTGCTGTAGAACGTGTAGGGGAAACGCCATTTCTACGGACCACCCTTGATCTGTGTCGCTTGGGTCATTAATCGTGCCCCATACCTGGACAGCCGTTTCTAATCCGTCTATATACCAAGCGTTTATATAGGGCCCTCCATCTCGGTAGGGTTTGGCCAAGAGCAAGTCCCACTCCGTACCAAGCGCATTGATCTCAAACTCATAGTATAAATGCGTATCCCCATCGGGATCTATAAATACCTCAAAGTCGTTATCCCGGTAAATAACGGCATCGCGCTTTGTTAGGGTGGCCCATACATGGGGCTCTTCAAGATCGGCGGCAATGTAAAAGTACTTATCATCCCAGAGCATTTTAGCTCGCGTTAAGAACGCGGGCTTCTCTTTCCGCTCACCTTCAATATCGACAAACGCCGGCGTCCATTCCGCACGCTGCCATGACGGCTCATCCAGCTTTCCATCAATGTTTATCGGCCCTAGTGATCGCTGCACTACGTAGTGGAGTGGCTCAATACCCTCAACGTATTCAATATCGAGATTGCGCTGTGCCCAAAGTATACCTGGACTGACCAATGCACCCACAAGAAAAAAGACCCTCAACATAGGACGCTCCCATCGTGATTTCCTCTACGCTATTTACGCTTTCTCCATAAGATACGCAGTGCGCGCTTTGAGACCTACTGTCATTTAAATCTGTCCCGTGATAAATAGCGGTTGACGCGCTGGTCAACCCCCCGTTTTTTTAATCATATAACCGGATCTAAAGGGAGAAAATAGAGCATGAGCGCAGCGGATAAAATGGAGCTATATAAAAGCGGTATGATGCAGTTTGCCCAGCAGGATTTCTCCGGCGCCATTGAACTATTTAATAGAGCGTTAGAAGTGGATTCTGGCTTTGCAGATGCCTATCAAGCGATGGCGCACTGTCACGAGAAGCTAGGCGATCTGGACGCAGCACTGGCCTGCGCACAGCAGGCGGTAGAGCACAATCCCGAAGACTTCCTAGCGCACACGAGCCTGTCGATATTCTACCAACGCAAGGGCATGATTGCCGAGGCCGAAAGCGAAAAGGCGCTGGCTGCGCAGCTTCAGCAGCAGAGCTAAATCCACGTCCATGCAGATCGGCCCCTACGCACTCACCCCGCTGCGCGCAGACCTTCCCATTCTCACGCTGGCCCCCATGGCCGGCGTAGGCAATTGGGTATACCGGCTTATCTGCGCACGCTTGGGTGCACAGATTGTCGGCGTCGAGTTTATCAACTGCAGAACCATCGGCACGGCATCGCGTAAGAGTGAGTGGCAGCTTGACTTCTCCGATGCTGCCTTTTACGAAGAAACGGGTATATCCCTTCTTGCCGCACAGATATATGGCAATGACATAGATCTCATCGCAGCCGGTGCACGCGAGTTTGAACGACGCGGGGCGCAGATTGTCGACATCAACTTTGGCTGCTCCGTACCTCAGATTCTACGCAGAGGAAGCGGAGCCGCTTATCTACGCGACTTAGACAGACTCTACGAAGCCGTTTACGCTACGGTCCAGGCCGTTAACGTCCCCGTCACCGTAAAGACGCGCATCGGATGGGATGACGACGATATCAATATCCTCGAAGTCGTGCGTCGCTGTGAAGAGGCCGGTGCGCAGGCCATCGCCATTCACGCGCGCACGGTAGTGCAGAAATACAAAGGGAGCGCAGCATGGGAATGGATTGCACGTGCCAAGGAAGCCGCACAGATCCCAGTAATTGGCAACGGAGACGTCTTTTCCGTAGAAGATGCTCGACGTATGCAGTCTGAAACCGAGTGCGACGGCGTTATGATCGGCCGCGCCGCTATGGCCAATCCGTGGATTTTCTCCGGCCGTGACGGTGCCTCGCTGTCCGAATGCATCGATTTAGCCCTCGAACAGCTCGAGTATATGGCTCAATACAAGGGTGAACGCGTAGGCGTTATGGAAACGCGCAAACATCTCGCACTCTACTTTAAACACCTGCCCCGGTCGTCACAGATGCGCCAGCGACTGCTGACGAGTGATTCGTTGGCGGAGCTAGTCGATCTGCTTAAAGAGTGGAAAGATCACACCCCTCTCACGCACGACCGTAGCGATCTCGTTCTAACCCAGCGCGAGGCAGATGCCCTCGCCTGGGGAGGCAACGGCTAAGGAAGGACTCGCACCATGATGAAACGATGGATTGTATTAGCCACTCTGTGCATCGCCGCATCCTGTACGGAACAACCGACCAAAGCCGTTCTTTCCGTACATCTATTTGAAGCGGAGCTGCTCGCAGATGCTCAAGGAACCTACTACGCTGGATGGGATACTGTTTCCTTCGGCTCGACCGATGCCGCCGTGCAGTACGTCGTTTCGCCAAAGCCGCTACTCACTGAATGGAATATCGCAGCGTTTAGAGCGAGTCAACCGCAGGCAGACGGCACGCGCGCGGTCACCGCACGCCTCAATGCCTACGCAGAGCGCGCGATGAATGAATTTTGCAGTCGCCCCGCCAACCTAAAAAAACCGCTAGGGCTTCGGGTCGGAGATCGCTGGCTCAACTTTAACCCGCTGCTCAAACCGGTAACGGATCGGCTAACCCTAATGGGATTCACGACGGAAGAGACCGAACAGTTGCAGCGCTACATAGACCAACGATAAAACAGCTCATAGGCCCATCGGCAAATCCAGCGGACACCGAGTCAACTCTTCTGGTCCTTCTTCTCCTACGTAGATCATATTTTCCACGCGGGCTCCGCCTAGGCCGGGTATATACACACCAGGTTCACAGGACAGTGCATCCCCTACCCGCAGGACGTCGGCTGCGGCGCTGCCTATGCGCGGAAGGTCTCCTCCCAGGCCGAGTCCGTGACTCAGATGGTGTACGTAATAATCCTTCCAACCCCGTTCGGCAAAGCACCCCACAACTTGGCGGTAAATATCCGCTCCGTCGGCTCCAGGAGACATAGCGGCAACCCCCGTTTTATACGCGCGCTGTACCGTCTCGAGCAGCGCGTGCTGCTCCTCTGTGCCTTCACCGACGATGCCCGCTCTCGTCATGTCACCGAGATAGCCCCGCACGTGAATGGCCATATCGATAAAGATCATATCTCCTTCGCGAATGAGTCGTCGGGGGTTTTCCGCGCTGTCTAAGTAAAACGTGCCCTCCCCCACCGCTGGGGACATAGTGGCATCTTCGGCACCTGCTTTCAGCATAGCGTATTCACCCTCGGCAATGACGTCGAGACAGCTCAAACCTGGACGAATCGCGGCAAATGCAGCCGCCATACCCAAATCTGCGATGCGTGCGGCTTCGCGCATATGCTCCAAGTCGCTTGCATCCTTCTTCCGGCGTATCTCCGTTCCCAAATCTTCGCATTCGATCTGGCAGCCGTCAATCTGCCCGCGCAGAAACTTTGCCAACCCGGGCTGATCGACGATAATGCGCTTCAAACCCGCTTTGCGCAGATAGGCAAGTAGCTGGTCTTCTGGGGGAGGATCGCCGAGCGTATTTTCTATCACGATGCAATCGTTTAATAGGTCGCGACAGGCGTTAGAAATCCATATACCAGGAAAAACAACAGGTTCGTTTAGGCCAAAAATAATCGCACAGCAGTTTGCACGCGATATGACTGAACTCGGTTCGGGATGGGGTAAAAAGTAGAGCTGGTTGGGGCGAATTGCACTGATAAACACGTCTGCTTGGCGCTCTTCAAGAGCCTGCGTAAGCCGCTCTGCTCGGGTCATTGATCTCTCCTTAGTAGACTTGCAGCAATGCCGTATTGCGCCATAGATTAATCAATCAGTAGAAAAAAAGACAGATGTCTGCAGACACGGATACAGAAACGGTGCCACGCTCATGATGACAGAAGCCGAAGTATACGAATTTGACCTGAATGGTCTTATAGTCTATCGCAATATGATTCCGCCAGAGGACGTGGCGCGCATGAACGAGTTAATCGATGCTGATCAGGGTGGAGAATTCCCTCAGAGTTTCTCTTTTCTCCACTTAGACCCGCTCTTTATGAACCTCATGGCCCACCCCAAAACGCTAGAAGTCATGCGCACAATGATAGGGGATTGGATGCGGCTAGACCATACCTATGGCCTACAGATGACCAACGAGTCCGAGGTCCGAGAAAACCTGCACGGCGGTCTGCGCGCCGACCAGGGCGAGCACCAATACCAGTGGGCCTATAACCGCATGTGGAACGGTCTCATAGTTGTTATGTACGCTCTTGAAGACGTCGATCCCGGTGACGGTGGGTTTGTCGGCGTGCTCGGCAGCCACAAGGCCTGCATAAACAGCTACAAGCCACCACTCGACTCTCCGCTCGTAACCAATCCGGCACTCAAAGCCGGCGATATGCTCATCTTTACCGAGGCCTTAGTGCACGGCACCGTGCGCTGGAAAAGCACCCAGCGCCGGCGTTCTCTTCTCTACAAATATTCACCGGGCTACTCAACTTGGGCCAAGGCCGAGAACCTCGACGCCTACCTCGACATGGCACAAAACGACGTCCAGCGCGACCTGCTTCGCCCACCCTACGTTGGCACGCGCACGCCGCTCGACTTTCCCGAAGTTTAAAAAAAGATCTGGGACTACCGATGACTGAAAAAATAGCACGGGGTATCTGGCCTGCTCTGGCCACCCCCTTTACCGACGATGGTTCCGCTCTAGCACCCGAACGCGTGGCGCCTCTAATTGGCCATCTCCTCGACCAGGGAGCCAACGGCTTCTTTGTAACAGGCGGCACGGGAGAAGGTGCCGCGATGCAAGTTGACGAGCGCAAAGCTATGACCGACGCGACGATTGCAGCCGTCGCTGGAACGGTCCCCCTCATTTTCCAAGTGGGCGCAACGGGCACAGAAACCGCCGTCGAACTAGCGCGCTATGCCGCTGCGGCCGGAGCCGATGCGATCGCCTCGGTCGCTCCGATAGATCACCCCAACGACCTGCAGGCGGCCGTGCAGCACTACGCGGCCATTGGCGGCGCCACGGACAAACCGTTTTACGTCTACTGGATTGCTCAGACAGCTGACAGCACCATCACCGCGGAGCAGTATCTCGAAGCCATGGAGGCCGTGCCCAACTTCAGCGGGCTCAAGTTTACTGACTCCAACTTCTACTTCTTTCAGCGCTTAGTAGACTTGGCCGGCAATCGCCTCAACATCATTTCCGGTCCAGATGAAATTTGTTTAGGGGGTATGGTCGCCGGAGCCGATGCGGCAATCGGTTCGACCTACAACATCATGCCGAACATATTTCTGCGTATGCGCCGTCATTTTGAAGCCGGTGAGATTCGCCCAGCCATGGAACTACAGGCACAGGCCAATCGCGTCATTTCGACCATGATGCGCTACGGCGTGCTCGGAGCACTTAAGGCCGAGTTGGGCATGCGCGGCCTGCCCGTAGGCCCCCCTCGCGCACCCAACAACCCGCTCAGCGCAGAACAGCAGACCGCCCTACGCCGCGATTTGGATACTCTTGGATTTTCGGTCGAATAGGTCTTGGACACGCTTTTAGGTCGCTTACTCTATTCAGACTTAATGGACCCAACATGACCGACCTTGTCGACGCCGAGGTCGCGCATTATCCGGGGTTTTTACGCGATGGAGAGCGGCAGTCTATATTCGATCAACTGCGCGATACGACGCCGTGGGAACAGCACGTAGTACGGCTCTTTGGACAATCTCACCCAGCTCCGCGCCTTTCCGCATGGTACGGCGATCCGGGCGCGACCTATATCTACTCCGGACTACAGCTCTTACCTCAGCCTTGGACCCCGCTGCTCGACCAGCTGCGACAGCGCGTTAGCACCCTCATCTCTAAACCGTTTAACAGTGCTCTCCTCAATTACTATCGAGATGGCGCCGACGGCATGGGATGGCACAGCGACGACGAACCCGAGTTGGGCCGTGACCCCTGTATTGCCTCGCTCAGCTTAGGCTCGGAGCGTCGTTTTTTACTGCGGCATAAAACGCAGAGTAATCTTCCAACCTCTCAGTATTTGCTAGGTAACGGTGATTTGCTTATCATGCAGGGCAAGACGCAGCACTATTGGAAGCATCAGATCCCCAAAACTCGTCGGCCCGTTGGAGCGCGTATTAACATCACATTTCGCTATGTGCATGTAACTCGTAATCAAGAAGTACAATCTCACGTACGCACACAGTAACGAGAATCTATTTATCTGCACCTCGACCCACTGCTTCTTATCTGCACCTCGACCCACTGCTTCTTATCTGCACCTCGACCCACTGCTTCTTATCTGCACCTCGACCCACTGCTTTTTGCAGCCGGTAAGCACATTATTTTTTCCAGAAAAGAGATAGAGCGTTTATGAAAACCGAAAGTAAACCTACTGAACAAAAGTTTGACAAGAATCCTATTTCAACGCGAAAAACAGATAATTACAAGCAGGAGTACGTATGGGGGTTTGTGGACAAGTGGGATGAGTTAATTGATTGGGAACGACGTGCTGAGGGAGAAGGAGACTTCTTTATCCAACAACTTCAAGAAGCAGGGGCACGGCAAGTCCTTGATGTGGCAACGGGCACGGGTTTTCACTCCGTTCGCTTGCTGCAGGCAGGGTTTGAGGTCGTCAGTGCGGACGGCAGTCCTCAGATGCTATACAAAGCATTTGAGAATGCTCGTAAACGCGGTTTGGTCATGCGCACGGTCCAGGCCGATTGGCGTTATTTAAACCGCGACGTCCACGGCGAGTATGACGCCATTATTTGCTTGGGCAACTCATTTACTCACATGTTCAAGGAGCACGACCGACGCAAGGCGCTGGCCGAGTTCTATGCAATGCTAAAGCACAACGGCATATTGATCCTAGATCAGCGCAACTACGACCGAATCTTGGACGATGGGTTTTCCAGTAAGCACGCTTTTTATTACTGCGGTGACGACATCAGAGCAGAACCGGAACACGTCGACGATGGGCTCGCTCGCTTCCGCTACACGTTTCCAGACCAGTCGGTCTACCATCTCAACATGTTCCCCTTGCGCAAAAATTACACGCGTCGCCTAATGGCAGAAGTGGGATTCCAAAAAATTGAAACCTACGGCGATTTCCAGGAAACCTACCGTAAAGACGAACCGGATTTCTTTGTCCACGTCGCACAAAAGAGCTACGATCCAGATATAGCCACAGCTGAGAAATAATCAGATATGGCTAAGCCTTCAGCAGCAGTCGAAACGGCGAAAAACTATTACGACAGTGCCGATGCAGATACTTTCTACGCACTCATTTGGGGCGGCGAAGACATTCACATTGGCTTATACCAAGGCGCAAATGACGACATCGCAGCAGCCAGTCAGCGCACCGTCGCTCACATGGCCAAGCAGCTATCTATCAAACCCGAGGCACGCATACTAGATCTGGGTTCTGGATATGGCGGCGCCTCGCGCTATTTAGCCTCAAATCACGATGTCCACGTAACGGCACTGAATCTTAGCAGCGTGGAAAATGAACGCCATCGGCAGCTCAACGAGAAAACCGGTTTGAACGAAACAATAACCGTAATAGACGGCAACTTTGAGGATATTCCCTGTCCAGATGAGCATTTCGACATCGTCTGGTCACAGGATGCAATCCTGCACAGCGACGCGCGAGAAACCGTGCTGCGCGAAGTTGATCGCGTTCTCAAAAAGAAAGGTCAATTCATCTTTACTGACCCCATGCAGTCGGATACGTGCCCAGAAGGGGTTTTACAACCTATTCTCGACCGAATCCACCTCACATCGTTGGGATCGCCACGCTTTTACCGCACCTCTACTAGCGAGTTAGGCTGGACCGAACGGAGTTTCGAAGAGCTAACGGAACAGCTCGTCAACCACTACCAGCGCGTCTTAGATGAGACGATACAACTTGAAGCTGTTCTACACAAAAGCGTGGACCCAGACTACGTTGAGCGCATGAAAAAGGGGCTTCGTCATTGGGTTGACGGAGGCCGGGCAGGCCACTTGAGTTGGGGTATCTTCCACTTTGAGAAAGCCTAAAAAAAAGCGAGGGAACCTACGTTGAGCGACAGTGAAAGCCGTTTTAAACTGCATATACACCCTACCGTATTTTGGACATCCGCCGGCCTCATCGTTTTTTTTGTCGCGTTTAGCCTACTTTATTTGGCACAAATGAAAGAAGTATTTGATGCCGTACAAGCGGCTATCACCGCGAGCACGGGCTGGTTTTTTATCCTATCAGTCAACGTATACCTAGCGCTTGTCATCTACCTAATCTTCAGTCGCTATGGCCATATTCGCTTGGGCGGAAAGGATGCACGAGCCGAGTTTTCTACGTGGAGTTGGTTTTCCATGCTCTTTAGTGCCGGTATGGGCATCGGCTTGGTATTCTGGAGCGTGGCCGAACCCATATATCATTTCTCTTCTCCTCCATGGGGAACGGCCAGTACGCCAGAGGCGGCTGAACTGGCAATGGGTATTACGTTTTTCCACTGGGGCTTACACGCCTGGGGCCTCTACGCTCTCATGGCCTTGGGACTGGCCTACTTCGCATTTAACCGCGCACTTCCCCTCACGATTCGCTCTGTTTTTCATCCCCTCCTCGGCGAACGCATCCACGGTCCTATCGGCAATGCCATTGATATACTAGCGGCGGTTGCCACGCTTTTTGGATTGGCTACATCGTTGGGTTTGGGAGCCCAACAGGTCAATGCCGGACTAGACTATCTTTTTTCTATCGGCCAAGGCAATACGCAACAGATTATTCTGATTGCAGCGATTACACTCATGGCTACAGCCTCGGTCGTACTCGGGCTCGATCGAGGTATACGCCGTCTTTCCGAACTCAATATGATCCTAGCGGTCTCCCTGCTACTCTTTGTATTTCTTGCCGGTCCATCTCTTCACCTATTAGATTCGCTCGTGCAAAATGTAGGTACGTATCTTTCCAACTTTTTAAAGCTTGGACTCTGGACCGAAGCCTATGACAAACAAGGTACGTGGCAGCACAGCTGGACTATTTTCTACTGGGCGTGGTGGATTGCCTGGTCTCCCTTTGTAGGCATCTTTATCGCCCGAATTTCGCGCGGTCGCACCATACGGGAATTTCTGCTAGGCGTGCTACTCGTCCCAACTTCCATGACCTTCTTATGGCTGACGATCTTCGGCAATAGCGCTCTATTTGGCGAACTCTACGGCGGCGCTCGCATCGTTGAAGCCGTCAACGCCAATGTATCTACGGCGCTCTTTGTCCTACTAGACGGCTTGCCGCTAGCCGCATTAACCTCTGGGCTCAGCGTCTTAGTTATCACGGTTTTCTTTGTGACCTCATCAGATTCCGCATCGCTCGTCATCGATATTATAACGGCTGGAGGGCACCCGGAACCGCCTACTATTCAACGTGTCTTTTGGGCTTCAACTGAGGGCATAGTCGCCATAGTACTGCTGGTCGGGGGGGGATTAAGCGCTCTGCAAACCGGGGTCATTACAACCGGACTGCCCTTTGCTGTGGTCGTTCTGCTAGTCGGCTATAGCCTGCTACGCGGCTTGAAGCAAGACAGCTAACGCAATCCACACCATATGATATGAGGGGATGAGAGCATCGCTGCTCTCATCCCCTCATATGGCTTAATACAGTTGATCTACATTGTGGCCTATACGGGCTGCCAGCGGTGTAGACTGCGCGCGGGAGGTGAGGCCAGCGCCTCAATCCAACGTCGACACCATTCTTCGTGATCGGTCAACACCGAGTCGGGATCGGAGGCACTCCGCACGGGAAAATCGGGCTGCATCGGCCTACCGGTGGGCGTGCCCGTTTTCTGATAGCGCAAATCCATACTCCACCGAATGCCATCCGAGAAATTACCTCTCGAGCGATGGGGGATTTCCTTGTGCATCAACAGCACGTCCCCTTTTTCCATGGGCAACATCTTCCCTTCTTCCTCTGGCATAGCCTCTTCTACAATCGTTGTGCCAAAGCCTCGCCGACTCTGATGTTCCCACAGTCCGCGACCGTGCGTCCGAGGTATAATTTCCAAACAGCCATTCTCCTCAGTCGCCGCGGTTAATGGCAGCCAAACCGTTAGAATAAAATAGGGATCTGCCTCTTCCCACGTGACGCCCGCGTCCTGATGCCAAGGAACCTCGTGCGCATCTCTTCCCCCCGGCGTCATGCCCGCGGGCAGCTTAGGCCGCACGTGTTGGATTGGGCTGCACGTAATTTCGGGTCCCACCAATCCCTCGACTAAATCGAGCAGATTTGGGTTGCTCAAAAACTCAAAACAGGCGCGACCGCGGAAATGCATGATATCCAATTCTCCGTAGATATCCCCATATTCCTGACAAATCCCAACTAGCCTGCGGTCAAATGACTCGTTTGCATACGTCTGTTTTATGTGTCCCTGTACGGCCAGTTCTTCTGCTCGTCGATCTATATAGGCTTCATATTCGGCGATCACAGGAGCGAGGTCGCTATTGTGCAGGGCGCCGCGCGCAATTAAATACCCCTCGCTGTTAAACTGGTCAATATCGGCCTGGCTCAGCTTCATAATACATCTCCTTTACTTTACAAAACGTAGTATCACGCGCGTATAACCGTCGATCTTGCGTTTCCATACGACGCGCTGTAGTTTGTCAATTAAGCACCTCTACCCCCATCTAATCTTCAAGCAAAACGGGGCCGCAGACGGCGAGAAAGTAGGTATGATTTGCCTCTGTAACAAACGCCAACAATACCTGGATCTAACAGGGAACGCGCCACAGGGCCAATATAGATACTCTTATACCGGGCACCAA
>Ga0181569_10000476_pt1 | contig 31140 bp, 30 predicted proteins | sample 101ome_19_FD_132452 | JGI IMG/M metagenome (GOLD analysis project Ga0181569, IMG submission 132452) | Coastal salt marsh microbial communities from the Groves Creek Marsh, Skidaway Island, Georgia - 101405AT metaG (megahit assembly) | ecosystem: Environmental > Aquatic > Marine > Intertidal...
GAAATGAACGTCCAGCACCAGCCTGGCAAGGGCTCGGCCCTGCCGAAGCACTCGCACCGGGAATGCCAGATTTTCTGCCTCTTCTCCGAGGGCCTGAATACCAACGACATTGCCTCGGACCTGTCGTTGAGTGTCAAAACCGTGGCCAATTACCCGACCCAGATCAAGGAAAAACTGGGTGTGACCAGTACCGCAGACCTGGTCAAACTGGCGATCCGTAATGGCATTATCAAGATGTAAACACCGTCGTTTTTTGCAGGCTTCCGGTCCTTTCAGAAAGACCGCCAATCATTCAAAAAAATTATGGCAACCACGTATAATGCCGAGGTTTGACCCGAGCCATCCCGGAGTATTGATGTTGTTATCACCCGTTCCCCGCAAAGCCCTGTTTGTTGCCCTTTTGGCTGCCCATGCCGGTAAGGTCATGGCCCAGGCGACAGACGGTGCCATTGAGGAAATCCAGGTCGTGGGCACAACGCCGGGTTCGGGGCTCGGGGTGTCAGCCGACAGGATTCCGTTTGCCGTGCGCACCATCGGCAGTGACGACCTGGCCAATGCCCAGAGCCTGGATCTCACGGACTATCTCAATACCAACACACCGGGTGTGAATATCAATTCGGCCCAGAACAACCCGTTGCAGCCCGACCTGCTGTTTCGTGGTTTCACGGCTTCACCCCTGCTGGGACTGCCCCAGGGCATTGCTGTGTACCAGAACGGCGCGCGCATCAACGAGCCGCTCGGCGATGCCGTGAACTGGGACCTGCTGCCGGAGTCGGCAGTACAGAGTGTTGATCTGATCAGTGGCTCCGACCCGCTGTTTGGTCTGAACACCCTGGGCGGTGCGCTGGTGCTGACCATGAAGGACGGTTTCAGTTTTTCCGGTCACCAGGCTGAACTCACGACAGGCTCATGGGGACGCATTAACACCTCCCTGGAAAGCGGGGGCAACGACGGCAGCCTCGGCTACTACGTCAATATCTCCCATTTTGAGGAAGATGGCTGGCGTGAGTTTTCCCGCTCCCTAAGCCAGAATTTTTACGGCGCCATGAGTTGGCGTAACGCGGCTGTGTCCAGTCTCGATCTGACCTACCAGCGCGGTGACAGTAACCTGCGAGGCAATGGCCCCGCTCCGGTTGGCCTCATGGCGCTCGATCGTGAAGCCGTATTCACCGCGCCGGATATCACGGAAAACCTGATGGACATGGTGACACTCGATGTCACCCATCACCTGGCGCCGAATATCCAGTTCGCCGGTTCCGGCTTCTGGCGCAAGAACCGCACTCATTCCTTTAACGGTGACGCCTCTGAATACGGGTTGTGCAATTATGCGGGTGGGACCCAGTCACTGTTTGAGGATTTTGAGGACCTGGAAGAAGGCCTGGAAGGTGAACTGGGTATTGAACTGGATGATATCTGTGCCGGTGAAGATGACAGCATCACCAGCCTGGCCGACCTGGAAGACCTGATATTCCACCAGGCCACGACAGCGGGGCTCAACCCCGAGGATTTCGAACCTGAAGACATCAGTGGTGATCTGTCCGGTACCGGCCTGCTCAGTGAAGATGCTATCAACAACATGAGTGACCGTAACCAGGTTTCCGAGGGCTTCAATGGCAAATTCATTTTCAGCGATGACCTGTTCGGCCGCGAAAACCATTTCACGGTTGGCGGCAGCTACCAGCGTGGCGCGGCGCTGTTCAATGCCGTGGTGGAGCTTGCTGACCTTGATCCGGTGACGCGCAGCACGGAAGGGCTCGGCGTGGGTTCCTATGTCGACGAACTGGAAACCCATGTGCGCACGGAAACGGAAGTGTTCAGCCTGTATGCCGTCAATGTCATGGATATCACCGACCGCCTGACTTTGACCCTGGGCGGTCGCTACAACGATACCGACGTTACCCTGCGCGATCGTTCCGGTGAACGGCCCGAGCTTAACGGCGATCACAATTTTACCCGGTTCAATCCTTCCGTGGGCATGACCTTCGATGCCACGGAGAACATGAACCTGTACGCGTCGTACAGTGAATCCAACCGCGTACCGACACCGATTGAACTGGCCTGCAATGAATACGTGTTTGAAGTGGCGCAGGAGTTTGCCATTGCTGCCGGCGAGGATCCTGACGAAATTGAATTTGAATGTCGCCTGCCCAATGCCTTCCTGGCTGATCCGCCCCTGGATGATGTGGTCACCAAGAGTGTGGAACTGGGTATGCGGGGTGAAACGGCGTTCATGGATTACCAGGTCGGCCTGTTCCACGCCACCAACCAGGATGACATCCTGTTCCAGACGACGGGGCGCGCCACCGGCCTGTTCGCCAATGTCGACAAGACCCGGCGCTGGGGACTGGAGTCGGCATTCAGCGGGACGATTGAACAGTTTGACTGGTATGCCTCACTGTCGGTGATCGAGGCCACCTTTGAAGACGATTTCGATGTGCTCAGTCCCAACCATCCCAATGCCGATGATGAGGGCGTGGTCATGGTGTCACGTGGCGACCACATTCCCGGCATTCCGGAAAGCCTGCTCAAGCTTGGCGGCGATTACCGTTTCGGCAATTTCTCGGTTGGTGCGGAAGCCATCTACAACGCGGCGCAGTACCTGCGTGGTGATGAGAGCAACGACCTCGACAAGGTCGATGGCTACATGCTGCTGAACCTGAGAGCACTGTATTCCCTGGGGGATAATTTCTCGGTGTTTGCCCGCGTCACCAATGCCCTGGGCAAGGACTACGAAAACTTCGGGCTGCTCGGGGAAGATCCGTCAGAAGTCATCGACGGCATAGACGACACGCCAATCTTTCTCGGAGTGGGTGCCCCGCGCGCTGCGTGGGTCGGGCTGCGTTACCGGTTTTAACGCCAGGGGCAGGTAGCGTCAGCAATAGGCCTGCAGCCCATGCCGACGGGCATAGTCTTCGCTATCAGGCGAACGGGTGCCTCAGCATGATCGTTTCTTCGCGATCCGGACCGGTAGAAATGATGTCTACCGGGGCCTCGATTTTCTCTTCAATGAACCTGATGTAGTTGCGCGCGTTCTCGGGCAGGTCGTCCAGGGACTTGGCGCCGAAGGTGGATTCTTTCCAGCCCGGCAGTTCCTCGTAAACCGGTTCCAGCGTGTCATAGACCTCGAAGTTGGTGAGGCAGGTCATGGAGTCTTCGCTGATGCCCTTGTAGCCGACACACACTTTCACGGTATTCAGACCATCGAGCACATCAAGTTTGGTCAGGCAGATACCGGACACGGAGTTGATGCGAATGGACATCTTCAGGATGACAGCATCAAACCAGCCGCAGCGGCGGTTGCGGCCGGTGGAAGCACCCAGTTCCTTGCCCACGGTAAACATGTGGTTGCCGACATCATCAAACAGTTCAGTCGGGAACGGACCGCTGCCGACGCGGGTCGTGTAGGCCTTGGTAATACCCAGCACGTAATCCAGGTAGAGCGGACCATAGCCGCTGCCGGTGGCGACACCGCCAGCGGTGGTATTAGAAGAGGTCACGTACGGGTAGGTGCCGTGGTCGACATCCAGCAGGGCGCCCTGGGCACCTTCGAACAGGATGTTCTCACCGTTCTTGCGCGCGGTGTGCAGGATCTCGATGGTGTCGGATACCATGGGGCGAATACGTTCACCCTGCGCCAGGCTTTCATCCAGTGTCTGCTGGAAGTCGATGGCCTCGGCCTGGTAGTAATTGGTCAGCACGAAGTTGTGGTAATCCAGAACTTCCTCGAGTTTTTCCGCAAAGTGCTTCGCGTGCATGAGTTCGCCGAGGCGAATGCCGCGGCGCGCCACCTTGTCTTCATAGGCCGGCCCGATACCGCGACCTGTTGTGCCGATTTTCTTGTCGCCTTTACGGGATTCTCGCGCCTGGTCCTGGGCTATGTGATACGGCAGGATGAGCGGACAGGCGGCGCTGATTTTCAGGCGGTCGCTGACGGTGCCGATCTTGGCTTCCAGTTCGTCCAGCTCCTTGAGCAGGGCGGTGGGTGAGAGCACCACGCCGTTGCCGATGATGCAGGTCACGTCTTCACGCAGAATGCCGGAGGGCAACAGGTGCAGTACGGTTTTCTCGCCGCCGATGACCAGGGTGTGGCCGGCATTGTGACCGCCCTGGAAGCGCACCACGTTGGAGGCTTTGTCTGTCAGCAGGTCGACAATCTTGCCTTTCCCTTCGTCACCCCACTGGGTGCCGAGCACAACTACACTTTTTCCCATCTTCAGCCCTGGTTCCTACAAATCAAATTTGGTTAATGTTCGGTAATGTTCTGGTGTTTTCTAAAGCGGTGTGACCTGCCAGCTGTCGCCGGTCCGGGTCAATGCGTGATTGCAGCCCATCTCGGCGGCTGACTCTGTTTGCCCGGCAAATGCACACACAACCTGCTCGCCACTGGCGCGCAGATCGTTGATGGCCGTGGCCAGAGCCGGGTCATCACTGGCCGGGGCAAAGATGCGTCGGGGGGTGGCCGGTTCACGGCAGCTCTGCGCGAGCAGGATTTTCAGGTCGGCATCAAAGCCGGTGGCTGCACGGGCACGCCCGAAGACTTCGCCGATGGCGTCATAACGGCCACCGTTGGCAATGGCTTCGCCGTAGGTGGACACGTAGGCCGCAAACACGACACCGGTGTGGTATTCGTAGCCGCGCAGTTCTCCCAGGTCGAAATACAGGGACTGCTCCGGGAAGGCGGCGGAAATGGCGGCGGCGATCTGGCGCAGCTGCTCAATGCTGGCGCTGATCTCCGGCAGCTCGCTGTTGAGCTCGCTCAAGCCGCGGTCAAGCACGCTTTCATCACCATGCAGGGAAGACAGCGTCTTGATGTTGGCAATCAGGGTGTCATCGGCATTGCCGTCACGCAGCACCTGTTCGATTTCGCTGGTGGATTTGCGCTGGAGTGCGGCAAACAGCTTGGCTTCCAGGGCTGTTGGCAGGTCAGCAGCACCGGTCAGGGCGCGGTAAATGCCGACATGGCCCAGGGCCAGCTGCGGCTTGATGATGCCGGCCTTGTCCAGTGTGTGCAGCATCAGGGTGATGACCTCGATGTCGCTTTCAATGCCGGCATGGCCATACAGCTCGGCGCCGATGGTAAGCGGGCTGCGGGAGCCTAACAGACTTTTTGGCAGGGTGTGCAGCACGCTGTCGGCATAACACAGGCGGGTCGGCGCTTCGCGCTGCAGGACATGGGAATCGATGCGGGCTACCTGCGAGGTGATGTCGGCACGCACGCCCATGCCGCGACCGGTCAGCTGGTCGACGATCTTGAAGGTTTGCAGCTGGAGTTCATTGCTCGGCAGGATCAGCAGGGAGTCGAGGAACTCGATCAGCGGGGTCATGACCAGCTCGTAGCCCCAGGTGCTGTAGAGGTCGAGGATATCCCGGCGCAGGGTTTCCAGCTGGTTTGCCTGGGGCGGCAGGATTTCATCAACGCCGTCTGGTAACAGCCAGCGATTCACTTTGGTCATGAGGGTCAGCGTCTTTTAAAGCTAGTTAACCAGGTAAAGTAAAACGATGCCTGTCACCATGCTGCCAAGGCCGATCAGGCGCAGGGTAGCGTTATCTATGTCGGCCAGCATAGCCACCAGCTGACGCCAGCGGCCGGGATACAAAAACGGCATTATACCTTCTATTACCAGCATCAGGCTGATCGCTATACCGATTTCCCGCCACATGCCGGTGTGCCGGGCGCTCAGTTGGCGTCCGGCATACTGTTGTTCAGGTACCTAAAGAAGTCGCTGTTCGGGCTGATGATCAGGACATCGCTGCTGTCATCAAAGGTATTTACATAGGCATTAAGACTGCGGGTGAAATTGTAGAACTCCGCATCCTTGTTGAAGGCCTCGGCGTAAATCGAGGCGGCCTGTGCATCACCTTCACCACGGATGAGCTCGGCATCCCGATAAGCTTCGGCCAGGATGACCGTGCGCTGGCGGTCCGCATCCGCCTGGATACCTTCCTGCAGCTCGCGACCGGTAGAGCGCAGTTCTTGCGCTTCTTCCTGGCGCTCAGTGTTCATGCGCAGGTAGACCGATTCACTGACATTGGGCGGCAGGTCGATCATCTTGACGCGGATGTCCACGACCTGGATACCCAGTTCTTCCTGGGTAATGCTGTTCATGCGTTGTGTCAGTTGTTCCATCAGCAGGTCGCGTTCACCGGAAACCACCTCGTGGACGGTGCGAACACCGAACTGGTCGCGCAGGCCGGTATTGATACGCTGCGCCAGCAGGTTATTGGCGGAGTTCTCGTCACCGGAGGTGGCGCGGTAGTAGTCCGCGGTGTTGTAGATACGCCACTTGGCATAGGAGTCCACTTCCAGATAGTTCTTTTCAGATGTCAGGTAGCTCTGGGTGGGCGCATCCAGGGTCTGGATACGGCCGTCAAACAGGCGCACGGTATGGACGCCCGGAATCTTGAAGTGCAGGCCGGGCGGGATCTCGAAATTGGTGACTTCGCCGAAGGTCAACAGAACGGCGCGGTCGATCTGGCGCACAACATAAAGGCAGTTGTAGCCAATGATGATGACCAGCGCCATACCGACCAGGGAAAACAAGGTGGAGTTCTTCATGGACGTGATCTCCTGTCTGGTGCGGAACGGGTGGGGCTGTTGGAGAAGTCGCGTAGCTGGCTGTTGCCGTTGGATTCAAACGAGCCACTGACTTCGGGCAGGCGGCGGCCGGACTGGATGATCTGGTCCAGCGGCAGCACGATCATGTTGTTGCCGGAACCGTCGACATCGACCATGACCTTGGAGACGCTGCCCATCACCCGTTGCAGGGCATCGATGTACAGGCGCTCGCGTGTCACTTCCGGAGCCTTCTGGTATTCAACCAGCAATTGTTCAAAGCGGCGGGCTTCACCTTCAGCCTGCGCCACAACCCGGTCCTTGTAGGCGTTGGCTTCCTCGATCTGGCGTCGGGCCTGACCGCGGGATTCCGGCACAACCTGGTTGGCATAAGCGCGGGCCTGGTTCTGGAAGGACTGGTTGTCTTCGCGCGCCTTGATGACATCGTCAAAGGCTTCGCGCACCTGCTGCGGCGGCAATGACTGGTCGATGTTGACCTGGCGAATGGTGATGCCGGTACCGTACAGATCCATGTAATCTTGCAGGCGCAGGGCGGTGTCCTGGGCAATCTGGTCGCGGCCCAGGGTAATGGCATTGTCCATGGTGGATGAGCCGACGATGTGGCGAATGGCGGATTCGGCTGCATGCTGCAGCGAAATTTCCGGGTCTTCCACTTCGAGGTAGTACTTGCGGGCATCGGTGATGACGTACTGGACCGTCATGGTGATGTCGATAATGTTGTCGTCCTCGGTGAGCATGGTGTCACTGAAATCGCGGTCGTAAACGCGGGTGACGTTGATGAGGGTTACCGAGTCGACCAGCGGCGGATTCCAGTGCAGACCGGGCAACACCACGGCTTCCTGCGCGACACCGAAACGCAGCACGACACCGCGCTCCTGTTCGTCGACGGTGTAGAAACCGGCGCCGACCCAGATAATGCCGAGGATGACGATGACACCGACAACCAGGCCGCCGGAGATGGTTTCACCACCACCGCCATCGTTGCCGCCTTTACCTCCTTTACCACCTTTGCCACCGCCAAAAAGGCCGGTGATCTTGCTAATAAAGGAATTCAACACTTCCTCGAGGTCAGGAGGACCCTGGTCGTTACCGCTTGGGCGGTTACTCCAGGGGTCGTCCTTACGATCGTCGTTGTCAGGCTCATTCCAGGCCATCAATTTCTCCTGATTCCGGATTCTGGGTATTCAAAACGTGCGTGGGTTTTTGCAAACGCGAGGCGCGATTTTAACGAAATTTCGGTGCCATTGACACCGCTTTCGGGGTGTCGACAGTCCGGTTTGGGGGCTTTGAATGCCCGCATTCCGGGCACTTTAGGGCAGGGCCGGGGCTTCCTGTGCGGTTGTGTCGCTGCCGGGAGAGGGCGCAGGCAGGTATGGGGCCGGATCCATGCCTTCTTCTTTCAGCAACCGGATAAAATTCTCCCTGGGCAGGCGCAATGACAGCTTAATGGTGCCCCGTGCATCCACCGATTCCGCTTTCACCACACCCTGGCCGTAGAGCCGGGCGCGCAATTTGCCCTGGCGCGGTTCCAGCGGCAGGGTAGGTTCAATTAGGTCCTCGCCCAGCAACTCGCCGATAGCTTGGCGCAGTTCCGTCATGCCGGCCCCCGTACTGGCGGAAACCCAGACCCGCCACGGCGTGCCGTGTTCGTCGCGGTCCACCTGCGGTTTGCCGCCAATCAGGTCGATCTTGTTGAACACCAGCAGGGTGGGAATTTCATGGGCGCCGATCTCGTGCAGGACTTCATCAACCTGATCCTTGAGCAACTGGCGCTCCTCATTGTTGCAATCGATCACATGCAGCAGCAGGTTGGCTTCCACGGTTTCTTCCAGCGTGGCGCGAAAGGCATCCACCAGCTGGTGGGGCAGGTTGCGAATGAAGCCGACCGTGTCAGCCAGAATGGCCGGGCCAAAATCCGGCAGCTGGATCTTGCGCAGCGTGGAATCCAATGTCGCGAAAAGCTGGTCGGCGACATAGATATCCGACTCGCTCATGCGGTTGAACAGCGAAGACTTGCCGGCGTTGGTATAACCCACCAGGGATACTGTCGGGATTTCGGCACGCTTGCGGGCACGGCGGCCCTGGTCACGCTGCTTGCGGACTTTTTCCAGGGACTTGTTGATGGCCTTGATGCGCCCGCGCACCAAGCGCTGGTCGATTTCCAGTTGGGTTTCACCAACACCCCGGACACCGATACCGCCTTTTTGCCGGTCAAGGTGAGTCCAGCCTCGCACCAGGCGCGTGAGGGAATGCTGCATCTGGGCCAGCTCGACCTGCAGCTTGCCTTCATAGGAACGGGCGCGCTGGGCAAAAATATCGAGAATGAGACCGGTACGGTCAAGTACGCGGCATTTCAGGTCGCGTTCCAGGTTGCGTTCCTGGCTGGGTGACAGCGCATGATCGAACAGCACCACTTCGGCCTGGTGCAGGCTGATCATGTGCTGGATTTCCTCGAGCTTGCCGGTGCCGACAAAAAAGCGCGGGTTGACATGCTTGAGGCCGCCGCTGACCATTTCCACCGGGCAGGCGCCAGCTGAGAGTGCCAGCTCCTCGAATTCCCTGGGGTCAGGCTCCTGCTCTCCATCCAGCTCAAGCTGGACGAGGATCGCTATTTCGCCACTGTCGGGACGCTCGAAAAAGATAACTGGACCTCAACCGAAACGGTTTGTGTCACCTGTGCTGGATATCAAACGGGGTCAGATGAAATTGCCCGGACTGTCGTGATCTGCACCTGCTTCACCACCGGCCATGGGAACACGGACCTGGCGACTCGGGACAACCGTCGAGATGGCATGTTTATAGACCATCTGGTTAACGGTGTTTTTCAGGACAATGACAAACTGGTCAAATGACTCAATTTGGCCTTGTAATTTAATGCCACTGACAAGGTAAATCGCCACAGGGACTTTTTCCTTGCGCAGGACGTTCAGGAAAGGGTCTTGTAAAGAATGCCCTTTAGACATGATGTCTCTCCAAGTATTTTTTATTTTGTAAACGCCTCAGGTGGAATCCAATTCCACAGGGCATGAATTATAGTGCCTCAGTTCCAGCTACCACTAGCTGTTGTCAGTATCCGAGAGAATTTTCAGGCACTTCTTCACAATTATTCCTCTTTCACTGCTCGTTTCCGCCTCGATGCGCCTTAAATCGGGCCAGCTGCGCAGCCAGGTCAGCTGGCGTTTGGCCAGCTGGCGGGTGGCGGCGATGCCCTTGTCGATCATGGTCTGGGTGTCATATTCACCTTCCAGGAAGTCCCAGACCTGGCGATAGCCTACTGATTTGATTGCCGGTAGCTCCCTGTGCAGGTCGCCCCGGGCATGCAGTTGCCTGACCTCTTCGACAAAACCTTCATCCAGCATGGCATGAAAACGTAACGCTATTTGCTCATGCAGGGTGGCGCGCTCGGCGGGATGAACAGCGACGAAGACCAAATTGGACAAGAAATCCGGCAAATCGTTCGACAGTTTCTTGCCTCGCTGGTGGTGATACGTAAGAGAACGCCCAGTGGTTTCATAGACTTCCAGTGCTCGCATCAGCCGCTGCGGGTCGGTGGGGTGAATGCGCGCAGCAGCAGCGGGGTCAATCTCCGCCAGGCGGGCATGTACCGCCGGCCAGCCCTCAGCATCGGCCAGGGCCTGGATGCTGCTGCGCACGGCGGAATCGGCCGAAGGCATGCTGGCCATGCCTTCTGCCAGTACCTTGAAGTAAAGCATCGTGCCGCCAACCAGCAGCGGGCGTTTGCCCCTGTCGATAATGTCACGTGCCGCGGCGATGGCATCGTTACGAAACTCGGCGGCGGAATACGGTTGCGCCGGATCCCGAATGTCGACCAGATGATGAGGGGTTTCAGCCAGCGTGGCCCGGTCGGGTTTGCCTGAACCGATATCCATACCGCGATAGACCAGCGCTGAGTCGACACTGATGATTTCGAAGTCATGATGCCGGGCCAGCTCCAGCGCGATAGCGGTTTTGCCGGCGGCGGTGGGGCCCACAAGACACAGCACCGGCTTCGATGCGTTGGTTTGTAAGGTTTTGGCTGAAGGTTTACTGGACAAGGCCGGGAATCGATAAAAGGATAAAGGGATGAAAGGATAAAGGGCCGGCGGGGCAGGGTCTACTGCTCCCGACCTGGATTCTGCAGGCAGGAAGAGGCCCTGGTGCCGTCATCTGGCGGCTTTGATAAGGAAACGAAGAAAGGAGGAAAGGAGGAAGGGAGAAAAGGGGGCAACTGCTCCTGCAGTATAAGCGTAGTAGGTCGGCATAGCGGAGCGGTTCCCGACAGTCATGGGATACACACAAAATCTTTATGTTGGCAAACGGGCTTCGCCCTTTTATGCCCCAGAGGGTAAGGCCGACCTGCACTAAAAGGTTTGATTCTCACCGGTGCCCCTTTCTCCTTTCCTCCCTTTCTCGAACACCTAAGCTACAATGCCCACCATGCTTACCCTAGGTAGATTGAAATGAATCCCGACCGGCCCGTGGGCGTCTTTGATTCGGGTGTGGGGGGTCTTTCCATCCTGAAAAAAATTCACCAGCACCTGCCGCACGAGTGCCTGCTTTATGTCGCTGACTCGGCTCATGCCCCCTACGGTCCCAAAGGCATCGCTTTCATTCTGGAACGGAGCAAGGCGATCGTTGATTTTTTTCTGGCCGCTGAGGTCAAGGCGGTAGTGGTAGCATGCAACACAGCGACGGCTGCTGCCGTAGAAGAGCTGCGCGCCGAGTACACGATTCCCATCATTGGAATGGAACCCGCCATCAAGCCAGCGGCAGTGAAAAGCCAGTCCGGTGTCATTGCTGTGCTTGCCACTGAAGGCACACTGGCCAGCGACAAGTTCGTCGACCTGAAAAGCCGTTTCGACAAGCAGGTGGAAATAATCACGCAACCCTGTCCGGGCCTGGTGGAGCAGATCGAACAATCTCAGCCGGACCTCAAAGTCATCGCCGAACTCGTCAGGCAGTACGTATTACCGCTATTGGCAAAAGGCGCCGATACCCTGGTGTTGGGGTGTACCCATTACACCTTCATTACCGAACAAATCCGCGCAGTGGCCGGCGACGGGATCGCCATTATTGATACCGATGATGCTGTCGCCCGGCGTCTGGGCAGTGTGCTCGCTGATGAACAGTGCCTGGCACCGGCCGAGCAGTCCGGGGTCGTCCAATTCTTTTCCAGTGGTGATAGAGCGGTGCAGGAAACGTTGCTCAGTGCCTGCTGGGGAGAACCGGTTTCGGTGAGGCGTTTCTGATGGGCGGCTTACTGCCCACGCATGAACAGCTTGTCCAGCTCGTTCAGTGACATCTGCACCCAGGTAGGGCGACCGTGATTGCACTGGCCTGAGCGTTCGGTGCGTTCCATATCCCGCAAGAGGGCATTCATTTCCGGGATCGTGAGCTGGCGATTGGCGCGCACCGAGCCATGGCAGGCCATGGTGGACAGGATTTCATCGCGGTGCGCTTCGATGCGGTCGCTGGCGCCGTGTTCGAGAAAATCCGACAGCACATCGCGCACCAGCTGTTCCACGTCGGCACTTTTCAAGATAACCGGCACCTGGCGAATGCTGATGGTCTCCGGTCCCTGACGCCCCAAGGTCAAACCCAGTTGCTCCAGCGCCTCGCGATTTTCCTCGGCGCAATCGGCTTCGTTTTCACTCACCGCGACGGATACCGGCACCAGCAATGGCTGGGAACGAATGCCCTCATCACTCATCGCGGTTTTCATGTGTTCGTAGGTGATGCGTTCGTGAGCGGCATGCATGTCGACCAGGACCAGGCCGTGTTCGTTCTGCGCGAGGATGTAGATGCCATGGAGCTGGGCGATGGCAAAACCCAGTGGCGGGATTTCTTCATCATCGGTGGCCGCAGGCATAAGCTGTCTTGGCGCAGACGGTGCGGCAAAGTCCCTGAAAGTAGACAGTTGCGATTCAACCTGATGGCGTGACAACCCGAAGCCCTGCTGTCGGGGAGCGCTATAACCGGGTTCCGCAATGGAATTGACACTGCCGATGCGTGCCGCGGGTTCTACAAAAACCTCTTCGTGTTGAGAGTCGGTTATTGCTTGAGGCCGCACATCCGCCAGCGAGCGATGCAGGGCGCTGAAGAGAAAGTCATGCACCAGGCGACTGTCGCGAAAGCGCACCTCGTGCTTGGTCGGGTGGACGTTCACATCCACCAGGGATGGATCCAGTTCAAGGTACAGCACAAAGGCCGGGTGGCGGCCGTGATAGAGCACATCGCGGTAAGCTTGCTTGATGGCATGGGTAACGAGCTTGTCGCGGATGGCGCGGCCGTTGACGTAGAAATGCTGCAGGTCGGCCTGGGAGCGCGAGAAGGTCGGCAGGCTGACCCAGCCCCACAGGCGCAGGCCACTGGATTCCATATTGATGGCGACGGTGTTGTCGATGAAGGCGGGACCGCATACCTGTGAGACGCGCCGGCGCTGTTCGGTTTCGGTGATGGCGGCCTCAAAGCGATGCACGGCACGGCCGTTATGCATGACATTGAAAGCGACATCGAAACGGCTCAGGGCGAGGCGGCGCACCATTTCATCTATGCGTTTGTATTCGGTCTGCTCGGTGCGCAGGAATTTGCGCCGTGCCGGGGTGTTGAAAAACAGGTCGCGTACTTCGACATTGGTGCCCGGCGGGTGGGCGGCCGGGCTGACCGTGGCGGCCATGTCACGGCCCTCGGTTTCCACTTTCCAGGCTTCTGAAGCCTCTGCCGTGCGGGAGATCAGGGTCAGGCGGGAGACGGAACTGATACTGGCCAGCGCCTCGCCGCGAAAGCCAAGCGAGGCCACATGTTCGAGATCGTCGAGTTCGCTGATCTTGCTGGTGGCATGGCGGTTGAGTGCTAGGGGCAGGTCGTCCTTTTCCACGCCGCTGCCGTTGTCGCGCACGCGAATGAGCTTGATGCCGCCTTTTTCCAGTTCAATGTCGATGCGGCTCGCGCCGGCATCAAGGCTGTTTTCCAACAATTCTTTGATCACGGAGGCCGGACGTTCGACGACTTCACCGGCAGCAATCTGGTTGCTCAGGCGCTGACTCAGGAGTTGAATGCGGGCGTGCTTGCGGGGACTGCAGTCGGCAGGCATAACGATACTGTTCGGGTGATTCCTCTTTTACCAGGAGGGTATTTTGAGTTTCTGTCCGACCCGAATGGTATCACTATTCAGTTGATTGGTGTCGCGAATGCGGTCCAGCGGAATGCGGTAATTTTCCGCGATGCCCGACAGGGTTTCGCCACGGGCAATGGTGTGTTCGACAAAGGTGATGTCCAGTGTACTCATCATGCCGTTGGGTATGGTCAACTCCTGGCCAATGTGGATCGTGTTGGAGTCCAGGTGGTTGGCCATTTTCAGCTGGGCCAGCGGCACATTGAAACGTTCGGCAATTTCGCCGAGGGTGTCGCCACGGCTGACCACATAGCGAGACGGCGCGCCACCGTTTTCCTTCTGCCAGGACACCCAGGTCCCCGGCGGCGGATTGTTGAAGAACCAAGCCGTGATGCCCTCCACCACGGCGGCAGCAAAGCGCTGGCGCCAGGCGGCCGAGTCCAGGTTCCTGGCATCCGTGGGATTGGTGATATAGCCGGATTCCACCAGCAATGAGGGAATGTCAGCGCTGCGCAGCACCACAAAGTTGGCCTGCTCGACATTGCTACGGCGCATGTGGGTAACCTTCCCCAGCGAGGCGATGATGTTGTTGCCGGCCTCGATGCTGGAGGCAATGCTGGCTGTCATGCTCAGGTCCAACAGGACCGAGCGCAACACTTCATCCTTGTCATCCAGGCGCACCTTGCCCAGCCCACCGATGAGGTCGGCGGCGTTTTCCTTCTCTGCCAGCAGGCGGGCATGCTCACTGGTGGCGCCGCGCTGGGACAGGGCATAGATGGTGGTGCCGCGGGCCGAACTGCTGCTGAACGAATCGGCATGGATGGCCACAAAAAAATTGGCGTCGTTGGCGTGGGCGATGCGGGTACGTTCCTGCAGGTACATGCCGTAATCCCCGTCCCTTACCATCACCGCACGATAGCCGGGCGTGGCATTGACGCGCTTTTCGATTTCCCGGGCTATGGCTAGGGTCACCTTTTTCTCCTGCAGCTTGCCGAAACCGATGGCACCGGGGTCTTCCCCACCGTGACCGGCGGAAATGGCGATCACGATATCGCGCTTGTCATTGGCCAGGTCGTCGGCGGAACGCTTGACTTCCTTTTCGGCACTGGCGACATCGCTGTCGTAGAAGTCGATGACCAGGCGGCTGCCATACTGATCGTTGGGTTCGAGCAGGAAGGAACGCGGCTGGGTCCTGGCGCGCATGTCGAAGACAACGCGGTAATCACTGCCGTTGCGCGGCGCCGAGCGAATATTGCTGATCGGGGTATTGTCCAGCTCAAGACTGCTGAAGTCGGCGGTCAGCTCGGCATCGCTGAGGTCGACCACGATGCGGTCGGGATTCTCGAGGCTGAAGACCTGGTGGTCGAGGTTGGCGCTGAGGTCAAAGACGAGGCGGGTGTATTCCGGGGCGCGGTACGCGCGCACATTTTCCACGACGGCCGCAAAACCGGGTGCTGCCAGTGCCCAGCAGCCCAGTGCAAAAAACAGCCTATAGATGTGTTTTGCCACCCGTAAATCCCTGAAAGCTGGCGAAATAGCCTAGCAATCTTGCTTTAAAATCTATAATTTACAGTTATTTACAAGCAATTTCTACAAAAAATATGAGGTTTTGTCTGATGTCTGCGCCAGGTCACGCCGTGGCAAGCGCTGCGGCCATGGCCTCGCCCCTGGGGGTATGGGCCTCCCAGGTGATCCGGCGTCCGCGCTCTTCCAGGCTCAGTATGAGCGCCAGGTCGGCCGGTGGCAGGACGCCAAAGGCTTTTTCGGGCCACTCAATCAGCACGAGGGCGCTGTCAGCGAGATAGTCCCAGAGGCCGATAAACTCCAGTTCCTCCGGGTCTTCGAGGCGATACAGATCGAAGTGGAAGATGCGGACAGCGCCTATTTCATAGGGTTCCACGAGGGTATAGGTGGGACTTTTTACGGCGCCTTCATGGCCGAAAGACTGAACGATGCCGCGGCTCAGGGTCGTTTTGCCCGTGCCGAGATCGCCGCTGAGGGTGATCAGCGCCTGGCCTTCAGTGGCCCTGGCCAGAGCACGGCCAAAGGTGACGGTGGCCGCTTCGTCGGGCAGGAAAGTGGAGCGGGTCATAGGGGTTACGGGTTCACCAGGCGTTGTATGGTGCCAAGCAGGTCGGTGGCGAGCATCCCGCGTTCTCCGTGTTCACGGGCGACAAGATCCGCGGCATGGCTGTGAATGCAGGAGCCCAGGCGGGCGCTGTCTGCAGCCGGGAGACCCTGAGCGAGGAGTCCGCCAAGCACACCGCTGAGCACATCACCCATGCCGCCACTGGCCATGCCGGGATTGCCATGGGCACACTGGTCAACCTGGACGCGCTCGCCCTGACGGTAAGCCACAAGCGTGCCGGCTCCCTTGAGAATGCTGACGCCGCCAAAACTCGCCTGCAGCCGGATAACCGCTGCAACCCGGTCCTGCTGGACATCCGCTGTGCTGGTATCCAGCAGGCGGGCCGCTTCGCCGGGATGCGGGGTGATGATCAGATCGCGGACATGCCCGATGTCGTTCATGCCCACGCTCTGGCTGAGAAAATTCAGGGCATCGGCATCCATGACCAGCGGCACCGGCCTGGTGGCCAGCGTTTGTAAGGTCAAGGTTAGGCACATACGCGACCAGTCGCTTTGCCCTAGACCCGGCCCGAGCACAATCACGCTCGCAGATGACAGCAGGCAGACGAGATCATCGCTGTCCTCGACGGCTTTCGCCATGAGTTCGGGGTAGCGGACAAGGAAGGCGGCACAGTGAAACGGATGCGTCGCCACGGAAACCAGCCCGGCGCCGGTGCGCGCGGCGCTCATGCCGGCCATCAGTGCAGCGCCGCCAATGCCTTTGTCACCCCCGATCACCAGCACATGGCCAAAATGGCCTTTATGGCCATCGTGCGGGCGCGCTTGGAGCTGGTGCTTGAGAGTGGCGTAATCGATTTTGCGGGGCTGGCTTGTCATGGCTCGGGCTTCAAAACATGTAGCATTCATTATAGCCTGAAGCGGGCTTTGTACTGTGCATCTGGCAGGGATGTCCCGAAACGGGCAGAAAATTTATTGCCGCCATTTATCGTATCCCCACAACGAACAAGGCCCGTGTTCGACGGGCCTTGTGGTGGCCTGGGTGACCAGGCGGGATTCTGGAAAGTTTTGGCCGGTTAGGCCTGAACCTGAGTATTATTATCGTTAAACTGTGTCAGTTAGCGTGGCGTTTGCCCAGAGTAATGTGGCGTGGGCCTGAAGTGGCGACCTGTCCGCTAACGCCGAGCGGGATTTGCTGAATTTTTCCGCCCTGGGCTAGGAAGGCTGCAACCTGATCCTCAATGGCGCCGCTGGTGAAGTCTTCAGTCTGTTCTTTGACGGGTTTGCTTTTAACGCTTTTTGCACTAGCCATATTGATCCTTTTCTAGTTATCAAAATGTTGTGGTCTCTCGAGGTGGTTGCTGTGACAGGCAACGCCTACGAACGCGCTGTCTTTCTCTGATTTCCCTGAATTTGGCTCCTTAGAAACCGCAGCGCGGCCAGGCATTATAGCGATTAGCAGCTTCTTATTCATGTGGCAGCTGGCAAATACCCCCTCCTCGTACAAGGACACACCTGTAACTGGCTTGATTTGCTGCGAAATTCAGCTGTCAGCGGGTCACACTCACGAGACGAATCGCGAGCGCGATGAAGACCAGTCCCGCAAGCCGGTTCAGGACACTGTGGGCTGTGGCAGAGCCTTTTAGCCCGTCGGCGATGAAACCTGCCATGGCGGCGATGCCGGTAAACACGATCAGTGCGACCAAGATGAAAATTCCGCCCAGCAGAAACAGCTGAGCGGGCATGTCCCCGGCTTGCGGATTGGCAAACTGGGGCAGGAAAGCGAGAAAGAATATCGCCACTTTCGGGTTGGTGATATTCATGATGATACCGCGCCGGTAAAGTGCCCGGGCGTCAGGCACGATGGCTTTATGGGCAGCAGCAATCGGCGTGGCAGCAGCCCGAAAGGCGCCCCAGGCCAGCCATAACAGATACCCCGCACCGACCAGCTTCACCGCTGTGAATGCGGTCGCGCTGACCGCAAAGATCGCTGCCACGCCTAGGGCGACGGCGGAAGTATGCACCATCAGGCCGGTGCATAGGCCCAGCGTAATCAGGATGCCGGAGCGGCGCCCGTACAAGGCTGACTGAGACAGCACAAAGATATTGTCCGGGCCGGGCGCCAGGGACAGCAGGGTTGAGGCGATGGCAAAAGTGATGAGGTTCTCGGGAGTCATGATTCGGGGGGGCTTGCAGGTGAAGGTTTAGTGCTGCATGGGTCTGCTTATTCGAACACCTATGCGACTCAAGCGGCTCCGGCATCGGGCAGGTATGTCAACGCCATTCACGTCAGACATGGCCCCTTGCAGATGCGGCTCTTTATACCCGCACCGAAAAGTACAGCTTAGATCAGAAAAGCAGGGCCTACCGCTTAAAGTGTGTCCTTGCTTACCTGGAAATTAGCAAATAATCAGTCGTGATGGCCGATCTCGCCGTCATTGAACAGGTAATCCTTCAGCGCTTCATCGAACTTGGGATTGCGGCGACGGATCCATTCCAGGGTCATGGCCGCATGCTCTTATTCCTCGTCGCGGTTGTGCGTGAAGATTTTCGTCAGTTCGGGATCTGTGAGGCATTGCAGCGCTGGTTGGACCAGTCCACTGCTGCCAGTTCTTTCATCAGGCTGACAATGGCCCGATGCATCTCTTTGGTTTCATCTGACAGATACTTCGGATCTTAATGGAAGCCTTCATTTGCCATGACGTTATTCTCCTTACTTCAAGCTCACAGCAGCTGGTGTGCTTACTGTTGGTTTATGACACTCAGTGGCAGGCAATGCCAGGCAGCCAGTGGCTGCGATATCGGATGACGGTCCTAAGCGCCTTATAAGACCTACAACACATCGGGGACCAGCTTGGAATTGTAACCGCAGAAAATCAGATGCGCTTGCTATCGATCAAAAGCCGGCGACCTTGGGAGTCGCTGCTAGTGCACGCTTCTAATGTAGTGGTTGATGGTCGGGCAGGTGTCCGGTGCCAGCAACTCCTGGATTTTTCGCTGCACCATGGCGTCTTGTTTGCTGATTCTCTCATGCTGGCGCAAATGATCAAGCCAGCTGGCCACCTGGTAATGCTCCTGGAAGGTGTTGGGTTTGCCGATGTTTTCCAAGACGTTCCAGTCCCAGGCGCCATCGCGGCGACGGGCCTTGCCCAACTGGGCCATGATCTGCAGGAATTCAGCCCGGCATGCCGGGCGCACCTGGTAGCTGATGCGAATCATGACCGGGCCCTGGCCAGGCTGGATGTCGAGTTTTGGCTCAGGCAGTTTCCAGTGCCTGGACGGCGTGTGGTCCAGCGCTTCGTTGCCGCTTACCGGCCAGCGGCGGGTAAAGAATGCTGACACCATGAGGCAGCTGCAGGCCGTATAGATGGCCATCGGCACACTGGTAGCCTGGGCCAGGCCACCCCAGATGGCCGGGCCGATGGCCAGCGAGCCCATGAAAAAGGTCAGAAACACGCCCATGCCGCGTGAGCGTACCCAGTTCGGCAGGGCAGTTTGCGCCGCGGTCTGGGCTGCGGTCATGACCGTGATCCAGGCCGACCCGCACAGTGCCAGGGTAACCAGGGCGACAGAATAGACCTGGGTGAAAGCCGTGATGATCATGCCTGTCGCGAACACGATTGACGCCCCCGTGATCAACTGGTCGTTGTCAAAACGCGCGCGCAGCCGCGGCAGCATGAGGGCATTGATAATGGCGCCGACACTGATGAAGGCAAACAGCACGGCATACCCGAATTCATCCGCCCCGAGCAGGTCGCGTGCAATCACGGGAAACAGCGCCCACATGATGCTGGCAAAAAAGTAGAAGCCGATACTGCGGAAAATGGTCGATAGCAGGGCCGGGGAATGCCGGGCATAACGCAGCCCCGTTCTAACGGCAGGGACCAGGGGTTCCGGCGGCAGGGTGGTTTCCGGCGGTTGCCGGCGCCAGCGTATCAGCACGATGATAATGAAGGTAAAGGTCAGGGCATTGGTGAGAAACACAGCCCCAGGGCCCAGTGCTGCCAGAATGATGCCTGCGACCAGCGCGCCTAGGACGCGCGAGATGTTCATGCCCATTGTGTTCAGGGCGATGGCGCCGGACAGGTCGCTGCGCGCCACCACTTCCGGGATGATGGACTGCCAGGCCGGCATCACCATGGCCGTGCCGATGCCCAGGCAGAGGGTCAGCGTAAGCAGGGACCATACTTCCACCAACCCTGTGATAGTCAGTAATCCCAGTGTTGCCGCCACAACTGTCTGGAACAGGACGGCGGTGAGCAGGTACAGACGGCGATCAAAAATATCCGCCAATGCGCCTGACGGCAATAAAAGAAAGAAGGCCGGCAGTGAAGTGGCTGTCTGCATCAGTGCAACCACAAAGGTGGAGGTGGTGAGTTCGGTAGCCAGGAAGCCAGCGCCAACATCATGCATCCATGTGCCGATGTTGGAAACTAGCGTCGCGATCCACAGGAATAGGAACACGCGGTTATTCTTCAGCGGCGTCCAGGGTGACAGCGGCGGTGTCTTGGCGGGTTGCGACATGGCCTTGGGTTCCGGTGCCTGTCAGCGACAGACGTGGGTGGGTTCAAAAGCGGTCGGTTAAAACGCAGCGATTATAACGGAATTGCTCAGTCGCCGACTTCCTGGATGCCGGTCAGGCGTGCGTCCTTGTCCAGTTGCCGCATTGTCGGGCTGAACAGGAAAAAAGCCAGCACGACCACGATCAGCACCAGGCAGGCCACGAACATGGTGTGGGCAATGCCGAAAATTTCCGCGAAGTAGGCAACCGGCAACACGCCCAGTGGGGTCAGGCCCACGGTCAGCATCATCAGTGACGACATGCGTCCGCGTACTTCGTTGTCCGCCAGCAGTTGTATCAGTGTCTGGTTCAGCGTCTGGCTCATGTTGGCAAAGATATTGGCCACAAGCAGAATCGGCAGCGCCATCAGGTACCACGGGCTGATGCTGAAGCCGGCCAGGAACACGGCGAAGACCATGGCGGAGATCATCATCACACGGGTGCGTCGCATGACATCGCCAAGCCGGGCCACCAGCAGCGACCCGATGATGCCACCGACACCTACACTGCCCATCATGATGCCCAGGGCGGTTTCACTCACCCCCCAGACCGATTCGGTAAACACCACTAGGAAGCTGATGATTGGGAGGGAGAGCAGCATGGGAAATAGGCCGAAGCACAGGCATAACAGGATAGCGCGGTTGCGCCCCACATAAATGAACGAGTAGGTGACGTCAGTCAGAAAACCCTTGCGGGCTTTGTTCTCGGGGTAGGACTTTGGCAGCATCAGCATGGCAAAGATGGAAAAGCCATACAGCAGGATCGACACCAGGTAAGCGCCTTCCATGGTGATCAGGGGGATCAGCAGGCCCATACCTGCCGGGCCGACAATGCGGGCGATGTTCAGCGAGGTGGCCTGCAGTGCCATGGCATTGCCGAGTTTTTCCCGGCCGACCAGCGAGTAGATCATCGCGGTCCGGGTCGGCATCAGGAAGGGGAAGTTAACGCCGAGGATGAAGGCGGTGGCCAGCAGATGCCAGAATTCGAGAATGCCCGACACCAGCAGTACCAGCACCACCAGTTCGTTGAGCAGCACGATGGTCTGGCTGATGATGGTGAGGCCGCGGCGTTCCACGCGGTCGATGATGGCACCGGAAAACAGCAGGCCAATGGACATGGGCGTGGCAATGACCAGGTTGACCATGGCCAGTGCAAAGGGGCTTTCGGTCAGCTCGTAAGCGAGCAGCGAGCGCACGACCAGCTGGCCCTGCATCGCCAGGAAGAAAGTGCCCAGGCTCGACACTAGCCAGCGGAACGGTATCGATTCCAACGCGGCAAAAGAGCGCGGCAGCGTTTTGGGCGGAACAGCCGCCGTGCCTTTGGTAGGCTTGGTGGGCTCAATGTCGGTCATTCACGTATTACGGGTCTGGGACGGGAAGGGCCGCGATTCTACGTGAGCCACCGGAATGGCACAAGAAAGTGCCGGCGCAGGAGAGGGGGCAGCAGGCATGATCGGCGGCAATACTTTCAGCTCCGTACCATAATCTGTGCCGTGTATGAGGGCTTCAGCCCCAAGCGATTGTCATAGATAACCACAAAGTGGCGTCACCCGGATCATTCTGGCGTCAGCGCCTCCAGCACAAACGTAATGGCTGAACCAGTATTAAGCAGGGTGACAGTGGCGCTGTAAATATGGCCGTCCAGGCTGTCCACCTGCTGCGTACCGATGGTCAGCTGTGGAATTTCCAGCACACCGCCGCCCAGATTAATGCTTGCATGTTGGGCGCCAGGCGTCTCGCTGGTCAGGGTTACGCTAAGCAATTCAAGGGACACCGGCCACGACTCAACCACGCGCAGATAGGCGTCATAGACCTGTGTGGTGCCGCTCTTGGTCGTCACATCCAGTACCGGGATAGACAGGGGCTGGCTCAGAGGTTCAAACACAGAGACGCCTTTACCAGGTCTGGCACTGCTGCCGGTCGCAGCGGCATCGAGCTGAAACAGGCGGTTGGTAAACGCCGCAGGTGATTCTGTGAGCCCTTGAGCAGATTGCGATAGACGCGCAGGGTCTCGCGATACCAGTCCCTCTGATGGCGCTTTCCAGGTCAGCGAGATCCGTTTCCTCCAGCTCCTGCGCAGCTTCTAGGGCCGCCACCCCGGAAGCCATGCCCTGCTCCAGCAGACTGTCATAGAGCGCCTGCACATCGATATTGGAGAACTGCCCCTCGGATAACCCCGCCGCTTGATCGGTGATGCCATATAGGGTTAACAGGCGCAGGACAGCATCCATAGGCCGCTGCTCCGACCCGGCAATGTTGGCGAAAATGTCGTTTTTCCCCTGCGCATAAAAAGTCCGGTACAAGTCACGCGCCATTTTTTCCTCCTATCTCATTTAGACCAGGTTGGCGGTTTCATCGGCGTATGGTGTATGCGCAACTGCCTGTTGTGACAGCAGGGGCAAGGTCGTACTAAGCACGGTAAAGGTCAGAGCAGTAAGGGTATGGCGCACGTCCATGGTGTGTCTTCTGAAGATGGTTAGTGTCTACAGGACAGCGGGTGACCGGAATCTTCTTTTGACAATCATCAAATGCCGATGTGTTTTTGATTGCTAGAGCACCACTCGGAAATCCAGTATGATGCAGGCCTAGGAACCGGTGAGGTCCTGCCATTGTTGGCAATTTTCTGAAAACCGGTTTCGGTCTTTATCAGCGCCCGTAGCTCAGCTGGATAGAGCGTTGCCCTCCGGAGGCAAAGGTCATAGGTTCGAATCCTATCGGGCGCGCCAAATAACTATCTCTCTGGAAGGGGTATTTTTTTGGGCGGCCATCACGTTGATTGCTGTATTCATGGCGGACACTCGGCCCCTTTGAGCGGACTACCGAGATGCCATTTCTTCCTGCAGCACGTTATACCGGTCTACTAGCTGCTTGAAGCCATCATTCTGACGTACCAGCCGTTCCATTTTTTCCTTTAACTGTCGATCCATGTAATCCATCTGGGCCACACCGGCACCGCCAATGCTGGCGCCGGCAAAGCCGCCGACACCATCGGCATCCTTGCCAATATCACGCAGCATCAGGTTGGCCTGTTCGTTCTGGGCAGTGGCGAAATAGGCCGGACCACAGACACGTTCGCGAATCTTCGATTGCCAGCGTTTGACGTACTTACACTTGATATCAAAGCGTTCGTCATCATTGAGTTCGTTGAAGCGGTCAAACATGGCCTCGCGGGCACGATTGAATTCACGCCGCAGTTTGGTCATGGACATAGGTTTTTCTGCCTCAATCTCTTCTGGGGCATTCTGGGCCTGGCTGGTGGTCACTAGGGAGCCGGTCATATGCAGTATCAGCACGAGCGCGGACAGGGACAGGGTGTGTTTTTTGCGTTGTCTGGAGATATCGCGTGTGATCATTTTTCGAGCCGTTGTTTGCGAGTTTCTTCGAGGGTTTCCGTGAGAGCGTTGTATTCACCCATGGCCTGTCTGAATTCGGGGTGTGCTTTAAAAAGAGTTTTCATGCGTTCCGCAAACTGTTCATTGAAATAATCCATTTGCGTGACACCGGGTGCACCGCGAGTTGCACCGACAAAACCAAACTGGCCGAGCAACATTTCGGCCTCCTCTTCCTGGGCGTGTTTAAGATACGCCGGACTGCAGACCTGTTCCCGGATCTTTGACTGCCAGCGCCTCACATATTCGCAGTGCACATCAAAGCGGTCATCCTCGTTGAGGACATTAAACACATTGAACATGTTTTCCTGAGCTCTGTTGATTTCCAGGCGCAGGTTGCGCAGGGATTCCGGCGCGTTGACGATGATTTCTTCGGGCAGATTCGATGACTGTGCGCTGGTCACAGGGGTAACCAGAACGCTCACCAGCAGTGTGAGTCCTGTGATAATGATTGGCATTTTGCTGACGGTTTTACTGAAGACCGTGGTACTGCGAAACACCCGTTTCCCCAGAGCAAACGTTGCACTATTGGTGACAGTCATCGGGTTATCTTTCATGCAGGGCGTTGCCAGAGTCTAATCGCATACAGGACCGATTTCCACACGAGTCCTTGCATCCAGAGAGCAAGGGGTGCCGACAAACGACCTGGCTGGTCAATCCACATTGTTTTCACATTGGCTGGCTTCCCACCTCCGGGGCATCCACTGATAATGGGAAAAAACCAGAAAAATCATGCGCAAAGCCTTCCCCCTCTTTATCTGTTTCCTCAGCATCGCTCCGCTGGCCCTGGCCCAGAGGCCGCAGGCAGGCCAGTCTGTGCAGGTGGGGCAGGGCCGTGACCAGAAAAGCATTGCCATGGTGCGCGCTGATACGCCACCGGTCATCGATGGTGTGCTGGATGATGCGGTGTGGGACACTGCAGCGGTGGTGGATGAGTTTCACCAGATCATTCCGGTCGAATACAACGCACCCACCGAGCGGACCGAGGTTTACTTGCTCTATGACGAAGATGCTTTTTATGTCGGGGTAAAAAACTTCATAGACCCCGATGAAATCACGGCCAACATCCTCAAGCAGAACACCACCATCTTTGGCAGTGACGATTATTTTTCCGTTTCCTTCGATTCCTTCAATACCCAGCGCGGGGGTTACTTTTTTGGCGTCAACCCGAATGGTGTGCGCGCCGATGGTCTGTACCGCAATATCTCTCAGTTCTACGGAGACTGGGATTCCATTTATTACGCCGAGACCAGCATAGTAGAGGATGGCTGGATTGCCGAGTTCGAGATTCCCTTCAAGTCCCTTTCCTTTGATCCCAACAATGACACCTGGGGACTGAATTTTTCCCGGCGTATCCAGTCGCACAACGAGCAGATGGTGTGGGTCAGCAATGACCGCCGTTTTGATCCCAGCAGTGCTGGCCTGGCTACCGGCCTGACGGGCATGCGCCAGGGCCTCGGCCTCGACATCGTGCCTTCCACCAGTGTGACCCATGACAAAAATTATGTCTCCGGCACGTCGGATAATCACTTTGAACCGTCCCTGGATGTGTTCTACAAACTGACGTCGGGGCTGAACGCTTCCATGACAGTGAATACGGATTTTTCCGCCACCGAAATTGATGATCGCCAGGTAAATCTGACGCGTTTTAGCCTGTTTTTTCCGGAGAAACGCGACTTCTTCCTGCGCGAGGCTGACATTTTTGAATTCGGCCGTCTGAATCAGAATGGCCGCCCATTCTTTTCCCGCCGCATTGGGCTCAGTCGTTCAGGGCAATCCATCGATCTGGAATTGGGTGGCAAGATCAGTGGCCGTATCGGCGACTGGGAACTGGGTGCGCTGACCATTCGCCAGGATGAGGCGACCGGCGTCGCAGCTGATACCTTGTCCGTGCTGCGGGTGAGAAAAGGGCTGTTAGCCGAGTCGCAGATTGGGGTAATTGCGACCGAGGGCAATCCAACGTCCAATCTCGATAACTCACTGGCTGGAGTCGATTTTCTTTATCGCAACTCCAATATCGGCGAAGGCCGCATCTTTGAAGTGTCGAGCTGGTTTCAGCAGTCCGATACTGAAGGCATTGACCGGGACGATCGCGCGGCAGGCATCAATGTTGCCTTTCCCAGTCAGGAAGGACTGACCGGTGCAGTTGGCTTCAACCGCTTTGAAGACAACTTCAATCCCGCCCTCGGTTTTGCCAACCGTGTCGGGGTGGGCCAGACCAGTGCCGAGATTAATTACAACTGGCGTCCGGACACGGGGCCGTTCCAGTCCCTCTATTTCAGTGCCGAGTGGGAGCGGTTTGATGACTCCGCCGGCAACCTGCAGTCAGAGGGCTTTTCCGTGACGCCCCTGGAACTCACCACCAACATCGGTGATGGCCTGTTCCTGCGCTCCAACTTCGACAAGGAAGTGCTGGTCACACCATTCCAGATCTATCCGGGCGTTGTGCTCGCCCCTGGCGAATATGACTTTGAAAACCACGGTATTGAATTTCGTACAGCGAACTTTCGCAAGATCACGGGTCGTACCGCCTTTATCAAGGGCACGTTCTGGAGCGGCACGCAGGAACGCGTGTTTGGCAACGTCACCTGGACACCCTCACCACGCATTCGTGCCAACGTTGGCTTCAATATCACCAATGCCAAACTGCCGGAAGGCAATTTCATTACCCGCCTGCTGACTGCCGGGTTTGATTATGTGTTTTCAAACAAGCTGTCCCTGGTCAACCTGGTGCAGTATGACAATGTCAGCGAAAATCTGGGGATCAATATGCGCCTGAACTGGATTCCGGTCCCGGGCCAGGAGTTCTTCTTTGTGGTGAATCACAACATGGAAGATGTCGATCGCGATAACCGTTTTCATTCCCTGGCCTCTACCGTCACGGCCAAGTTCAGTTATACCTTCCGTTATTAGGTCACACTCATCTTGCGTGAGGCTTTTTGAGGACTAAAGCGCCTAATGCGTGACACGGGTTCTGATCAGATCCGCATATAATAGTTTAGATAGGTAATAGCGAATTGGTATGGCCAGGACTGGATAAGGGTGCTGGAGTAAAGCGCACATGACATGCCTATAGTCGGCCTTCATTGAGTGCCCGACACCGGCCAGTAAAGCTTTGTCATGGAAAACACCCCGCCACCGGAGTTCGATAATTCTGATCTGCTGATACGTCTGCGTGGCCAGGAGCATCGCCGCACTGCCCTGTGATCATCTGGACAGCAATCTCAGTGCAGGACAGCGACTCTGGTTTGTCCTGCACCTGCTGATGTGTGGTTATTGCAGGGCATGCATCAGGCACCTGAAGCTGACTATCGCCATGATTCTGGGTTTTCTGTTCATTCTCTGGTATGCGCCTGAAATGTCCGTCACACGATTTGCGTTGGTCCTGTTGTTATCCATTCGCATTTTTGAGGGCATTCGCCACGAAGAGGGCGGGCTGATTTAAGAGTTTGGCGACGGGTGCCAGGCGTACCGCAAGGAAATTGGTCTCTTTTTTACCTGGCGGTAAGTGGCAGCACGGATACCTGATCCCTGGCTGCGAACACGTCCCTGTCTGTTGATCCCCCCTAAAACAAAAGACAGGTGACGTGTTCGGCTTTCTGGAGAATAACGTCATGCGCAATCCTGAAATCACCCTGGATCGTAAAATGGTCGCACTGGCTTATACCATTGTGATGGTTTATATCGCTTACCAGTCACTGACTTTGTTTCATGATGCTGTATAGGCAGGATGTGCCTGGTGTCGATTCGTGATCTAGTAGCGGCGCCGGGTATAATCCCCGCCAGGAAGTAACCATGGTTTCCTGGTTGGCACTGAACAACAAAGCATGCCATGTTGAGCCACAGGCACTGGCATAATAGTGCTTTAGACAGTCTGATTAAGAGTTACCATTGAACATCCTTCATCGCAATGTCCCGCTCCTGGCCGTGGCCCAGGCCCTGATGATGAGCTGCAATTCGCTTATGGTTGCCACAGCCGCACTGGTCGGCTACAGCCTGGCGCAGGACAAGTCCCTGGCCACCCTGCCGCTGGCCAGCCAGTTCATTGCAGTGATGTGCACCAGTATTCCGGCGGCGATGGTGATGCAGCGGATCGGGCGTAAGAAAGCCTTCCTGGTAGCGTGTTTTTTCGGTGCCGGCGGCGGCCTGCTGACCAGCACCGCCATACTTAATCATAACTTCTGGCTGTTCGTCATGGGCGTTGCCCTGGTCGGTGTGTTCAACGGTTTCGGCAACTATTTCCGCTTCACCGCGGCTGACAGCGTGGAGTTGCCGTACAAAAGTCGTGCTGTGTCTTACACCATGCTGGGCGGGGTGGTGGCGGCGATACTCGGGCCCACCCTGGCGCGGGTGTCGCGGGAATGGATTAGCGGTGCCGAGTTTGCCGGCAGCTACATGACGGCAATCCTGCTGTATGTTGGCATATTCGGGGTGTTGAGCTTCCTGAAAATCGACGATACCGGTCCCGGTCGGGAGAGCGATTATGCTTCCGGGCGCCCGTTGCTGGAGATAGTCCTTCAGCCCAAGTACATCGTGGCACTGATCTGCGGCATGCTGGGCTACGCGGTCATGTCCTTTGTCATGACGGCAACCCCCCTGGCCATGAGCCAGGCATCCTTTCTGTTCGATGACACGGCAATCGTTATCCAGTGGCATGTGATGGCGATGTTTGCGCCATCGTTTTTTACCGGCAACCTGATCGTACGTTTCGGGGTGTTGCGCATCATGTTCCTCGGAGCACTGTTTGGCCTGACTTGTGTTGCCATCAATTTACTGGGTACACAGTTCCTGCACTTCCTGTCTGCGCTGGTGCTGCTTGGCCTGAGCTGGAACTTCCTGTTTGTCGGGGCCACGACCTTGTTGACCGAAACCTACACGAGCGAAGAGCGCAACAAAGCCCAGGCTGTGAATGACTTTGTGATTTTTTCTTCGGTATCCATCGGTTCCCTGTCCTCGGGAGCCTTGCAAAATGCCTTCGGCTGGCAGACCGTCAATCAGGGCGCCTTGCTGCCGCTGGCCGTGATTATTGCCGCCATTGTCTGGCTCGCGCTGCGCAAGCCGCCGCCGGCAATTTGATTTGTCATGATCCATGTTAATCCTGTTAAGATGATTTCAGGCTACGGTTAACTGACCGTTTCCGTGACTGCAGGATTTCGTGGTCGCAGGATGGCAACATGAATAGCTGTCAGGATGACAGTATGACGATGATCGGGGGATGACCATGAGTACCAGACTCAGCAAGGCATTACTCGGCCTGATGGCTTTCCTGCTGCTGTTGCCCGTGACAGCGCAACTGCAGGAAGCCTCTTCCGGCAGAGATACCATTCGTGTGTTTGCCATTGATGGGGCTATTGGCCCTGCCACTAGTGATTACTTGGTCGGCAAACTCGCCGAAGCCTCCGCGGATGGTGTCTATATGGCGGTCATCACCATGGATACGCCGGGCGGCCTTGACCTGGCCATGCGCGACATCATCCAGGCCATTCTCGAATCCAATATTCCGGTTACGACCTATGTGTCGCCACGTGGCGCCCGTGCCGCCAGTGCCGGCACGTATATCCTGTATGCTAGTCATATCGCCGCCATGGCGCCGGCCACCAACCTGGGCTCGGCCACTCCTGTCCAGATAGGTATGCCTTCTGTGCCCGGTGTGAACCCAGCTGAAGAAGGTGGCGAACAGGAGGCCGCGCCAGGTGAAGATAGCGGCGGATCGGCGATGGAGCGCAAGATGATCAACGATGCCATGGCCTATATTCGTGGGTTGGCGGACATGCACGGCCGCAATGGCAACTGGGCAGAAAATGCCGTGATGGAGGCTGCCAACCTGCCATCTAGTGAAGCCCTGGCCATGAACGTAATCGATCTGGTTGCCGAAGATCTTGATGATCTGCTGGCCCAGGCCGATGGCATGACCGTTATGGTGGATGGCGCTGCGTTTGTCATTGATACCGCCGGCAAGCGTGTTGTTATGGATGAGCCGGACTGGCGTATCGAGTTCCTGAAAGTCATCACCAATCCCAACCTCATCCTCATTCTCGGCATGCTCGGTGTCTATGGCCTGATCATTGAGTTCTACAATCCCGGGTTCGGCTTTGCCGGCATCACCGGGGGGATATGCCTGATGCTGGCGGCGTATGGCCTGCAATTGCTGCCGATTAATTATGTCGGCCTGGGGCTGATCATCTTCGGGTTGATCCTGATACTGTCCGAGGCCTTCATCCCCAGCTTCGGCATCCTTGGTGTGGGCGGCATCATTGCCTTTTCCATCGGCGCCATCATTCTGGTCGATGCCCCGATGGGGATATATCGCGTGTCATTGCCGCTGGTGGCCGGGGTGGGCGTAGCCATCGCGGCGCTGTTGATTTTCACCCTGCGCCTCTTCATGAAAGTCAGACAGCAGCCGCCGGTATCCGGCATGGAGACCTGGGTTGGCATGACCGGTGTCAGTGTCGACAGTTTTGATCATGACGGCATGGTGCGCCTGGAGGGAGAGTTGTGGCATGCCGTGACCGATACGCCACTGCAAAGTGGTGACAACGTGAGAATCAAGAAAGTGAATGGCCTGGCCCTTGAAGTGACCAAGGCCTGAGTACCCGCTCCTTTGCCCTGAAGGCATTTGAGCGCCAATGAAAAACAAGGAGATCTGACATGGGTCCGTTTCTAGGGGTAATTGTAATCATCGCGGTAGCGTTTCTGTTTGCTGCCATCAATGTCTTGCGCGAATACGAGCGCGCGGTGGTGTTTTTCCTGGGTAAATACCAGAACATCAAGGGGCCGGGCCTGATCATCATCATTCCCATGATCCAGCAGATGGTGAAGGTGGATATGCGAACCATCGTGTTTGATGTGCCGACGCAGGACGTGATTTCACGCGACAATGTTTCGGTGAAGGTCAATGCCGTGCTGTACTTTCGCGTGGTAGATCCGGAGAAAGCCATCATCAATGTGGAGAACTACTTCGAAGCCACCAGCCAGCTGGCCCAGACCACGCTGCGCTCGATCCTGGGCCAGCATGAATTGGATGAAATGCTGTCCAGCCGAGACCAGCTCAATATCGGTATCCAGAAAATCCTCGACGAACAAACCGACAGCTGGGGTATCAAGGTCAGCAATGTGGAAATCAAACATGTGGATCTGGATGAGAGCATGATCCGCGCCATGGCCAAGCAGGCCGAAGCAGAACGTGAACGCCGTTCGAAAGTGATCCATGCGCTGGGGGAATTCGAAGCTTCCGAACAGCTGGTAGCCGCCTCCAAGCGCCTGGCCGAATCTCCCCAGGCCATTCAGTTGCGATCTATGCAGACACTGACGGAAATTGCCGGCGAGGGTAACTCGACGATTGTGTTCCCGTTACCGGTGGATCTGATTTCGAGTTTTCTGAAAAAAGACTGATCTTGGCGAAGTGTTTTAAGTAAGGA
>Ga0181569_10000484_pt1 | contig 30811 bp, 12 predicted proteins | sample 101ome_19_FD_132452 | JGI IMG/M metagenome (GOLD analysis project Ga0181569, IMG submission 132452) | Coastal salt marsh microbial communities from the Groves Creek Marsh, Skidaway Island, Georgia - 101405AT metaG (megahit assembly) | ecosystem: Environmental > Aquatic > Marine > Intertidal...
AGAATGCGGGCCAGCTGCTGCGCGATGAGATCGACCGCGAACGCATGGTGGCGCTTATGGTCGGACGCGACGTGGACCAATTCTACGCACGCACAGTGCACGCGCCCGGCGAGGTAGCCCTAAACGTAGACCATTTGATTGTTCCAGCATGGCCACAGCACGCACTCAGCTTCTCCATACGCTACGGGGAACTTGTCGGCATCGCGGGCCTTGTAGGAGCCGGCCGCACCGAGCTCCTGCAGGTGCTATTCGGCATTGAACCTGCGCTTGGCGGCACGATGAACGTAGGCGGCCAGCGCGTCTCACCGCGCACGCCGCGAGACGCTATTCGAACGGGCCTGAGCCTATTGCCAGAAGATCGCAAGCTGCAGGGACTCGTAACGGAAATGAGTATACGCCACAATATTGGTTTGCCGGGCCTCCGCATACACGCGCGCAGCGGCGCTTTTATCGACCTTGCTCGCGAGGCATCTGACAGCGAGCAGGCCGTCAAACAGCTATCCATTCGCACGCCGGACATAGACCAACAGACGCGCCATCTCTCGGGCGGAAACCAGCAGAAAGTGGTCCTCGGCAAATGGCTCGCCCTCAGTCCGAACGTGCTTCTTTTAGACGAGCCAACGCGCGGCGTAGATGTGGGAGCCAAAGAAGAGATTTACCGCCTCATGGAGCAACTGGCCGGCGAAGGCGTAGCAATCCTCTTCGCCTCGAGTGAAATGGAGGAAATTCTCGGCATGGCCGATAGAGCGCTCGTCATGCACGAAGGCCGCATTACCGGCCAGCTTCAACGCGACCAACTGAGCGAAGAATCCATCATGCATTTGGCAACGGGAAGGGCGGCCTGATGAAAAAAATACTCGGAATCTTTGGTCTGCTCGTTGCCGTCTTTGCGCTGACCTGGGCCATTGAACCCAAGTTTGCCAGCGCCTATAACTTGCAAAACATCATTCGATGGACTTCCCTTTTTGGCATCATAAGCATCGGCGCGGCATTCGTTATCATCACCGGGGGAATTGACCTGTCTATTGGCTCTCTTATCGGCCTGGTAGGATGCACGCTGCCCCTCCTCCTCAGCGCAGGATATTCGCCGCTAGTTTCAATCGGGGCCGTATGCGCTCTGTCGCTGTGCATTGGCCTACTTCACGGCCTCCTCATTACCCGAGTTCATCTGCAGCCCTTTGTCGTCACGCTGTGCGGCCTGCTGCTATACCGCGGTTTGGGTCGTTGGATTACACACGACCAGGTACAGGGCTTCGGCTCATCGTACGAACCGTTGCGCGCGCTAGCCATCGGAAAAATTCCTCTTTTCGGTGGCTTCTCGCTCCCCATCCCCTTCCTCATCTTGGTTGGGTTGGGCCTGGCGGCGGCCGCCTTTCTCAACCGTACGATCTGGGGGCGCTATCTACTGGCGCTAGGCCGCAACGAAGAAGCCGCCCGCTACAGCGGAGTCCCTATCGAACGCATGAAGATACTGGCCTACATTATTTGCTCGGGCACGGCGGGATTGGGAGGCATCCTCTTTGCCCTCGACGTCAACTCGGTGCAGCCAGCGGGTCAGGGCAACTTTTACGAACTCTACGCCATTGCCGCAGCCGTCCTCGGCGGATGCTCGCTGCGAGGAGGCGAGGGCTCTATACTGGGCGTTATTATCGGAGCAGCCGTTATGCGCGTATTATACAATGCCATTAACGTGCTAGGCATACCCACTCAGCTAGAGTTTGCCATTATTGGCATCGTCATTCTCACCGGAGTCATCGCCGACGAACTGATTCGCCGCGTTGCAGCACGTCGCAGCACTTGAATCTGTCCGTAGGCAACAAGCTTGCGCGAAACGCATCTACCCAATGGGGTGCGAATGGACGCACGTGGATAGCGCAGCTTCCCTCTATAGTAGAGCGCTCTATGCGCCGCTGGTCTCTAGAATCCATCGGAACGCCCTTTCCCGCAGCGCAGTATAGCTTTGTCGCTCCGGCTCGGTTGGCAGGCGGGCGAGAAGCCGTCTTAAAAGTGGGCTTTGTCCACTCCGCTTCAGACGACATAGCGCGCGAGATCGCCGCCCTAACTTGCTATGGTGGAAACGGCGCCATAGCACTGATTGAGCACCATGCGCCGGACGGTGCGCTGCTTTTAGCGCGCGCCCGCCCCGGCACGCCGCTGGCCGACGAAAGGGACGACGAGCGCGCTACGCACGTGGCTGCGCGCTCCATGAAAACGCTCTGGCGCGCAGCTCCCACCACAGATCTCCTCATCCCCGTCAGCCTCTGGGGACAGCAGCGCCTGTCGCTCGAAAGGGATGCGCTTCCATCGGCGCTAGACGCAGCCCTAGCGCCAAGAGCGCACGGTCTCTTACGCGACCTTCTCAATGCACCGAACAAGCCCGTGCTCTTGCACGGCGACGTACACCCTTGGAATCTTCTACGCGTGGGCGACGAAGTCTATGGAGCCATTGATCCAAAGGGGTGCTACGGAGATCCCCTCTACGAAGTTATCGCTTGGCTGCGCAATTGGCCCGCGGGACTAGATCACTTCCCCAACCCCTCCGATGCGATGCAAAAGCGCGTAGAGTGGCTTTCACACGAACTGGGCTATCCGGTCGAACAGATTGCGGCATGGGGGTTTGCCGGCCTCTTTCTCGACGCCTGGCACGACAGCCTCCGCAATCCGAGCGATCCCTACCCAACGCACGTAATGCGCTGTGCCGCTCTCTTGGCCCCTCTTGCAACATAGCAAAGCCGCTGCCCAATCGGGACCATAGAGTACCCCAAACACAATGCTCATGCCGTTTGGCCTATAGTTCTTTTGTACCCTATCATTTGCAGTGCGATTGAATAGATACCCAAACCGATTGGAACAAGACCACCATCCCGCTCATGCTGACCCTATACATTTTTGCCGCCATCGTCTTGGCACGCGTCGAAACCGCATCGGCGGCACCGCAGTTCGCCGACGCGCACTTGGAGCAATCCGTGCGCGTGGAACTGGGCCAGTTACAGGGAGAACTTCGCGCAGAGGACTGCGCACATATGCTCTTTCTCACCGCCGAACGGGCTCAAATCGAACAGCTGGAGGGCATCGAGCAGTTGCTCGACCTTCGCCTGCTACAGCTTGCACACAACGAAATTGTCGACCTACAGCCGCTCGAATCGCTAGTGGCTCTGCGCGAATTACACCTGTCTAATAATCCGCTGCAGTCCATTGCCCCACTGCATCGACTCAACCAGCTAGCGTATCTAGATTTGAGCAACACCGGCGTGCGCGACCTGGCTCCCATCAGTGCGCTGCCCGCACTTACCGAACTCTCGCTCAGCGGCAACGCACAGCTCGACTTGCAGCCCTTGATGCGCATGCACCAGCTGCGCAAACTCTCTCTGGGAAAGAGCGAGATCGGAGATATTAGTGCCCTTGCTGCGCTCCGTGCGCTGGAACGACTTTCCCTGGCCAACAACCGCATCTCCGAGTTGGAGCCGCTGCGCGAACTCACTCAGCTGACGTCGCTCAACGCGTGGCAAAATGAGATAGAGAATCTGACCCCCCTAGAAGGGCTGCCTAGTCTACAGTATCTCAACCTATCGGCCAACCGCATCACGCACGTGAGATCGCTCTCACAGCTGAGTCGACTACACACTCTGCGCCTTACGGGCAATCGCATAGAGGACGTCGCCCCTCTAGCCAACCTAGTCGACCTAGCCGAACTCCGCCTTGGGTCAAATAGAATCGTTGACGTGCGCCCGCTGGCAAAACTCGACCATGTGGCCGTGCTCGACCTCAACGACAATGCCATACGAACCATTGAATCGCTGGGTACCCTGTCCCAACTAGAGGTGCTCAGAATAGCGGAGAATCGTATAACGGAGTTAGGTGCACTCTTAGCACTGCCCGCCCTGCGCATAGTTGAAGTATGGGGGAATCCACTTTCTGATGCGGCTCTCCAGCATATAGAGACGCTGCGAGAACGCGGCGTAGAGGTTCAGCACTAGTGGGAAAGAAACGGGCTATGGCTTTTCCAACGCATTCAAGAGGCGCTGGCGGACGTCTTCCAAGACTTCGTAGTCTTCTATCTTTGTGCCCTCTGAGCTGAGCACGTAGAACGCGTCGGCGGCACGCGATGCCACCGTATCGACGAGGGCCATGTGGATATCGAGCTTCGCCTCGCCTAGCGCATAGGTTATTCGGTAGAGCAAGCCGACGTCGTCTTGGGCGCGCACGTCGATGACCGTGTATTGACCTGAAACTCCGTTCTCAAATTCAACCTGCGGCTGCTGGACATAGCGTCCCCGCTTGCGCTGACTCCAGTGTTCGCTGTGCTGATGTATCAACTCGCGCGCTTTCTGTCCGCGCTCCAGCACGTCACCCAACCGTTCGATAACGCGTTCTTTTTTCCAGTCCGCTAGGACAGACGTGCCGTCCACGTCTTGCACTTGGAAAATGTCTAGTGCGATGCGATCTTCACGCGTATTTACATCAGCGCGCAGAATATTGAGGTCGTTTACCGCCAACGCGCCGCAGATTTTGGCCAATATCTGCGGCCGGTCACGCGTGCAAACCACAATCTCTGTAAAGTCAACGTGCTCGACGAACGCCGCTGTGAACGCGTCCGCATCGCCCAGCTCTTTAATCAGATCCAGATGCGCTTCTACCTGCTCTATGTCATAGGCTACCAGATAGCGCGGCGGCAGCTGTTCTACGTGTGCCTGCAGTGCGGCAATCTTATTCGTCGGCCAACGCCCCGTCGCCGATGCGATATGCCCATCGAGAATCTGGCGAGCGCGCTGGCGCTCTTCCAGCGCCTGCATACCCGACTTTAGCTGTTCGGCCGTTTTGTAGTAGAGTTCCCAAAGCAGCGCCCCCTGCCATTCGCTCCAGGCATCCGGTGAAACAGCGGATAGATCCGCATAGGACAAGAGATACAGCGCACTCAGCCACTGCATATTGGCAAAATCACTGGCAAAGTCGCGAATCATTTCGATGTCGTCCAAGTCTCGACGACGCGAAATCATGACCATATCCTGGTGGCGTCGCACTAAAAACACCAGCAGGCGACGCTCGTCCTCAGGCAGCGCTAAGCGTTCGACCAACTCCTTGGTCATTTCAACGCCACAGGAGATATGCTCCTGTCGCTTCCACTTGCCAACGTCGTGAAGCAGCACGGAGAGGTAGAGCAGGTCTTTGCGTTCAAACTCGGCAAACGCCTGCGCCAACATGGCCGGTGCCTGATCACCGCCGAGCGACTCGAGATTCTCCAGCGCGACCAGCGTGTGCTCATCCACTGTATAGATGTGATATATATCGTATTGGACTAGGCAATCGAGCCCGCCAAATTCTGGCAGATAGGCGCCCAGGACGCCGAGTTGGTGCATCGAGCGCAGCGTCTTGGATACGCGCGTTCTGCGCTTGAGTATGCGCATAAACACCGCGCAGGCTTCTGGATCGGCGCGCAGCGCATCGCCTATCAGGTTTAAGCTGTTCTTTACCGTGCGCTTTACCTCTTCACTCAGCCTCAGATTTTTAACTTGAGCCATGAGAAATATGCGCAGCAGGCGCACAGGGTCTTCGGCAAAGTAGTCCTCGCCGTCGGAAAGGAGAATCTCCCCGTCCACCGAAAGCACGCCGTGCTCGATATACTTGCTGCGCGCACTTTGCCGTGGCTTACGAGTCAGTCGCTCAAACGCCAAATCAACCAGATGGAACACCGCGCGCGCGTGGTGGTAATAATCGTGCATAAAGCGCTCGACGCCGAGCTCATGCCCCCCGTCGCGATATCCGAACGATTCGGCGATTTGCATTTTGAGGTCTTGCTCAAGCACGTCGCACTTACGCCCAACGGCAAAATGCATTTGGTGACGCACGCGCCACAGGAAAGCGCGAGCCCGCTCGATGGCCTCAACGTCTCCACTTTCCAGATAGTGGGACCAAAGGCTCGTCGCATCGGCCTGCTGCTTCTGCGACTTCATTGCCCATTCTAACGCTTGAATATCGCGCAGGCCGCCCGGGCTCTCTTTAATGTTGGGCTCGAGAAGCTGCACCGAATCCTTGTTGTCGATGCGCGCCTGACGCCATTTGTTTATCTGAGTTGGGACGCTCTTGGGCAATCGACTAAAGAGGCGCTGCACGTACTTCGCAAATAGTTCGCTATCTCCGGCGAGTAGGCGGCCGTCCATCATAGCCGTGCACGACTCGACGTCCTCGCGTGCCATCTTGACGACTTCCGCTATAGTGCGGCTGCTGTGTCCGACGTCAAACCCCAAATCCCACAGCGGATGCAGCACACCGGAGATAAACTCCGGCGACTTGTCCCCTTCTTTCTGGAATAGAAAGAGTAGATCGATATCCGAGTGAGGCGCCATCTCTCGGCGACCAAATCCACCTAACGCCACGAGCGCATGCAGCTTTGGGTCACTACTATGCGTCGACTGCTCGTAGGCTGACGTTACAATGGCATCTGCTAAGTCCGTTATCCGACGCGCCACCGCGAGGCCATTTTCATCGAGCTGTTCTAGCTGTATTTCACGCAGAGCCTGTTCACGCACCGTGCGCGCGACGTCCGTCCACTCTTCTGAGGCGGCGTTATCTAGCGCCGCTTTCCACTTCGAGCTCATCGGGCAGCCTTACGCGGTCGCCCTGCAGCCTTGGCGCGTGCAGCGGAACGCCGGCTCGCCGTCGAGGCCGAAGTCTTACTGCGAGCGCGCCGTGCCGCCGGCCGCTTTGCCTTGGGACCCAATACGGCACTCAGGACTTCGTCCATGTGCTCGACGAGCACAAAATTTAACCGCTGACGAATCGTCGCCGGCACTTCTTCCAAATCGACGCCGTTCTGCTTAGGTAAGACGACGGTGCGAATGCCTGCTCGCTGAGCAGCCAATACCTTGTCGCGTATACCGCCCACTGGCAGGACCCGTCCACGCAGCGTAATCTCTCCCGTCAAAGCAACCTGCGCGTCAATAACTCTGTTGGTGAACAGCGAGACGAGCACGGCCGTAAGCGCAATGCCAGCTGACGGTCCCTCCTTGGGCGTCGCACCGGCCGGCACGTGCAAATGAACGTCCGATTCGTCTATCAGCTTGGCCGATATGTTTAGCGCATCTGCCTGCGAACGCAAATAGCTGAGTGCAGCCTGCGCAGACTCTTTCATAACGTCGCCCAGCTGCCCCGTCAGCATGAGGTTCTTACGCCCCGACATGCGCGTAGCTTCTATGAGAAGGATTTCGCCGCCGGCCGCCGTGGCAGCCAGTCCCGTTACGACCCCAACGGCTGGCTCTCGCCCAGCTACCTCGTGAAAGAAGGGAGCCGGACCCAACAGTTTTTCTACCTGTTTACGTCCGACGTTGACCCGCCGCTTCCGCCCTTCGACAAACTGACGGGCCACTTTGCGACTCAGACTGCCCAGCTGCCTCTCTAAGTTGCGCAGCCCCGCCTCTCGCGTGTAGTCGGCAATCACGTGCTCAAGCGCATCGTCATCGAGCCGAAAATGTCTGTCTCCTATGCCGTGTTCGGCCAGCTGACGCGGCAGCAAATGACGTCGCGCAATTTGCACTTTTTCATCCGGAGTATACCCGGGGATCGCTATTTCCTCCATGCGATCACGCAGGGGGCCAGGCACCGGTGCCAGCAAGTTTGCCGTCGTGATAAACACGACCTGTGACAAATCGAATGGCACGTCGAGATAGTGGTCGACAAAAGTGTCGTTTTGCTGGGGGTCGAGGACTTCTAAGAGTGCGGCGGCCGGATCTCCGCGAAAGTCCAACCCGAGTTTGTCGATCTCATCCAGCATGAGCACGGGATTGTTGCTCCCGGCTTTGCGCAGACCCTGAATAAGCCTTCCCGGCAGCGCGCCTACATAGGTTCGCCGGTGGCCGCGAATCTCAGACTCATCGCGCACGCCTCCAAGGGAAATGCGCGCAAACTTGCGACCCAGCGCGCGGGCAATAGAACGGCCCAACGACGTTTTGCCCACACCAGGAGGACCGACAAAGCACAGAATGGGCCCCTTCATATCGCTGCGCAGGGCGCGCACGGCTAGGTATTCCAACACGCGCTCTTTGACTTTTTCCAGCCCAAAATGATCCTCGTCGAGAATCTGTTCGGCCTTAGCCAAATCCAGATGATCTTCTGTACCATGCGACCAGGGCAGTTGAATCAGCCAGTCCAGGTAGGTGCGCACCACGGAGTATTCGGGCGAGCTCTGCTGCATTTGCTGCATGCGATCCAGTTCGCGCGTAGCTGCCTCCATCGCCTCCTCAGGCAGATTCGCCGCGTCAAGCCGCTCGCGCAGTTCGTCCACTTCGGCCATCATCGGATCGGATCCGCTCAGCTCTTTCTGAATCTGTCGCAGCTGCTCGCGCAGAAAGTACTCGCGCTGAGATTTACCGAGTTTCTCCTGGACTTGGGACTGGATGCGATTGCCCACTTCGAGAATCTCTATTTCGCGCGCCAAGAGTTCGGTCAGATACTGCAAACGCTCTTTGACATTGAGCGCCTCTAGCAGGTCTTGGTGTTCAACTAATTGCAGGTCGAGATTCGATGCGACAAAGTCACAGAGGCGGCCGGGATGATCGATATTGACGACCATGACCTGCAGTTCATCAGGCAGATGGGGCATCATTTTGACGATTGCCTGGAATTGGTGCAAGACGGTCCGACTCATCGCCTGCACGGCCATGGAGTCCTCGTCCTCTACGTCTTCTAAAACCTCTACCTTGGCACGCATAAACGGCTCATCGTAGACGATCTCTCCGAGACGCGCGCGATCGATGCCCTGAACAATAAGCCGCATAGAGCCATCCGGCATGCGCCACACCTTATGGATTTTAGCCACGGTGCCGACGTCGTGGAGTTCCTCGCCCGATGGACGCTCTTCCTCCGCGCTCCGCTGGGCAAAAATGGCGATGAGATCGCCGTCCTCCTGAGCCGCCTCTACCGCGCGTATGGAGTGGGCTCGAGACGCCGTTAACTGCTGGGGCATATAGGGGTAGACTACGCTGCTGCGCAGGTGTAGAATAGCAAGCGCCTCGGGCTTGGGCGACTCTGCAGACTTTATATCAGATGATTCAGTCTCACTCAATATCTGGCTCCTCTAGGCGAGGCCCGATGCGACGAACGCACCCTTTGGCCTAGCTCTGCCAAACGGGTCGTAAAAGCCGCAATGGGCTCATCTAGAGTAGACGCTGCCCCCTTGAGTGTCAAGATCGCATTTAGGAGAATCTCAGCCCCCCGATTCCCCCTCTATTCGGCCGTCGATTGACGAGCCAGTTAATGCGCTTAGCAGATACTCTCAAACGCGTATCAAACAGTTTTCTTCCCCCAACCCGTTGGGCGTTTTTTCCGCACAGCGCGGATCGTCACACCACTCACCGTCTACGACAAAGCGATACTGGTACACGCCAGGCGCAAGCGTAACCGTCGTCTTCCAAATGCCGTTTTTTCCCTCATTCAACAGCCGGCCATCGGGCACCCATTCGTTGAAATCTCCCGCTAGATAAACCGCCCGCGCACTCGGCGCGGCCAGCTGAAACACCTTGCGCTTTTTTTTCGCGCTTTTCACCGCCATAATCAATCTCCTCTATCTATTCTTGTTCAGACCGTGCTCAATGAACATGATCCACTACCCCCACAAACGGCAAAATAAATGCCATATACATGGGAAAATCATAAATACCTGTTTTATATGTTTTTACACACAAAAAGAGACCCGCCCCTTCGCTTATAATATTACATTTATGTATTTATATGTGTTAATTTAATTACAAATATGTCCTTTTTGATGGTTTGTAGAAAATGACGCTACCTCCGCAACATCCTGCACGCTAACTACATAGCCACTTCCCCTTCCCCCCACCTCTCTGATCGCATACATTTTGCTATGAGTTACAATAGACGACCGACTCATATCGCACATATCGAGAAACATCCGCACCATGCTTGAACGCACAGAGAAGTACCGTCTGGAAGAGGAAATGACGCGGCGTCCAGACGCCAATTGGAAGCGCTGGGGACCGTATCTGGCCGAACGCCAATGGGGCACCGTGCGCGAAGATTATTCTGCAGACGGACGTCCCTGGGAACATTTCCCGCACGACCAAGCCCGATCGCGCGCCTACCGCTGGGGAGAAGACGGCCTGCTCGGGTTCTGCGATCGCCAGTGCAGACTGTGCTTTTCTCCCGCGCTCTGGAACGGACGCGATCCCATTATCAAGGAACGCCTTTTCGGGCTCAGCGGCCCCGAAGGCAACCACGGCGAAGACGTAAAAGAGAGCTACTTTTACCTCGACGCCACGCCGACGTATTCCTATGCGAAAGCGCTTTATAAATACCCGCAGGAACGCTTTCCATATGACGACCTCGTCGCCGAAAATGCGCGGCGCAGCGCAGCCGACCCAGAATACGAAATTGAGCATACGGGCATCTTTTCCGAGGGACGCTACTTCGACGTTTTTGTAGAATATGCCAAGTCCACGCCCGAAGACCTGCTGATTAAAATTAGCGTCCACAATCGCGGGCCGGATCCAGCCTCTCTGCACCTGCTGCCGACGCTTTGGTTGCGCAACACGTGGAACAGCGGTTCGTCCCACGAGCGAGACTGGCCCAAACCGCGTCTATTCCGCAGCGAAAAAAGCGTCTACGTTGAACACTTCTCTCTCGGTCATTTCTTTATGTATGCCGAAGATGACCAGCATCGTCCGCCCCAGTGGCTGTTTACTGACAACGAGACGCGTCACCCCGGCGATGCCACTCCACGCTACGGCAAAGACGCCTTCCACCGCTATCTGATAGACGGCGATAGCAAAGCCATTAATCCACGCGAAGAGGGCAGCAAGGCAGCCGCCTTATTTCAATGCGAAGTGCCCGCCGGCGATGCACGCATTTTTCGCCTGCGGCTAGTCCGCCGCGAAGAGCGTCCGCACAGTCCCTTTGATGCGTCCTTTGACGAACTCCTAGAAGAACGGCGCCGCGAAGCCGACCAACACTACGCTCAGATAGTGCCTTCTCGACTGGATACGGAAGAGCAATCCATTGTCCGCCAGGCGTATGCTGGCCTGCTATGGAGCAAGCAGTTCTACCATTACGTAGTCGACGAATGGCGCGCAGACTCGACGCATAAAGAGCGCAATCGCGACTGGTCACACCTGTTTAATCGCGACCTAATTTCCATGCCCGACAAGTGGGAATATCCTTGGTATGCAGCCTGGGATAGCGCATTTCACATGCTTCCTTTCGCACGGCTTGATCCAACCTTTGCCAAGGAACAAATGCTGCTCTTTTTGCGCGATTGGTACATGCACCCAAACGGACAGATTCCCGCATACGAATGGGAGTTTGGCGATGTGAATCCCCCCGTACACGCCTGGGCCTGCTGGCGCGTCTATCAGCTGACCGGCCCACCCGGCAAGCGCGACAGAGCCTTTCTCGCTCGCGCCTTCCATCGCCTCCTGCTGAATTTCACATGGTGGGTCAACCGCAAAGATATGAACGACGACCACCTGTTTTCTGGCGGCTTTCTCGGCTTGGACAACATCGGCGTATTTGATCGTTCCAAACCCCTGCCAACCGGCGGTAGCCTAGAACAAGCCGACGGCACGGCGTGGATGGCCTACTACTGTTCCAGCATGCTTTCCATCGCGATGGAACTGGCCATGGACGACCCGGCTTATGACGGCATGGCTTCCAAGTTTTTCGAGCACTACGTAGCCATTGCACAGGCTATGAATACCATTGACGGGAACGGACTCTGGGACGAAGAAGACGGCTTCTACTACGACCACTTACACCTAGAGGACGGCCACAGTATACCCATGCGCATTCGTTCAATGGTCGGACTCATACCCCTGTTTACCGTTGACGTCCTGCACGAATCTGTCATTGATCGTCTCCCCGGCTTTCGCGCGCGCATGCAGTGGTTCTTGGACCACAAGACGCGTGGCGATCTTCCCACCTATATGACCTATATGGAGCGGCGTTCCTCGCACGGCAGCCGTTCCGACATGCGCCTCTTGGCCATTCCTACGCAAGAGCGTCTGATCCGGCTTCTGGCCTACGTATTGGATGAAGACGAGTTTCTCTCCCCCTACGGCGTGCGCTCCTTGTCCAAGGCCCACGAGAAACAGCCCTTCTCTTTTGAAGAGGGCGGCCACACGCACGTGGTCTCCTACGAACCCGGCGAGTCCACCAGCTATATGTTCGGCGGCAACTCCAACTGGCGCGGCCCCATCTGGTTTCCTCTCAACTTTCTCTTTATCGAAGCGCTTGAGCGATACTATCAGTTTTATGGCGACAGCCTGCGGGTTGAGTGCCCCACCGGGTCGGGACAGTACATGAATCTTAGCCAAGTAGCGCGAGAGATTGAGCGACGCCTAGCGCGCCTCTTTAAGCGCGGAGACGCCGGCTTACGGCCATGCCACGGCGAGGAAGAGGCTTTTAGGGACGACCCTCACTGGCGCGACTTGCTCCTTTTCCACGAATACTTCCACGCCGATAGCGGACGCGGCTTGGGCGCCAGTCATCAGACGGGATGGACTGCACTCATTGCGCTGATCATGGAGGATCTGGCAGCTCAACGCGACTAGGCTGCACGCGAATTGACAACAGACCACGCGTTGCGTTTCATATTTACACTCGTGTATTCAATCGCGCTTTGCGCTTAAGCAGAAAGAATTTCTTTGGGCGACCAGTCCACAGCAAAACGCCGCGAACGCGCCCTCCTCGTCGGCGTTGCCCTGCCAGATATCCCTCTCTGGGATGCCGAAGATTCACTCGATGAACTGAGCCGACTCACCGATACTGCGCTTCTAGTCGAAGCCGGTCGCGTGCTGCAATCGCGTGAGCGCGTAGATCCGACCTGCTATATCGGTAAGGGCAAGGTTGAGGAGGTGAAGAAACTGGCCGGCGACCTGCAGGCCGACATGCTCGTATTTGACAACGAGCTGTCTCCTGCTCAGATGCGCAATCTAGAAAAGCGCACCGATATGCGGGTGCTCGATCGCAGCGCCGTAATCTTAGACATCTTTTCCCAGCACGCCCGCACGCGCACCGCACAGGTGCAGGTCGAGCTAGCCCAGCTAAACTATCTACTGCCACGCCTAACTCGCATGTGGACTCACCTGTCGCGTCAGGCAGGTGGCGGGGCAATACGCGGCATGGGATCAGCGGGCGTGCGCGGACCAGGCGAAACCCAGCTTGAAACAGACAGACGCATGATTCGGCGTCAGATCAACGCGCTCCACGCAAAATTAGAGCGCATCGGCAAGCAGATGGAAACCAGTCGCAAAGGACGGTCCGACCGATTTAAGGTAGCCCTCGTAGGCTATACAAATGCCGGCAAGTCAACCCTTATGCGCGCGCTTTCAGGATCCGATGTGTTGGTTGAAGATCGCCTCTTTGCAACGCTTGACTCAACGACGCGAGCCGTCGAACTAGAAGCCAAACACAAGGTATTACTCACCGACACTGTCGGATTCATAAAGCGCCTGCCTCACCATCTATTCGCATCCTTTCGCGCGACGTTGGAAGAGGCCGTCGAAGCCGACCTACTGCTACACGTGATCGACCTGAGTTTTCCCCACTACGAATCGCAGATCAAAACGGTCGATGGAGTCTTGCGCGACCTGAAGCTTGAAGATCGTCCCGTGCTCAAAGTCTTTAATAAGATAGATCAGATTGACCCCGGTCAGGAGCGTGAGATCCTGCAGGCCCACGCCGAACGCGAAGATGCCGTGGCCGTATCCGCAGCTCAGGGCATTGGACTAGACGCACTGCGCACCCGCATTATGTCGTACAGCCAGGCGAACTCGATCGAACTCAACCTACAGGTTCCTCAGGCAGAAGGCCGCCTGCTGGCCCAACTACACGGTGAAGGCCATATCTTAGACGAGCGCTATGAGGACAACGACGTGCTTCTCACGGTCCGCATGGAAAAGCATCAGGCCGAGCGCTGGCAGCTAGCGCGCTTTGCCGTATCCTAACCTAGCCGCGATAGGCTCATCTCCCTAACTGGAGAAACCTACTTGAATGGACCGTCCCTGCGCCCGCTTGCCCAACGCAGCCGCGCTTTGAGCCCGGACCAATTACACGCATTTTGGCGCAATGGGTATGTCGTAGTAGATGATATATTGGATTCGACCACCGTTGACCAGCTACGCGACCGCTACGAAGCAGTGTGCCAAGAAGCGCGGACCAGCGGCGATTTCCGCAACTTTGCCGAGCAAGTATCAAACGAGGACGAAGAGCGCGAAGTCATGGTGATCAACCAGGTTTGTGAACGCGATCTTTTCTTCAACGGCCTCTTGTATGATCCGCGCATTTTAGACGTTGTAGAAGACTTGATGGGACCCCACATACAGCTCTTCCACGATTTCCTTTTGCGCAAACCGGCCGAGCATGGAGGGTCTGTCTTCTGGCATCAGGACAACCAGGCTTGGCAAAGTATGCCTCCCAATAATATCACCTGCTGGATCGCACTGGACGATGCCGATGCCGAAAACGGGGCCCTGCGCTACATCGCGGGATCGCACCGGGACACGCTCGGCATGCCCATTGACGAAGACGGGCGACTGGAAGATATGGATCGAATCATTGCTGAAGGAGATCAGCGCGTCGCTCCGGTCCGCGCCGGCGGCGCCGTTTTTCACCACTGTCTCACCATACACGGAAGCACCCCCAACAACAGCGGGCGCATGCGACGCGCACACAGCATTATTTTTATGCAGCCGGGAACGCGCTGCGGGCGCAAACCGCCGTTTAACAGTCGTCCTGCCACCGAAGGAGACGGTTTTGACGTCTCTTTTGGCCATCCGCTCCTCAGAGGGATGGTCCAGCGCTGAAAGCGACCCTCCGCTTATTTACCCAGATAGCCCGAAGCTACCGCCTCGTCGATCATCTCTAACGCGTGGTCCCAAAGAGCGGGGATCCCCTCTTTAATATGCTCATTGCGCGCGATTACCTGCGCCCTTTTAACGCCGTGCTTACGCCACGCAGCGCCCTCTGTATGGCAATTTAGCAAGATTGGCTGAAACCGATCTAACGCCGCCGCATAGCGAGCTTCCCCCGTCTCACGCGCTTCAAATTCGTCCCAAAGCGCGCGCAGCTCTACCGCTTGCTTGTCGGGTAAAAGGTTAAATAGCCGCTCTGCAGCCGCCTGCTCGCGCTCTTCTTTATCTCTGTTACCCGCCTCGTCATAGGCGAAGGTGTCCCCCGCATCAATTTCTACAATATCGTGGATCAGCAACATCTTGAGCACGCGTAGCAGATCGAGGTCATCAACATTCGCATGCTCGATTAACAGAATAGCCATAAGGCTGAGATGCCATGAATGTTCGGCATCGTTTTCGGCCCGACCATCGGCGGGCAGCACCGTTTGGCGGAAAATCTGTTTTAATCCCTCAGCTTCCATGATAAAAGAAAGCTGCTCTTGGAGACGCGCTGCGCTCATATTCTACTCCTCATAAATCGACGGGTTATCTCGCTCTGCCAATTAACGACGCCCCATCATTTTTTGCAAAAGCAATGGGCAGCGCTCCGCCACCTAGCCGAACGCTGCCCATTGCTCTTTACTAGTATACCCCTCGCGATAAAGCTACAGCACTCGCTATTTTATCAGGGTCATCTTACCGACCTGTGCCCTCTTGCCAACGCGCACGCGATAAAAGTACAGACCCGAACCAACGGCCTGACCATTTCCGTCGCGTCCATCCCACTCCACGCGATGATAACCGGACTGCACTTGATCATCAACCAACAGGCGCACGCTCTGTCCAAGCGTATTAAAGATTTCAACCGAGGCCGCTACGAGATTGCCTCCGGCAAACGGAACGGCAAAGGGAATCGTCGTCGATGGATTAAATGGATTGGGGAAGTTTTGCTTCAAACTAAATTCCTCCGGCACGGCCAAGAGGCGTGGGTCTCCTAGCAGTTCAAGAGATACGCTCTCGTAGGACGCTCCTACCAAGCGGCCGGCAAGCAGCTGTAGCGAGTGGGGAAATCCATCGCGCTGCAGGCGGACTTTCAAACGCATTAGCTCACCGTCTCCACTGGCCGCCCAGTCGCGTCCATAGCGTGACTGAGCAACAGAAATACGGCCTGGTTCGGCCCCTACCCGAGCAAAGGATCCACGTGGGTTGGGCGCAAATACGCTACCGAGTTGGGGACCGTCCACCACGTGCACATCCTCTTCTCCATATTGCCACTCCATTTCAAACGCACTCAGATCAACTAAGTTTCGCGCAACAAATACCAGCTCAACCTCATCGCCTGAGCGCCACGTTCCTCCGTAGCTAGGTGCTCGTATTTCTACACCGGCTTCTGCCAGAGATCCAACAGTGCGTTTGTAGACTGGCGGTGCACCAAAGCCGGTGCTGTTATCGATATTAGACGTAGCGAGCGAAAGATCTTCTACACCTACTCGGCTGTCGTTATTCATATCCGCCTGCTTGAAGTAAGCCGCCCCGGCATTAGTGCCCCAAGCCGCGTCAATGGCGTTGACGTCATCTTCGTCTACTTCGTTGTCCCCTGTTACGTCACCGCCCTTGAGCAGGCGCCCATCCTGGGCCAATAAGAACGACTTGTCTCCGCGTACATCGGAAGAGAAAAAGCCCTGATCCGCACTCATAACGAGCAATTCACCGCTGCGAATTAAGAGCGTGTCCGAACGGCCGCTCAAATGGCTTGTATCTTTTACCGTAAGCACATAGCGACCCGGCGGAATGTGGGTTAGGGAAAGATCTCCTGCAGACGTCGTCTGCACTTCAACTGTATCGGGACTCGCTCCATCGACATCGTTGGTCGAACGGAAGGTGCCATCCGTTATATCAACCGTGCTGCCCGGTTCGCGCAGATGCACATCGAGCAGCGTTGCGTGATCGCCATTACCCAAGGCCCGTCCTTCGAGCAGCACGGTCGCTTGAAGCGCCCCGCGCGGTATCGACCGAATCTGAGCGCTCTGGACGGAAAGTCCCGAACTCTGCCTGAGTGCCGTTGAAGTACCGCTTGCACTGAGCGCCGTTTCCGCGTCAAACGGCAGCACGTGAGATGCCTGAAAATTGCTATTAAGCGCCACTTGAAAACGCGCTACCGCCCGTTGGTTTTGCGCAGATCCGACAACCTCTCCACCACTCTTGTTTTTCGTAAAGCGAAGTTTACCGCCAGAAAACGCATTCTCCACGACGGTGCCACCCGAAAAAACAGTTCCTATATCTGTGAAGGGCGTAGCGCTGTTAACAACAGTATATAGGTTGGCATCTACGGTAATAACGGCACTGATGGATTCGATAGACTCACCATCTGACTGCACCAAGACTTCAAGGGTTAGCGTATCCCCAGCTGCGGCGGCTATCTTACTAGGGCTAAGAGACATGTGAGGGGTCGTACCACTCCCTACGCCGACGACGAGCTGATTTGAGGCCTTGCTCAGCCGACCGGCAGCGTTGTTGGCAAACGTGGGGTCGGCGCTGATGGCTGCATAGACTGAAAATGAGCCTTCTACCATCTGAAAATCCGCCGTGCTCGTATCCCAATTAAACGCATTGTCTGCGCTCTCTCGCAGCGAGGTGATCGCCCCGCTGGGCGTGCCGTCTGAGCTGTTGATTATAAAAGCGTTTCCGCTGCCTTCGGCTACGCTGGCCTCCAGCTCTATCAACGAGCTAACATCCGGATTTGAAGCTGCATACAGACGGATATAGGCGTCGTCCGTACCCGAACCATCGTCGACCATATAATCGTCCCATTCGAGGCGCACAATATCGCCGCGACTGATTTCTGGCAGGCGCGATTCCAGCAATACAAAGGGCGTATGCGTCAGGACGAGCGACCCACCGCGGACCACCGTCGTATTTGAACCGTCCGTCGTAAGGGCGTAAATCCACACCTGTCGCCCGCTGCGCGGCACGGCGTTGGCCGGATTGCGCAGATCCCACACGTACATATCTGAGAGACCGTCGCCGTCCTCTAGGAGTCCGCTGACAATAAGCTGCGTATCAGCATCGCTCGTCAGCGCCATAGGCGACGCACCTGAGGCCGTTGCATAGTCGGTAACGGCCGGATCGTCTGTCGTGAAGTAGAGATCAATAATCGCGTTGTCATCCAGATCTCCGTCGCCCGGACCCTTTTGCCATTGAATGGTGTATATGGGCTGAGATCCAGTGTCTATTGAGCGCTGCGTATCTACGGCCGGCTCATAAAAGGCAAAGGAGGGTGCGTGTCTGACCACGAGCGGTGCGCCGCTCTGTCCAACGGTCGTCGTGATCGAATCCGTGGCCACGGCGTACACATAATACGATCCCTCTGCAACCAGTGGAGACGTGACGTCCCAGACAAAAGAGCGATCCCGCGCGGTCAGCGTCGTCGAGCCCGTAAGCGTACTCGCACGCGTTCCCGACAGGCTCTTGCCCAGTACAAAGTTATTGTTGGGATAGGCTCCCTTAACAGACACAGACGTCAGTCCACCCACAGCGGAATAGAAGAGCTGCACGCGCGCTTCGCTATCGTAGTCTACTACGCTGAGCTTCAGATCGTACGGATTGGCCTTCACGCCCGTGCGCACGCCTGTGTCTACTGTATCAGACTCGGTTGGAGCAACCTGCTGCACAATCGGACCGTGGCGGATCGTCAACGGGCCGGAACTGACCGCGTATACCGGCGGATTGCGCTGATCGTCGGCGACGGCATAGATATAGTACGGGCCGCTGGCCATGCGTAGGATTGAGGCGAAGAGCGCCGATTCTTTTAACGCCTGCGGAGGATCGTCCCAAGTATAGGTTTCGTTATCCCCCTCTAATAGATCGCCGGTGCCGCTGGCATTAACCGCCAGATTGTCATTTTGATCGGCGATCAGCGTAGCAAAGATGCGTATGTCCTGCACGCTGCGCAGTCCGTCCGTCGGATAGGCGTAGAGCGCGACGTTCAAATCGCTTCCCATATCGTCGTCTGCATCGTGCACGCTGTATTGAATGGGAAAGGACGTGTTGGCCGTATCGTCGCTACCATCGGGCTGTGCGATAGAAATCGTGGGGCTCGTGTTAGAAGCTACGACGTCGACATCGGCACCCAGCATAAAAAAGGATCCCACCCCGACAAACGATCCCGACGGATCGCTAGCTACCCGCACGCTGCGTGCGGCCAAACCCGTGCCTCCCGCACTCGCAGTGCTATTGGTGATCACTTGAATATTGGTCGACGAGTCGCTGCCAAGGACGTTCAACTTCACGAGAAGACCAATTTTATCGTCGTCGTCTCCCCACTCGTTTAGTCCCGAGCTATCTTCGTCTAAGCGCCCTTCAAAATACTTGTCGTTATCAGCCAACGTCGGACCAACCGATTCCCAGTCGCCGGCCAGAAAGCCGTCGGACGAATCGGCCAGCGCGCCCAAGCCGGCACCGCTCTCCGCGTCGGCTACGTGCACGTAGACTAAATTATTGGTCAGCTCGGACGCGACCGTCTGCGGGTTAATAGGCGCGTAGGACAGCGTATACTGGTAGGCCCCTACGGGAATGGATTCATCCTCCCAGGTTATATCGCGTCCCAGCACTTTAAAGTAGGCGTGATGATTTACATCGGTCGCGCCCTTAACGCCGAATCCCTCACCCGCGCCACCGGCAAATGCCATGTAGACATTCAGCTCGTCTGGATGCACGGCCAGCGCAGGACTCAGCTGGAAAATATCCGATGCGGCAATCCCATCTTCCGTACCGACATCCGAATCGTCGTCGGCGACTTTCTCGGGCAGAGTCCACGAAACGCCGTTATAGCGCGCATAGTACAGGTCGTGTTCGCCCGCACCGCTGTAGCCTGCGCTAAACGCGATGTGGAGATCTCCCCGACTGTCGAGGCGATCGTCTACGGCGGCCGCTACGCGTTCCGTTATCTCCCAGTCTAATTCGACATTATACGCTTCACTACCATCGCCAAAGAGTCCATCACTCCACGGCGAACGCGCCGTATTCCAAGAGGCGCCGCTGCCTACCGATCCAAGATCGCTATAGTCGTTAAAATAGATCCCTTCAAGCGGTGCATTCGTTCCCATTTTAAACAGCGAATACACCCGATCGGGTAGCCGATTGCGATCGACAACTACGCCGGGAAAATAGTAGGTGGCATCTGTTTCTAATGCTGCATTGGAGGCCGCCTCGTCGACAAATGAGGAAACGATTGCCCCATCGACATTCTGATTCCATCCCGCAGCACTTACGTCTACCCAGGTCGTATCCGTTGACAGACGTTTGTGTTCAATCTGGTTGTTTACATCGCTGAAATACACCAGATGCAGCGCGTCGTCGTCGCCCAGCGCCAGATCGGGACCGGTGCTGCGACCGGCATCGGGCGTAAGGCGTATCCCACCCGTGCCAGCGGCGCCCGTCTCACCGATCGGCAATATCGAGAAGGGAGAGGAGAAGCGATTAACTTTGGCCAACATGACATCGTCGTTGCCACCGCCCGTGCTCGTGCCGCGCACATAGCTGATAAACACGTTGTCGCGATCGTCAATGACCATCCGCGGGAAGGCCGTATTCCGGCTCTCAGTCGCACCCACTTTGGTATCGTTCACCTGCACCGGTGTCTGCCACGATCCACCACCGTCCACTGAATAGGCAAAGTAGACGTTTTTTTTCCGCTCGTGATCAGCAGTTGAGACAAAGGCGTATACAACGCGGGGCTGACCGCCACTATCGACCTCCAGGTCAAGCGTAGAAAACGAATCTCCCTGTCCATCGGTCGTTAGTGGGTGGTAGGTTATCTGTCCACTGACGGCAACGGGCGTAGAAAAGCTGGCCCCGCCGTCAAAACTCCGCGCGTATAGAACGCGATACAGCGGCGTACTGCCTCCCGTATAGATAAAGCTGGAGCGAGGCGCCCCCGCAGTCTGCTCAATCCACGCCATGTGAATAGTGGGATGGGTCGCCGTGCCCGATCCCTCGAGTGCAGGCCCTTCACCGCGCACGCCAAAGGGAACGACATCGGTCATCGCAATATCGACCTGCATACCGTCGGTATCCGTAGCACCGACCTGCACGCTTTGCTCGACGCTGTGAAAGTGACCTATAACGGGATATTCGGACGTGGCGGCGCGATCGATATCGACGCGCACGCCAATCGGAGAGCCGACCACGAAATCCTCGGCGACGGTGCTGTCTTGGGACGAGAAGCCCACGGGTGTGGCATTCTCAAAGGTCGGTTTATCCGCCTTGGCCACCGTCGCATATAGCAATGCACATGCGATATACAGCGGGAGGCATCTCATTACTTGACCAACGTCATTTTACGCGTCTGGCGAAATGAGTCTGCCTCTAGTAGGTATAAGTAGGTCCCCGTGCCAGCCTGCAGACCGGCTTCATCACGACCGTTCCACTCTAGCGTGTGATAGCCGGCTTCCATCGGACCGTCAACCAGCGTGCGCACCTTTTGCCCGAGCACGTTAAATATCGCCAGGCGGACCTGCGTCCTCTGCGGCAGCGCCAGCGGAATACTCGTGCTTGGATTAAATGGATTGGGAAAGTTCTGGTCTAAACCCGGGGCCTGAGGTAGGATCCAATCGAGCAGCGACCCACTCCAGCGGACCCTCTGCTGATCGTACTCAGTGCTCAGTAAAAGGCCGCTACCCGGCTGCAGCGTGTGCAGCGCATCTTCGCGTAGCACCTCAAATTGCAGTCTGGCGAGCTGGCCGTCGCCTTGGCCAGACCACGCCTTGCCATAGCGAGACGATAAGACGCGCAGACGACCGTCTGCTTCAGCGCGCACGTCAAACACCGATCCACTTGGATTGCCGGCAAATACGTCACCCGCCTCGCCGCCGCCTGGCAGCAGGCGCAGCGCACGCGGATCAACGCTCAGGTCAAACTCGTAGCCAGCCAAATCGTCTAGGCTGCGCGCCTGCACGACCACCTCTATGCGCTGACCGGTAAAAAGGGGCTGACGTGGATCAAAGATCGGCACCACTTCTACCTGTGCGCCCGCGTTATGTGACCCTACCGCGCGCTTGTAGACCGGCGGTGCACCAAACCCCTCGCTATTGCCGAAGTTAGAAGTCGTAGCCGTCAGATCAGCGGCCCCGACTTGGTTGTCGTTATTGAGATCTGCTTGCTTAAAGTTGGCCGCTGACGCATCGGTGCCCCAGGCGGCGATAATCATATTGACGTCGTCTTCGTTGATCTCGTTGTCTTCGCTCACGTCACCGGCAATCAACAGGCGTCCCGAACTGCCCAGCAGCGTCGTCGGAGAACCCCGCAAATCCGAACCGAGTAGACCGCCCACATCGGATCCAATCGTAATGGTCTGACCGTTGGCAATCGTAAACGTATCCGTGCGGCCGCTGACGTGGGACGTATCCTTAATCGTCAACACGTAGCGTCCAGCCGGCACGCTTAACAGGGTCAGCGCGCCGCTTGTAGCGCTCTGCACCTCGACGGTATCACTCGTGGCTAAGTTATCGTCATTGGACGTGCGGAATGCCTGGTCTGCAATATCGACGGTACTACCCGGCCTGCGTAAATGGATATCGAGCAGCGAGGTATAGTCGTACGAACCCAGCGTGCGTCCCTCCAACTCAACCGTGGCAATGATTTTGCCGCGCGCAACGCGGGCAAACTGCGGATCCACGAGGCTGAGGCCCTCTACGTTATCCAGCGGATCGCTCTTGCCGACTACGCCCAATACGGTTCCCGTTTCCCCCGTGGAAAATGTCACTACAGGAGACGCCTTTAGTCCGGTCGTAGGCACGAGTTGGAAGCGCGCTAGATGCGCTGGCTCCGTTTCCGAGCCCACAGATTCACCCTGAAATGTCGACTTGGCGAAGCGCAGCTTTGCGTTGGCCGAGTCATAGGTATTTTCAATCGGATTCGTCCCAGCAAATACGTTGCCTAAATCAACAAAGGGCTGTAGGCCGGCCTCAGTGCTCTGATCAACAATCGAAAAACTCGAATCACCGAGGCCGAGTATGATCTGCACAAAGTTGATCGGACTCGCGTGCTGTACGACTACGTCGAGCGTAACCGTATCGCCCACTGCAACCGTCTGGTCGGTCGGACTCAGACTGATGTGAGGCGTTGCGCCCGTGCCCCCTATAGACAGAGGCGTTGCGCTGCGACTTAGCGTCGTCGACGCGTTGTCGCTAAACGTGGCGTCTTTGCCAATGGCCGCATATAGGTAGTACGTCGTCGATGCAGCCCCAAACAGCTTGGTGTTCCAGTCGAAGAAGTTGGCGCTGTCCTCGCGCACGCTGGCAATCTGCCCACTCGTCAACCCATTTGAGCTGTTGATGAGAAAACCACCAGCGCCAACGTTTGCCTCGAGCGCGGCCAGGGTGCTCAGATTGGATTGAGGAGAAGCGTAGAGGCGGATATAGGCGTCGTCCGTGCCCAAGCCATCGTCCACCATATAGTCGTCCCAGCTCAGACGCAGCACATCGTTCTTCTGAAACGAACTATAATCATCTAACTTGGAGCTAAGTAGGTTGATATGGGGATCATGGGTCATAGTCAGCGCGCCGCCCAGAGACGTTGTGCTATTGCCTTTCTCATCGCTGATCACAGCGTATAGCCAAACCTTGCTCCCACTCTGCGGCACATCGTTAGGCGGATTGCGCACGTCCCAGACATACATATCAGATGCCCCTTCAGCGTCTTCTTGCAGTCCTTTGACCAGCAGGCGCGTATCGCCATCCAAGAGCAGAGAATCAGGGTAGGACTCATAGCTTATAGTCGCTGGATTATCCGTCGTGAAGTAGAGATCGATGGTCGCATTATCATCAAAGTCCAGATCGCCGCGTCCCTTTTGCCACTGTATCGTAAAAACGGGCTGTTGTCCCGTATTAATGCGACGATGCGTGTCGCGCTGCGGCTCGTAAAAGGTAAACGACGGCGAATGCTTAACCGTCAGCATAGCCGCACTCTGCCCCACAGTGGTGGACGTGGAATCGCTGGCGACCAGATAGACAAAGTAGCTGCCTTCGGCTACGGTCTGTGAATCGACACTCGCCCCAACGCGCACGGCAACTGAGTCTCTAACGTCCCAAGAGAATTCTACGTAGCTGCTGGTCAGCGTATCCGAATGCGTTATGGGAATAGCGCGCACGCCAGCCAAGCTCTTGCCGAGCGTAAACTTTTGATTTGGAAACGCGCCGATGGTCGAAACCGACTGTAAACCACTTACCGATGAATAGAAGAGCTGAATTTCTGCGGAACCTTGCAGGTCAAAATCGCGCACGCTAAAGTCGAGATCGTAGGGATTAGCACGAGCTCCCGAGCGCACGCCCGTATCTACGGTATCAGACGCAGCCGGATCGACGTAGGCAATAATCGGCACGTGATTGACCGTAAGCGCACCCGGGCTCCGCGCAAAAACAGGTGGATTCTTCTGGTCGTCAGCGACCAAATAGATGTAGTAATCACCGCTAATTACCTGATGGATACTGGCAAAGAGTTTGGCCTTTAACGCCGCAGGTGGATCGTCCCAGGTATAGCTTTCATTAACGCCTTCACGCAGATCATCGGTGCCGCTGGCAAATACGGTCGAATTATCGTTCTCATCGGCGATCAGCGTGCCAAAGATGCGTATATCCTGCACGGAGGCCAGCGACGAATCGGGAGAGAAATAGAGGGCGACCTTCAAGTCACCGCTGGCTATCTCGTCATCCACATCGCTGAGGTTATAGACGATCGGATACGAGGTGTTGGCCTCATCTCCCACTCCATCGGGCTGCTGCACCTCAACGCTGGGCCCCGTATTTGAATCGACGATATCGATATCGGCCCCGATTTGAAAAAAAGAGCCAACTGCGACAAATGATCCCGTCGGATCCGCGCCCACGCGCACCGAACGCGCGCCGAGTCCCGTGCCAGCTGCACTGGCCGTACTGTTCGTTATAATCTGAAGGTTCGTCGAGGAATCGCTGCCCAATACGTTGAGCTTGATTAACAGGCCAATTTTATCATCGTCGTCGCCCCACTCCTGTCCAGAGTTCACGTCCTCGTTGAATCGGCCTTCAAAATACTTGTCATCATCGGCTAAGCTCGCGCCTACCGACTCCCAATCACCCGCCAAAAACCCGTCGGTCTGCCGCCGTCCCGTCGCTCCCAATCCCGAACCGTCGGCGTTGTCGGCCACGTGCACGTAGACGGGGTTATCGTCTATAGAACCGCTTAAGCTCTGGGGATTTACCGGAGTGTAGACCAAGTTGTAGGCGAATGCGCCGACCGGAACGGATACGTCGTCTGAACTCACAGCGCGACCTAGGACCTTAAAGTAGGCGTGCCCGTTGACATCGCTCAGGCCGTTAATACCCAACCCTTCCCCAGTGGCACCCGAAAATGCCATAAACACATTCGACTGACCGGGTGCTTTAGCTAAGGCTGGAGAAGCGAGAAAGACATCGGTCGTCGCAATGCCGTCTTCCTCAGCGCTGTCCGAGTCGTCATCCGCTACTTTCTCTGGCAGCGTCCACGAAGATCCATTGTAATACCCATAGTATATGTCGTGCTCACCACCGCTTGAGTAGCCGGCGCTAAAGGCAATATGTAACTCGCCTCGGTCGGGTAGACGGTCATCTACAACAACGGATACGCGCTCGGTATGCGTCCATTCAAGCTCTATGTTATAGGATTGATTTCCGTCTGAAAAAAGCGGCGAGGTCGCCGTACTCCACACGGGCATTGCCGCGGCAGTGTTCCAACCGGCGCTCCCGCCAATCGCATTGTCATAGGTGTAGCGATTAAACGCAACCGTCTCGAACGTGCCGTCTCCAAACTTATAGACAGCATAGACCTTGTTGGGCGAACTTTGCTTGTCGACAACAATCGTGGGGAAAAAGAAATGGGCGTCAGATTCGATGGCTGCGACCGTAGCTTCGTCGACAAAATCGTCCACATCAGCCCCGTCAACCGACTGATTCCAGCCGCTGCTGCCCGCCGTATTCCACGCGTCGGCAAGCAGCGTTTTATGCTCTATATCGTCAGAAGTATCGTTAAAATAGAGCAGGTGCAGCACGTCTCCACTGCCTACGGCTAAGTCCGGTCCACTGTGGCGTCCCGCCTCTGGAGAAATGCGTATGCCGCCACTGCTGCCCGCCGTTCCCAGCGAACCGACTACCTCCATATCAAACGGCGTCAGTGAACGATCGACCTTGGCCAGCATGATGTCGTCGTTACCGGTTCCCTGACTCGATCCGCGCACATAGCTTATAAATACGTTGTCGCGTTGATCGACGACCATGCGCGGAAAGGCGCTCGTCCTTCCCTGCACGTTGCCGACAGTTGTCGTGTCGTTGACAACTACGGCGCCGTTGGCCGGCAGCCAAGAGGCCCCGCCATTTTGCGAGTAGTTAAAGTAGACGTTGTCGGCATCACCGCTGCCGGTAAACCGAGCAGTGTGCCCGTCGGGAGAGTGGTTCATCGCGTAGGCGATGCGCGGGTTACCGCGACTGTCGAGTTCCAGATCGAGCGTCGAGAAACCGCTGCTGCTGCCGGCGACGTTTACGGTGAGTAGATCAAAGCGCAGAGTGCCCGATATGCTAACGGGCGACGAAAACGTGCTACCGCTGTCTTCACTGCGCGCGTAGCGCACGTAGTAAACGGGCGTGGCAACTGGGCTAACCACCTCTTGGGCAATCCAAGCCATGTGGATCGTGCCATCGTCGTCAACGGCGATATCCGTCTGCAGGCCGTCTACGTCGTCGCTTTCGATCCGCGTGCTGCGCTCTATGCTGTGGAAGTGTCCGATAACGGGATAGGCGGGCGTGGCGGCCTGATCGAGGTCGGCACGGACCGCGATCTCGGCACCAAGCACAAAATCCTGCTTGGCCGTGCTGTCGGCCGTAGAAAATCCCACCGGCGTGCGATGTTCAAATATGGGCGCCGCACCATATACGCGAGGAGCCAGCCACAGCAGTAGCAGAATACCTGCGCCAATCCACGGCATAGAAAACCGCGTTGAACGCTGCCAATAGGGCTGTCTCTCACCCGCTATACTTTGAGCAGAGAAGGATTTCACCATTCCATTCCTTAGAATACCGCTGCAATCAGCAACGGTCGATTCCCTTCAACGCCCCCAATTCAGCAAGATTGATGCCATATTACTGTACGCTGCCATATCCTCTATGCGCAGCGCATCCTGCCGCCTTCTCAATGCGCAGAGGGAGGAACTTTCTTCCCCTTGAGGGCATAAAGTTCCCTTGGGAAACCCGTTTTTTCTGCCACATCCCCTATATGCGCAGTGGCATAGCTTTTGCCGTCTCTGCGTTAAACGGTCCTTCCAGGGAGGATGGAACCCACTATGAAACAGCGGATTACTCTCGCTTCTTTTCTCGTATTTATCATCATAACCCTGTCCAAACCCCTCTGGGCAGCGCGACTAGAGCTGCGCCCAGTAGGCTCTGACAGCAGCACGATGTCTGTTATGGTGGGCGACGAAATTGAGGTCGAACTGTGGGTCGACTCAGAAAATCAGCCGCTCTCAGGAGCCGCCGTATTTTTGAGCTTTGACGAAGAGCACCTAGCGCTTGTCGATGAGGACCGAGCCACGCAAACCGGCTTTCAACCCTTTGCTCCGGGTGGATTTCTATCCAACGGAGAAATCTTTCGCAACTATATGCTGGACGAAGAGGATCCGGCCGCCAGTGCTCCGGGCATACAGCTCGATTACAGCGTGGTACGCGCAGCCGACCAAGGATCTGGACCCATTGCCTCTTTCCGCCTTCGCGCGCTCATACCCACCGCTCAACTGCAGGTGCGTATTGACGAAAGCGGCACGCGAGAAACGCGTTTTTTTCTTCCCGACGGCGACCAGCGGTCGTTTCGCTTTATCACTCCCCTAGAGCTGAGCGTGCAGGGAATTACGATTCGCGACCTACCAAATCGCATTGTATTGCCGCGCGGTAGCACGCACGAACTCGACCTCGGGGACCACATCTTTGACCCTCAGTTTAAAGCGGATGAAATCACGTGGACGCTCTCGCCGCTCGGCGCCCTGCAAGGACATCACGACGTCGGGCAGAACACGCTAGTTATACAGGCTCCTGACGATGCTTCACCCTGGGAACAGCTCGTGCTAACGGCGCGCAATCCGTCTGGTCAGACCACCTCGGATACGGTAGAAGTATTCGTAAACGATCGCCCGGTCTTCTCTCCTATAGGCACCATCAGTCTAAACGAGGATGCGCCCTATGCGCTTGCACTGGATGCGTTGGTATCAGACGGAGACACTCCGTTTAATCAGCTTCGCTGGCGCATTGAAACACCGCCTGAAATCAGCGTCAGACTCGATGGCGATACGCATACAGCCCATATTACGCCCGCAGCGGACTGGCACGGACAGTCGCACATCGAGCTGGTCGTACGCGACCCGTTCGACTTTGCCGATACGCTCCAAGTAGATATCGACGTTACCTCGGTGAACGATCCCCCACAGCTTATCGCGGCACCTAACGTGCGCCTGACGCGAGGCCGGAGCGACAACAGCCTGCTGCTTAGCACGCTGATGGCCGACGCAGAAGACGCGAGTGAAGACCTCAAGCTGTCTTGGGTCGGGGACGAGAATGTGCAGCTCGAAGTAGCTGAAGGACGTCTCGTCGTATCGGCCCATACGGATTGGACAGGCAGAGAAGAGATCACGCTTATCGTGGAGGACAGCGGTCAACTAAAGGCCAGCGGTCCCCTTGTCGTTACCGTCGTCCCCTCGCTAGCGCCTAGCCTCGTCGCGCAGCCCGACCATATCAGCCTAGCCTCGGGCGAGAGCCACGTGCTCTCTCTCGACGAGTTGGTTGTCGACCCTGATGATGCGGACGATACGCTAAGCTGGCAGGTCAGCGGCCACGGAGAACTCAGCGTGCAGCTAAGCGGCAACCGCATGGCGCGCATTGGAGCACCAGACGGATATATAGGCGTCGAAACGCTGCTCTTTACCGTAACAGACCCCACGGGCGAGCAGACGTCTTTTTCTCTTAAAGTCTACTCCTTACCAGCTAGCGGCGAGCCCCTGCTGGCCGCCCTGCCCGAAGTCCGCGTCCCACTCGACGGCATCGATTCCTCTATCGATCTCGACCGCTACCTGTTTGACCTCGACCACGCGCCCAGTGAAATAGACTTTTTTCTACCTCAGCGCGAAGACGTATCGCTGCGCGTAGACGAACAGAGCCACGTCCTCGTCATCCAACCGCAGGCCGGAGCCGTTCCTTCCGTCCTAGATATCGAGGTGCGTGCGGTGGACCCGGACGGAAACCAAGCAACGCAGATTCTGCGCCTATATTTGCTCGACGCCGATGGACAGAGCGGACCTCAGATGGCGCTCTTAGCTCTACCCAGCGTCGAATTGTTCGAGGGTCAGATACATACCTTTTCCTTAGACGACTACGTCACCGGTGACGTGGCGGTGAGCGATATCTCTTGGAGCACGGACGGGAGCGAACACGTCTTCGTCGATATAGACCCCGTGGATCGCATCGTCTCCCTGCGCACCAAGAGCGGATGGTATGGCGAGACGACGCTTGAGTTTATTGCGCGGGCAGGTAACCTACCCGAGCAGCGCCTGAGCCTGCATGTCAGCACTCCCGCACCCACACCCAGCGAGGAGATCGCCGCTCCTACCCTAGCGCAGTTACCCAATATTAGCCTAGAAGCAGGGGCTTTTGATCAGAGTATTGACCTCGACCAATTTGTCGAGCACGCCAGCCCAACGGACTTTGTCTGGAGCATAAGCGGAGGGCAAAACGCGCGCGTTCTCTTCGATACGGAAACCAACAGGCTCATCGTATTTGCCGGAGAAGATTGGGAAGGAGAAGAGCTCTTCGACTTAGTCGGCCTGAGCGCTGACGGCACTCGCTTAGAAACCACTCTGCGCGTGGCCGTTATCCTTCCCACCCCAGCCATTAGTCTTGCGGAGCAAACAGAAGTAGGCCTCTTGGCCGGAACCGCAGAGATTCGCCTCCGTCTTAGCGAATTGCTTTCGGGAACCGCCGATCCCCGCAGCATAGAGTGGTCAGCTCAGGGGCTCCAGCCGATCGGAGTGCGCTACGATGAGGAAAGCGAAGAGCTGGTACTGACGCGTACCACACCTTGGCAGGGCAGTGACATGATCGAACTCCGCGCAAGCCTAGAAGACGGAACGCAGGCGAGCGGACTGGTAATGGCCCAGGTCTACCCCCTTGACGGCAGTATTGGAGTCGAGAGCGAGGACTTTGTGCTCGTTCCCTTACCCAACGCTCTGCAACCCGATTTTATCGACCTATTTATCATTGATCGCATGGGCACAGCAGCGCAGCCACAGCTTCGCCTCAACGATGGCACATGGTCTGATTTAACGCTGAACCCCGGTCCCGAGAATATCTGGCAAAGCAGCTACGTGCTAGCTCCAGGTCAGAATGGAAGCGTTTCTATTGTCGCGCTATCTATCGTCGACAATGCGCTCTATACATCCTCTTACGACTTTGAAGTGGGCACCGTGCGCAGCGGCCGTGGCAAGGTGATAGCGCATAGCAATATGACGCTCGAAGTAGAAGGAAATGCGTTCAGAGGAGAAGCCGTCGTCGCCCTACTGCCCAGCGCAGTGCGCAACCCAGGCCCCGAACTGATTCCGCGCTCTCTCGCCTATACGGCTCATTCACCGCAGTCCTATACGGGAAAAGGTAGCTATTTACGTGCCCATGGCACCGGGACAGCCCATTCAAAGGCGGGTATTTATCGCTATGGAGAAGGCCGATGGCACTGGATGCGTCCTACGCTGAGCCAAGACGGGCTAGAGGTTGAACTCGATGACCTAGGCCAATACGCACTGATGGAAGACCACACGGCGCCGCAGGTGACCAGACGCACCGAGCAGGCACTCCATCTGGTCGACCACGGTAGCGGCA
>Ga0181569_10000488_pt1 | contig 30701 bp, 20 predicted proteins | sample 101ome_19_FD_132452 | JGI IMG/M metagenome (GOLD analysis project Ga0181569, IMG submission 132452) | Coastal salt marsh microbial communities from the Groves Creek Marsh, Skidaway Island, Georgia - 101405AT metaG (megahit assembly) | ecosystem: Environmental > Aquatic > Marine > Intertidal...
CCGGCGTATCGGTAGCCTTTTTCTATGGCTTCGTCGAGGATATTCTTGGCACTTAGTTTAGCCTTATAGGGCCCCCACTTTTTCGCCAGAGTAAGATCGAGCGTGCTCCGTCCCTTCTCATATACGTCTGGCGTGCCGCCGAGACTGACTTCTTCTAACCGGCGCCCGAAGACATTGTAGTAAATACCTGCTGTTGTACCGGTTTGATAGTTGTTGTAGCTGAGGTCTATGTTAAAAAGATAGGGGGATTGGCCTTGCAGTGCGCGCGTGTCTTTCGCATTGGGGTTTAGCGCTCTGCGCAGTGCGAGTTCGTTGTCGCCAATTGTAGTTTCGGAACGAACGAGGGAGGCATTACCACCTATGTTGAAGTTTTCCAAAGTTTGACGGATAAAGCCTAAATTACGCCGGGCCTCGAATTCTATCCCAGTTACTTGGGCTAGGTCGACGTTTTGGAACTGGACTTCACCGTTTACTGTTAGAATAACGCGTTCTATGGGGTTTTGGAATCGCTTAGAAAAGAGACTGATCGCGTAAATTTCTCCGGGTTTCCCAAAGCGCTCCCAGCGGAAGTCTACGTTGTCGACGAGCGTGCGTTTAAGCTCTGGGTTGCCGATAAATATGAAATCTCCCACAAAGTTGAACGATGCAAACGGGGCCAGCTCACGAAAGGTGGGGCGGGCAAGGGTGCGTCCATAAGAAGCGCGAAGGTTCATCCGTTCGTTTAATGCGTATACGGCGTTAAGTGAAGGTAAGAGATCGTCTGTATCCAGACGGCCTTCTGTCTTTGTGCTGTCCTGGCTAATAACGTTGAGGTCTGTGCTTTCAAGACGGGCTCCACCGACCAGTTTCATGCGCGTACTTAGCGGTAATTCAACCATGAAATAGGTGGCATATACGAGCTGTTCACCGTCGAAGTTGCTCGATAATTGTGAAGCGTCCTGCACAAAGTTACCAAAGCGAAATAAGTCGTTTTCGTTTGATAGAATGCCGAGATTCTCCACCTGAAAAAAAGAGTCGGGATTTCCATCATAGCGAATATCGTCTTGGGCAAATTCATAGCGATTTTCGCGGAATGTCCGCTCTTTTTGAAGGGCCATCAGGCCACCTTTGAGATTGCCCTTGAGGCCCTGCCATTGGGAAAAGGGCAGAGAGAGATTGAGCTGGAATTCTCTATTGGACTCTTCCAGCCGACGGTAGTAGCGCGTTGGCAGGGGGTATATGGAAGGCGATATAGAGTAGGATGTGACCTCGCCTCTCAGGACGGTGCCGTTCTCGTCCCGGAGTAAATTCCCTTCATCATCGCGTAGGGGGCGGTTGTCTCGCGTGACGTAGTTATCGGTAAAAAACCGCAGGTCGGGTTCATCCTGCTGCGACGTAGCGCGTGAACCAGACCAATCGGCTTTCAGATCGTGCAGTGAGGAAAAGAGGTGCTTCCCCGATATCTGAAGAGAGTTGATTTGCCGCTCGGTAAACTGAAGCACGCGGGTTTCATACACGGCAGATTCTTCGAGGTCGCGTGGGAAGGTTCCGTAAAGATAGCGAGCCATATCCTCGCCCGTGCGGTTCAACATATTGGTTATGGATACTTCGTGTGTCTTGGCGGGTCGGTACGACAGCGTCGCCAAGCTGCCAATTGCAATTTCCTGTGTGCCGCGCGCATCGGATAGCTGGTAATTGTTGGTCAGCGTGCTGGCGTTGCGACTTGTGAGCTGCCAGCGGGCAGAGGTGCCCTGATCGTAGAACGAAATGCCCTTACTGTAAGTCAGAGAGCCTAGAAAGCCTAGCGGTTTACCTAATAGAGTGGTTTGGTTGCCCAACGCAACGGCATACCCCTGATTCACCCCGGATTTCTTCCTGTCCGGTGCCATAACGGGGGAAAAAGCTTTAGAGTACTGATCTAACTGCTGCGCTATATCGGAATCTGTGTAGGCTGAACCCACATCGGGGATGTCGGTTAAGCCGTCGCGGAGGGCCTGCGGTAGATCGCGCGTTCCGTCATCGAATCCCAACCAGCCGGATCCACCCCCTTCGTAGGTGAGGAATTGATCGTTGAGAGAGCTGCGCGTGTTATAGGCGGTCGAAGATGAAACGGAAAGAGTAAAATTGTCAGGAAATGCTTTGGTTCCAATATTTATGCTTCCGCCCGTAAAATCGCCTGGTTTATCGGGCGTAAAGCTCTTGGTCGTTACGATATTATCGAGCAAGCTAGTTGGAAACAGGTCCATGGGGACTGCTCTTTTATTGGGATCAGAGCTTGGCAGGGAAGATCCATTGAGCTGAACGGAAGAATAGCGGTCGCCCAAACCTCGGATATAAACGTACTTTCCTCCCACCACAGAAGCCCCTGTCGTTTGCTTCATGGCCTCAGCCGCGTCACCGCTGCCCGACCGAGCTATCTCTTCTGCGCTAATAGCATCGCTAATAGCTGGAGCTTTTTGCCGTTCTTTCAGTAGGGAAGCCCCCGTATTACGAAGCGCCTTTGCTTCGACTACGACCGCTTCCTCAAGCTCAATTGCTTCGGGACTGAGCGTCACCTCAAGAGGCTCTCCAACTTCTGCTCTGACCTCGACCCCTATGATAGATACTTTCTGGTAGCCAATCATAGATGCCACTAGCACGTAATTGCCCGCGGGGATGTCCATGAGGCGAAATGAGCCATCCAAGTCACACAGCGTGCCCCAGTTGGTCCCCTCCAAGAAGATGGTGGCCCCCATGAGCGGATCGCCGTTTTGCCGATCGACAACGATGCCGTATATCGTGCCCGTTTCTTGGGATTTTGCGGGTGAGGCATAAATCAGTGCAAGGCCTAAAATGAGTGTGACAGTGAGTTTCATGTGATGCTGATTCTCCTAACTGACGGTGTGAAACGCAGGATGTATAGCAGTCAATAGAATTTTGTAACACAAGAGTAAGCCTGCTTCTTTCCATTTGCGTTTCAGCAGTGCTACAATTCAGTGCCAATGGATATGCAGCGTTTCGGGTTCTGTGGGGAGGTACAAGGGATAAAAAACTGTGTTGTAACGGTATTGTAACAATTGCGTAACCTGAATATGACAGTTAGTGGCTAAAATCGGTCCAATGTCGCTTGTGTCACAGCGAAAGCGCATCAAAATTCACTTTGTAACAATTGTAAAGAGGAGGGCTTTGTGAACAGGATAACGATTTATGGGGTGCTGTTATTCGCTGGTATCCTGACAGAATATGCCTGGGCAGAAAATGGGAAATTGTCGGGCTATATGTTTGGCGATTACTACTACATTGTCTCTGCTGAAGGGGAAGATCAGAAAGGCGAAAATGCAATGAGATTTCGCCGCATGTATTTGACGTACGATAAGAGCATAGATGAGGGTATTTCTACTCGATTTCGCCTCGAGGCCAACGATGCGGGGTTGGGGAGTGGTAAAAAGATGGTGCCTTTCGTGAAACACGCCTATGTAAAATTGAGTGATTCTCTTTTGGGAGGGGAGTTATACGTTGGTCTTTCGGGAACGCCTACTTGGGCCCATGCCGAAAAGGTTTGGGGGTATAGATCCATCGAAAAAACCGTTATGGACCTGAATAAGATCGGATCATCTGCTGATATAGGGGTGTCGCTCAAGGGTAAATCCGGCAAGTTGGCCTATGCTGCAATGATTGGGAACGGTCCAGGGCAAAAATCCGAAGACGATGAGGGTAAGAAAATGTATGGTTCTCTCGCTTTTAACCTGAGCGAATCTCTCATCATAGAGGGCTATGCCGACTATAACTTCCGCTCCGATGATCGCAGCGAAAATACACTGAAACTCTTTGCGGGATATCGTGGGGATGACTTTAAGGGCGGCGTTGAAATATTCTCTCGTACCAATGAATTAAGTGGGGACGATGGTGATATAAAAATTTCGGGTATTTCCGTCTTTGGCTCGCAGCCTATCATGACAAAACTAAAGGGATTTGCGCGATTTGATGCGGTGCAAAACGATGGCAAGGATGTTACTGATATCTTGGTTATAGCGGGGCTGGACCACAGTCCTCGGACCAATTTACACTGGATGCCGAACCTCTACGTTGAGAAGTCAGATGGAGGGGATCCAACCATACAAGGCAGGATGACCGTTTATTTCAAATTCTGAGCGTTTGTCACATAGGATTCATGTCAGCGTAATGGAATTGTAACACATGGGGGCAATGTTTGTAACACTATGTGGACGTTATTACGCAGCTACTCAAAGAATGGAGAATAGAACGTGAAGAAAACAGTACTGGCGGTCTTCGTCTTGTGCTTGGGGCTGGGCAGTGTGGTTAACGCCCAGCAGATGTCGGTTGACGAACGGATTAAGCCCTATGCAAAAGTGAGCGGTATATCGGGCAATGCCAGCAGTATTGGTTCAGACACGATGAACAATTTGATGGCCCTTTGGTTAGAGGGATTTCGCAAATTCTATCCCAATGTGCGCATTCAAATTGAGGGGAAAGGGTCGAGTACTGCACCACCCGCATTGATAGAGGGTACCGCGCAGTTTGGTCCAATGTCTCGTCCGATGAAGTCGACTGAAGAGGATAAATTTGAACAGCAGTTCGGATACAAGCCGACGCCCATGCGGACATCACTCGATGCGCTCGCGGTTTTTGTCAACAAAGACAACCCGATTGAGGGGTTGAGTTTGCCGCAGGTCGACGCCATTTTCTCGAAAACGCGTCGGGGGGAATACGCCAAGGATATAGCCGTATGGGGACAGCTCGGTTTAGAGGGTCCTTGGAACGGTGCCCCCATCAGCTTGTATGGTCGCAATTCGGCATCGGGCACCTATGGCTTCTTTAAAGACAACGCGCTTTTTAAAGGTGATTACAAAGACGAAGTGAAAGAGCAGCCAGGGTCGGCATCGGTGGTTCAAGGCATAACGGCCGATCGTTTTGGCATTGGGTATAGTGGCATCGGCTACGTCACTTCCGGGGTGCGGATCGTACCCTTGGCAAAGAGAGAGGGGGATGCGTTTAAGGATGGTTCCCTAGAAAATGTGCTCAATGGGTCCTATCCGCTCGGTCGCTTCTTGTATTTGTACATAAACAAAGCGCCGGGTAAGCCACTCGATCCCATGGTGCGCGAGTTTTGCAGATATATCTTTTCTAAAGAGGGACAAGAGGTCGTTATAAAAGACGGCTACATGCCTGTGCCCTTTGAAGTTGCACAGGCCGAACTGGCTAAACTGGAAAAATAGAGGTGTTATTTAGTGCCTAAAAAGCGCACGCTTCGCGGGGTAACGGCGCGGGCCCGATTGATTGATTGGGTCGGCCGTTACCTCATCTCCATCGGCGGGGTGGGCATTATTGCCGCCGTCATGGGTATTCTGCTTTTTATCTTTTTTGAATCCTATCCGCTCTTTATGCAGCCCAGCCTAGAGCGAGGGCCTTCCGGTGTTTCCGTTCCCGCACTTGCGATTGGTATGGACCCGTACCAAGAAGTTGCGTATGTCGCTCGGCCTGAAGGACTCGACTTTCTGAGTCTGACCGACGGTAGCCCTCTCGCCCATCACAGGCCCGAATTCCTCGCACAGGATCCCGCCACCATTGCAGTTCGCTCCCTGCGAGATAATTGGATCGCTTGGGGCACGGAACGTGGACGCGTTTTACTGGGATCCGTGCAGTTTAAGCTTGACTATGCTACGGGGACGCGCCAGATCCAGCCTCAGTACGAAGAGAGGGAATCGGTTGATTTTTCCGCTGCAGTCCAATCTATACAAGCTCTTGCTGTAGAAGAAGATGAAGAAGGGCGATCTGGAATTGCCATTCTCGGAGAGGATGGACGTTTGCTAGTCTCGCTGCGCGAACAGCAGCAAGGCTTGCTCGGCCCGGGCGAACTGATTGTGGGTCTCCACGAACTGAGCCAAGACTTGCCTTCACAAGCGACAGTTCTCCTATTAAACCGCAGCGTAGGGCGTCTGCTCGCGGGGTTGAAAGATGGCACCGTCGCAGAGTGGAAATTAGGCAGCGTAGAGGATCGGCCTCGGTATGTAGGTGTGTTTAAGGCCTCTGATAAGCCGATTACGGCTTTAAATTACGTGCTGGGCGATGTCTCGGTCGCAGTGGGTGATGCCGGTGGCCGACTGAGTACATGGGCGCAGGTTGAGAACGGTGAGGGACGGCGTGTATTTCGGGAAATACACGCGTTCGAAAGCACCGGACATGCTATCGTCGATTTGGAAAGCTCGCTGCGCGACAAACAGTTCCTAAGCGTTGATGCCAAAGGAAACATAGCCCTTCATCATATGACGTCAGAGCAGACCTTCTTTAGAGTCGGGGGAGAGGCTCTCGTACGTGATGCGGTTCTCGCACCTAAAGCGGATGGGCTGCTTTATGCAGATGAATCCGGCACACTCATACGTTACCAAATGGATAATCCCCATCCTGAGATTTCCGTGGGGATTCTATTTGGCAAGGTATGGTACGAGGGGTATCCGCGCGAAGAATATGTGTGGCAATCAACGGGCGGTTCCGATGAGTTTGAGTCTAAAATAAGCCTTATCCCCCTCGTCTTCGGCACGGCCAAGGGGACGTTATATGCCATGCTCTTTGCGTTACCTCTCGCCATTTTAGCGGCCATTTATACGTCAGAATTTGCAACGCCTCGCGTGCGCGGGGTCGTGAAGCCTGCGGTTGAAGTTATGGCTTCTCTGCCTAGCGTAATTCTCGGTTTTCTCGCTGGTTTATGGCTTGCTCCCCTACTAGAGCGGCATTTGGTTGGGACGCTTTTGTTATTTCCCCTCATACCTGTATGCGTCATCCTTGCCGCGTGGCTTTGGAGCCAACTTCCAGCTAATTTTCGCCGCAGGACTGCGCAACGTTGGGAGATATACCTTTTGGTGGCCGTAGCACTGTTGACCAGTTGGGCAGCCTTTGTGCTGGGGCCTCTATTGGAAGAGCGTCTCTTTGCAAACGGTTTTTTACACTGGTGGCAGCGCGATTTAGCGATGGAATACGATCAGCGCAACTGCCTCGTCGTTGGTTTTGCCATGGGTTTTGCCGTCGTGCCGCTGATCTTTACGATATGCGAGGATGCACTTTCAAGCGTGCCTAGCCATCTGCGGGCGGGGTCTCTGGCCCTGGGCGCAACGCGCTGGCAAACGGCGATTCGGGTCGTTTTGCCGATGGCGCTACCGGGCATCTTCTCTGCCTCAATGATCGGCTTTGGCAGGGCTATTGGCGAGACGATGATTGTCCTGATGGCAACGGGTAATACGCCGGTATTGGATTGGGATCTATTCAATGGGATGCGCACGATTTCCGCCAATATTGCCGTGGAACTACCAGAGGCGCCTCACCAGGGGACGCTTTACCGCGTTCTCTTCCTAAGTGGTTTACTTCTTTTTCTCGCCACGTTTGCCATTAACACGCTAGCTGAGATCGTACGACAGCGACTTCGAGACAGGTATAATAGACTATGACGCTAAGGTTTTGGCGCGGCGGAGACCCCTTTATTTGGCTGACCGGAAGTGCACTCGCTTTTTGCCTGCTGATGATCTCAGGTTTGGTTGGCATCATCCTCTACAACGGTGTGGGCGTTTTCTGGCCTAGTGCACTAGAGCAACTCTATCTTCGCGACGGACAGGTCGTGTTGGGTAAAGTGGTTGATCGGCAGGTCATACCTGACCAGCCAGAAGCCTATCGCATTCAGCTGAAGGTCGGAAATAGAGATGCGTATGGCCTAGACTTTCGCTGGGTCGATGAAGCGGATATTGAGCGAATAGAACAGCCGGCCCCCGTCGTTGTTTTTGAACGACTGGAATGGGGGGACGCATACGGATATCTCGAACAGATAACGCAGGATGGCCAAGTGTTAGCTGCTGATGGGCAAGATGTGTGGAAAGCACTGCAGCCCTTGCTAGAAGCGTCGGCCAAGAGGTGGGAGATTATTCGGTCTATAGAGCACGAGGAGATGGGCGAGCTGAATCGTGCTATGGAGGATCTTCGCTTAGAAAAACGCAGATTGGAAATGGACGGGGCTAAACCTGAGGCCATGGCCGAACTCGAAGATCGAGATCGAGCGCTTTGGGACCGCTACGAGCGGGTATCCGAACGGCTCAATGCGGTGCGTGCTGAAAATGAGCAGGCTGCTGTGTCCATACGGCTAGCCGATGGTCGGGAACGTTCGGTCCGCGTAGCCGATATAGTGCGAACCTATCAGCCCAATGCGCTGGGGGTGTGGGGTAAAATAGGGATCTACTGTGAGAAAGGGTGGGAGTTTGTCGCTGGCCAACCGCGCGAGTCCAACACAGAGGGAGGGATCTTCCCCGCTCTGTTTGGCACCGTCATGATGGTTATGCTAATGAGTCTAGCCGCTGTGCCGTTTGGTATATTGGCCGCTCTCTATTTACGGGAATATGCCAAACAAGGTCTATTTGTTCGACTGGTTCGCATCGCAGTAAACAACTTGGCTGGCGTTCCTTCCATCGTGTTCGGGATGTTTGGATTAGGTTTTTTCGTTTACGGTGTGGGCGGGAGTATAGACCGGCTGTTCTATCCGGAGGCTCTGCCTACGCCGACCTATGGAACGGGCGGAATCTTGTGGGCTTCGCTCACGCTGGCTCTGCTGACCGTGCCGGTAGTTATTGTAGCAACAGAAGAGGCGTTGGCGGCCGTGCCGCGCGAACTGCGCGAAGGAGCTTTGGGGCTGGGTTCGACAAAATTTCAAATGATCTGGAACGTTGTCCTACCCAGCGCGCTGCCGGGTATCCTCACGGGCGTCATTCTCGCCACCGCGCGCGGAGCCGGTGAAGTGGCTCCCCTTATGATTACGGGGGTCGTTAAATTGGCACCTGATCTGCCCTTAGATGCATACTGGCCGTTTTTTCACTTGGAACGCAAGTTTATGCATTTGGGATTCCATATCTACGACGTGGGCTTCCAGTCACCCAATGTCGAAGCCGCACGCCCCATGGTCTATACGACGGCCCTGTTACTGCTTCTTATCGTACTCGCGTTAAACTTGACGGCTATTGTCGTGCGGAACAAGCTAAGACGACGCTATGCCTCAACTGCTTTTTAGCTATCAGTAAAGAGAAAGATATCATGAGTGAAATACGGGGTGAGACTGACGATCCCTTTGTTGTTGCGGAGATAGAAAATCCCATAGTCGAAGTGGATAAACTCAGTTTATACTACGGAGACACACAGGCGTTGTACGACGTGGATTTGGCTATACCCGAGCGCGAAGTAACTGCATTTATTGGGCCGTCGGGCTGCGGTAAGTCGACCTTACTGCGAAGCTTAAATCGCCTAAACGATTTGGTAGAGTCTGCTCGTATAGAGGGTAATGTACGCGTGAGTGGAGCGGATATATATGCTCCGGATTACGACGTAATAGATTTGCGTCGTCGGGTGGGTATGGTTTTTCAAAAATCAAATCCATTCCCAAAATCAATCTATGAAAACGTAGCGTATGGACTGCGTATTGCAGGTGAGAATCGAAGCTCCGTGCTGGATGAATCCGTCGAAAAAAGCCTGCGCGCGGCCGCCTTATGGGATGAGGTCAAGGACCGATTAAAAGACAATGCCCTCGGGCTGTCAGGTGGACAGCAACAGCGCCTGTGTATAGCGCGCACTTTGGCGGTTGAACCGGAAGTGGTCCTCATGGATGAGCCCTGTTCTGCACTTGACCCAATTGCTACTGTGCGGATTGAAGAAACAATCAGTGAATTAAAGAATGACTACACGATTGTCATTGTTACCCATAACTTACAGCAAGCTGCTCGAATCTCAGACTATACGGCCTTCTTTTATTTGGGGCGTCTCGTTGAGTTCAACCAAACGCAGCAGATGTTTACTCAACCTCATTTAAAGCAAACGGAAGACTATGTGACGGGACGGTTTGGATAAAACCTATCTCAGATATAAAGGGCAGAGATAGACACACCCACGTAATGGAGTAGAGGCATGGAGAGAAAATTCGATCATCAACTCGGCGATCTCAAGCAGGATTTACTTAAAATGGGAGGAGAAGTAGAAGAGTCTATCGCCTTAGCTATGCAAGCCCTACTCGAACGAGATGATGCCCTGATCGAACAGGTTATTTCGGGGGGGAAGCGCATTGATGACTGGGAAATTAGAATTGAAGAGGCTTGCCTAACGCTCATGGCTACGCAGGGACCTGTCGCTAGCGACTTACGTCTATTGACCACGATGATGAAAATAAATGACGACTTAGAGCGCATAAACGATCAGGCCGTCAACATCGTGCAGAGAGCGCAGGTGCTCAATACCATGCCATTGCTTAAACCGCTGATTGATATTCCGAGAATGGGAGATTTGGCTCAGAATATGGTCAAAGATGCGCTCGATGCGTTTGTGCGCCGCGATGTGGATTTGGCCAAGGATGTAGGTAAGTGCGACGAGCAACTCGATGGATTGCGCGACCAGATTTTTCGAGAATTAATCACGTATATGCACGGTGCTACGGGTAGGCCAGACATGATAGACCGAGCAATCTATCTGATCTTAGTATCTCGTCACTTAGAGCGTATCGGGGACAACGCATCCAATATTGCGGAGAATGTCTCCTATTTAGTAGATGGCCATATCGTGCGCCATCAGAAAGAAGACTGGTGGGAAGAGAGAGGGGACCAAAGCGATGTTTAACCCTTAATCTTTCGGAGTAATAGAATGAATGATAAATCAATATTAGTTGTAGAAGACGAAGAGGATATACTCGACCTTGTAAGTTATAACCTAAAGCAGGCAGGGTTTTCCATTGTTGCTGTCGGCTCAGGGGAAGAGGCGTTGGAAGTTGCTTCCGAGGAGGCGCTTTCCCTTGTATTGCTGGACATCATGCTGCCCGGTATAGATGGGCTAGAAGTGTGCCGTTTACTGAAGGGGAACGCTGAGACTAAGCATATTCCCGTGCTTATGTTGACAGCCCGCACTGAGGAAGTGGATCGGATTGTAGGACTTGAATTGGGCGCAGATGACTACCTTACCAAACCCTTTTCTCCGCGCGAACTCGTGCTGCGCGTGCGCGCCATACTGAGACGCGCCCAATCGGCTGAAGAAGTCTCGGATGAGTGTTTCCGTGTGGGACCTTTGACGATCGATCCGATCGGACATCGGGTGCAGGTGGGACGCGAAGAGATTGAACTAACGGCGACGGAATTTCGGCTCTTGTTGACTTTGGCTCAGCGAAGAGGGCGCGTGCAGTCTCGCGAGGAACTGCTCAACGTTGTATGGGGCTACGAACACAGCGGATATCGGCGCACGGTTGATACCCACGTGCGTCGTCTGCGGGAGAAGCTGCGCGAGGCCGCAGACTGCGTCGAGACGGTGCGTGGTGTGGGATACCGCTTTCGTCGTGAAGAGCACTAGTCGTGCGGTGGTGGTTTGTTGGAGTTCAAGCAAGTCTTAACCTGTTATTGGTCTGGTTGGTGGTGTCTCTTCTGGGAGGTAGCCTAGCTAGTTCTTTAACCGATCCTTTCCTCTTACTCTTCCTATTGTTTTCCGTGCTCTTGTCTGCGTGGTGTGCTAGTCGGCTGGGGAGAGAGTGGGTTCGTGAAATTGATAGGGAATTTCGCGCTTATGTAGCTCCGGCCTTTGAGGAAGAAGGCAGGCTTGACGAGCGAGCGTTTAAAAGGGCAGATGAACTGCGGAATACGCTGCAGACGACGGCGGATAAGTACCACCGTCGGATCGGGCACCTTAGCACGGAAAAATCTCGCCTTGAGGTAATCTTAGACAGTATCACCGAAGGAATTTTAGTGACGGGGCAGGATGGTCGTGTGCAGCTGATTAATCGAGCTCTGGGCCACCTTTTTTCCGTTGGTGAAGACGTGTATGGTCGTCCAACGGCAGAGATCGTGCGACAGTCCGCAGTGCAGGGGGCCATTGACGACTGCCTGGAAAAGGGCGTCGGGAGTGAGGTTGAAGTGGAAATCGGGGGAGTAGCGGCGAGGTCCCTAGACGTGCACGTGGCACCTATTCTTAGCGGCCAGCAGTGTGTCGGGGTCGTAACGGTATTCTACGATATTACGCGCTTACGGCAGTTGGAACGAATGCGTCGCGATTTTGTCGCCAACGTGTCTCATGAACTGAGAACCCCCCTGACCTCAATCAAGGGGTATGCCGAGACGCTGGCAGATGGAGCCTTAGATGACAAGACGGCGGCGACGCGATTTATAGGTATAATCTCTACGAACGCCGACCGTCTTAACCTGCTTCTCGATGACTTACTCGATCTCTCTCGCTTAGAGTCTGAGCAGTTTCGGATAGAAAAGAGAGAATGTGACCTACGCCGCCTAATCGATAGCAGCATGGCGACGGTTCGCGCTCCCGCTGAGAGTAAAGGAGTTGCGTTGCAGTTTAGCATGGAAGGCGAGTATTCCGTCCTGTGTGATGCTCAGCATATGGAGAACGCTCTTACAAACCTGCTGGATAATGCCGTGAAGTACACGCCAGAGGGAGGCCGCGTTGAAGTCGGCCTGCGTTTGGAAGGGAAACGGGCATGGATAGAGATTTCCGATACTGGAATTGGCATACCCGCGGCCGATCTCGATCGCATATTCGAGCGCTTTTATCGCGTTGACAAGGGGCGGTCTCGCGCAATGGGAGGAACGGGACTAGGCTTAGCCATTGTTCGCCACGTTGTTGATGCCCACGGTGAACAGGTCTCTGTTCAAAGTGAAGTGGGACGGGGCACTACCTTCGGTGTCTCTTTTTCGCGCATCTGAAAACTCTTTCCATATAGTAGTAAAAGCACTTTATTTAACCCTTAGAAAGACGGTGCGGTTCATGCGTAAGCTTGTTGCGCTCGCTCTGCTAAGCGCTTGTTTTTATACAGGCTGTGGGGATAAGAGCGAAAAAAAAGAAAAGACGACTTCCTCCGTCACTGACAGGCGGGGGCATCAGCTGTACATGACGAACGGCTGCGCTGTGTGCCACGGTGATCTGGGCCACGGAGATGGTCGGATCGCCAATACACTGAGGCCGGCGCCCCGCGATTTCAGGGACTTATCGCACTACAAACGAGGTTCGTCGGTCGAGCAAATTGCCGAAACCATTGCGCGGGGAATTGGTGGAACGAGTATGCCAGGGTATCCTCACTTAACGAGTCAAGACCGCTTGAGTATTGCTAAGCACATCGTCTTTCTGCAGAATCAGCCTTAAACATCTACTTTCCTCGAGAGTAAAATATCTGCTATGCATCGCTTTTATGGTCTTCTTTTCGCCGCATTTTTCTTTGCCCCGGAGGTTTGGGCTCACAAGCTAAATACGAGCTATGCCAATGTAGTGGTTCGTCCAGATACGCTCATGGTGCGGTTGCGCATCGATGATTTCGATATGAAGCAGCTTGGACTGGATACCAATGGTGATGGCCAGATGTTTTACGAGGAGATGGAAGCGGGTCTGCCCGAGGTTTCCGATTTTGCAAGTCGGCAATTTCGCGTTTCTATCAACGGCGAAGCGGTTTCTTTACTTACTGGAAGCGCCGATGTGAGCCCCGACAACAAGGGCAATATCTTTGCCGTACTGTACTTTGGGGCTCCGCTCGGTAGTGCGCCGGAACAGGTAGACGTAGAGGTCGATTTTTTTGGCCAATTTGGCGATGATCACAAGTGCATTGCCAAGGTTTTGCTGCCGGGTAAGCCGTTGGAACAGGCCGTTTTTTCTGCTGGTGAAGCTCGCCAATCTTTTTACGCAGAGCGGGAAAAATCTCTTTTAGAACAGGCCATAGCGTTTGTTTGGCTGGGCGTTGAACATATTCTAATCGGTTACGATCACATCCTTTTCCTTTTAGCTCTGATCGCGGTTGGTGGACAGCTCAAAGGGCTGGTAAAGATTGTGACGGCTTTTACTGTAGCGCACAGCATTACGCTGTGTTTGGCAGCCCTTGAAATTGTTATGCTACCCGCTCAATGGGTTGAGGCCGGCATTGCGCTGAGCATAGCCTATGTTGCGTTGGAAAACTTCTGGTTAGAGGAATCGAAACACCGCTGGGTGCTCACGTTTATCTTCGGGCTGGTGCACGGATTTGGCTTCGCCAATGTGCTGCGCGAACTTGGGCTGCCTACGGAAGGCTTAGTCGTCTCGCTGCTATCGTTTAACATTGGTGTTGAGCTAGGACAGGTGGCCATCGTTGCGCTGCTCTTTCCCGGTATCCTCTGGCTGAACAATCAGGCCTTCAAAAAGCAGATTGTTTGGGGCGTTTCGGGGGTCATCCTGCTCTTCGGCGTCGGGTGGTTTATCGAACGGGTATTCGATTTGGAGTACATGCCCATCTAATAGGCGCAGTTCGGGCGGCTGTGACGACCGGCAAGCGATCTAGTTTTCGTCTGAAGGTGGAGTCATTTGGTGGGCGTATACTTGGCGCACTAAAGCCGAACGACGGGTCTCTGGCATGTCGACAAAGCGCAGCTGGATGCGTAGGACGCCCCCCATCCTTTCTTGTGTAATCTTTTCGCAGTGCAAACCGGCTAGCTGGAAAAGGCCTTCATATCGAGGGTCGACCATGAGCCGCTCTCCAACATCCTCTTCCTGCTCTATCGTTTCAACGCTGAGCCCGCCGGCGCTTAAATTCAATACGTGCGTATCTATGCGCGCCAGAGATGCGTCTATTCTAGTTTCCTCTGAGACCGGCCGATTGTCTTCGGGCGATACAATGAAAAATGATAGGGGAAAGTGCACGTCGAGTCGGTAGTAATCTCGCAGCTGAAGCCTTTCGAGCCCGACGCAATGACGCAGCATGACCGCGTGTTCAGACGCGTCGATAGAGTGGACTTCTAGCTCCATCCGATACTCCGTATCCGCCGCCCGCCAGAAGCGAAGTGCGAGCGAAGTGCCGGCCTGTAAATCTAAAAAACGATTAAAGTCGTTTTTTATCAGTGGCACAATCGTCAGAGCGCGCTCATCCCTTTGCACTAAGATCCATGCGTAAAACCCGCTGTGTACGACATCCTCATTCCATACCAGTAGCGTAAGGCCCTCTGGCAGTTCTCGCGTTGAGCGCAGCGATTTATTTGTAGGTGTTTTATCAAAGCCAAGCTGCTTGCGGATGGATGTTAGCCGCTCAAAGTGAGGATGGTCCCACGCGCTGTCTAATAGCGGATCGAGGTGTGTTCCGACGGTTATATTAAACGTATAGGAAGACGTTATTAATTGAGCGGGGCGCGGCAGATTTTGGCCTATGTCTCTGAGTAGAGCTATATCCGTTTCGGTCAGGCCGCGCTCCCTGGCTAACCTAGTTAAACCGCATAGTAGAGACTGACGCACTTTGCGATTTCGCACTATGTGTAGTAGGATAGCGGCGGCTATAATGGCACACATCAGCAGGAATAGAAACAGGATAAGAGGTTCGGGTTCCTCTGTTCTGAGGCGGAGAAAAGGCAGGGCTTCTCGGAGTCTATCACTGTCCATAAATACGCTCGGTTCGCGTTCACTGTGGATTAAAAATACGGGTGAAATATAGACCAATCAATGTCTGCCTTGTTGCACGAGGCATTATTTACTACCGTACAATTATGGCTGAAATATTAGTAGTTGATGACGAAGAAACTATGCGCGTTACGCTCAAGCGTGCGCTGAGTCTGCAGGGCCATCGGGTAATTTCGGTAAGGGGCGGAGTTGAAGGCCTCGAAGAATTGCTGACGAATAAGCCGAATCTCGTGCTCCTCGACTTAATGTTGAACGATACGCATTTCAACGGAATGGAACTATTGGGGCGTATCCGTCAATTATATCCAAAGCTACCGGTGATTATGATGTCGGGATATGGAACGGTAGACAGAGCCGTACGGGCCATGCACCTAGGTGCGGATGAATTTATTCGTAAGCCGTTTAGCATAGAAGAGGTTAATGCTGCTATAGATCGAGTGGAAAAGCGCATTGCGCTGCGGGAAAACGCACGCATAAAGCACTCAGAGTCTATATGGCCAGAAGCCGCGATGGCTTTCCTCAGCGAAGACCCGACGCTGCAAACGATTTTACAAAGGGTTCAAGCAATCGGACGAGATCGCTGGAACAATGCGCTGATAGTAGGAGAAATCGGGTGCGGTAAGACAGCCTTAGCTCGTTTGCTTCACGGAGCAGACGGACCACACGACCGCACCCTCATAAGCATCGACTGTGCTCGTATTAAAACTACCGCTGATTTAGAAAATGTGTTCGGCGGAGATTCCGAGGCGAATTCGAGCCTGTGCCAACTGGCAGCGGGGGGATCGTTGCTCTTTGAGGAGATTGCCTGTTTGACTGCAGAAGGCCAACATTGTCTGCTGGGTTTTATTGAACGTCGTAGAGAGATGGGAAGTGGAGGGTTGGAGGGACTGGACGTGCGCGTTATTGCAACGAGTCGAACGGCATTAAGCCCTCTGGGCGAAGGTGGCCAGATAGAAGACCGTCTCCTTCAGCTCTTAGGTATGAACAGCCTGTTTATTCCTCCCCTTCGCGAACGGAGAGGGGATATTGAACTGCTGTGTCGTTCATTTTGGTCCGTATTTGCCGGTTCGGATGTTAATCCGTCTTTAACAGGAGTCTTGGATAGACTTCCGACTGAGTATAGCTGGCCGGGCAATGTGCGCGAGTTGAGAAACTGGACGGAACGAAGGTGGATCGAATTGCAAACCGCTACTGGGGGTAGAGGTTCAGAAGCTGAGAATGTCGCTGCTCTCCATGCCCATGAATTAATGGAACGAACAGAGCAGGGACGAGGTTTTGATCAGGCTATGCGGCTCGTATTGCTTGCGGCAATAGAGCGCTGCAGGGGTAATCTGGAAGCGGCTCAGCGATATTTAGGCCTTGGCGATAGCGAATTTAGGGACTATCTGCGGCGGACTGGTTTGGCAGAAGTGGAGGGGGATTCATGAGTGGGCTTCTATGGACAGATAAGAAAACGGTCAAGATGGGGCATAGGTTGTCTGATGCAGAAGTGAAGGAAGCCGCTCGCCGTATAGAGGACGTGCTAATTGCTTCTCTTGACTGGCGCGAGGTAATAGAGGTGCTCTCACGTGAAGTCTTCTATGCCGGAATTTTCCGAAGTCTAACCATTTCGTTAGTGAACTGGGATCAGGAGCAAGTAGAAGTCGTGGCCAACTACCTATCGGTTGACGACCGTGGCCGAATACTGCCGAATAGGCGGGTAGTAGAGAGTCCTTCCTATGTTAAGCGTTCAAGGGGGGTGACGCGTGAAACGAGTCCGTTGATTGGGCGCGAGGTCTCTTTTCAAGATTCCGGAGATTTTACCGTTATGGCGGCCTTGGGTGGACAGTTATTGGTGCGCGGGTTTATTGATTACGACTACGGCGGAGAGAAGAATAAGCGCAACCTTAAAATGGGATACTTTATACCGCTGCGCTGCGGTGGACGCGTCGCAGCAGTGCTGGCGACGGGTAGTCCTATTGAAGAGCAGGAAGAGGTACTGCGACGCATCGATATGTTGGAACCGCTGTTTAAGCAGGTTGCCCTCGCGCTGGAGCATGCGCGCATGCACCGATCTCTGGAGATGCGCCACCGCGAAATGGAAGAGCGCGAACGTCTGCTGCATGCGCTGACCGACGTGGAGCGCACGCTGCTCTCTCCGTTAGATTCTGATCAGATTATCGATCGATTGGTGGATCAGGTAGTCTCGGCCGGCATCTTTGAGAACCTAATGGTCGCCATTGTCGACCGCAATCAGAGTCAGGTAGAAGTCGTTCGCAGCGTTATTTGCGAGGTTGTAGAGGGCCAACCAGTGCCCCGTCTTCGCCGAGCAAGAATGGGCATAGTATACGATTTGTCCGACCCTAATATTACAGCAGAAGTTGCGCGAACGGGGTCAATGAAGGTCATAGATGAGTGGGACAATCGCTATGATACACGGATTGATAAACCAAGTTATCGCAAGGGGCGCACGGCCTATTTCATACCCATAAAAAAGGACGGGCAGGCCATAGCGGTTATGGCTACTGGCAGTACTTCCGACCAAAAGAGTGATATGTTGAGACGGTTGGACATGCTCAAGCCGCTCTTTGATATGGTTGCCCTGGCGTTGGACCACGCCCGCTTGTATAGCGAACTCTCTGAAGAGCGCCGTCGGTTGGATAGTACCTTTGAGGGGCTCTCGGATGCTGTTGTTGCGACCAATGCGCAGGGGTATATCACCCAATTTAATCGGCATGCACTGGACTTTATCCGCAGAGAGGGGTGGGTACTCGAGTCCACAAGGCTGGTAGATGCGCTCGTTTTGAACAGAGCCCCTAATAGGTGCGCAGTGCTTGTAGATCGCGTTCTCAGTAAAGGCGTGAATGAATCGACCGAGGAAATCCTTTACAAGAACGAAATACATCCTCGCACTATTTTGATGCAGGGCGTGCCCGTCCGAGGCGAAGATGATGGCATTGTGGGAGGCGTTTTCGTGCTGCGGGACGTAACGGATGAACGCCTATTGGAACAAATGAAAATGCGATCAGATCGAATAGATACTATAGAGCACCTGGCGGGAGGCATTGCTCACGATTTTAACAACTTGCTCGCCTCGACGCGGCTTAATGCATCTCTCTTAAGAAGTGATCGCTTAGACGCATCGAATCATAAAGCCATTGTCACAGATATTGAGGCCTCGCTGGACCAAGCTCGCGATATGACGGGACAGTTACTGACGTTTGTACGGGGTAAAGAGACGAAGCGCGAGCGCGGGGATTTGGCCGAAGTGGTGCGAAATACCACGGGCTTTGCTCTGCGGGGTTCGGATATCGTACATTCGATAGAGGTAGGGGCTAACCTCTGGGCGGTCCATATGAATGCGACGGAAATTGGTCAGGTGGTGCACAATTTAATCATTAATGCGCTTCAGGCCATGCCCGAACGGGGAACGGTAAATACGCATTTAGAAAATAAGCGAGTAGAATACGGGTCCAAGATACCCCTACCCGACGGCGACTATGTGCGGTGTGCGATTCGCGATTCGGGAGAGGGGATTGCTTTAGAAGACCTCAGGTCGATCTTTGATCCCTATTTTTCGACCAAAGCGAATGGGGCTGGGCTAGGGCTCTTCTCCAGTTACGCCATTATAAACCGACACGGTGGGTGGCTAAATGCCGAATCGACCCGGGGCGAGGGTGCGGAATTCTACTTTTTCCTTCCGCGTGCAAAAGCGAGGAATGGGTTCTCCTAAAAACCGTTAGAAGTCGGAAAAATTTCCGTCTTCGGGATGGCGGCGCATAGTGCGCTGCCTCCACGTTCCCTGCTGCCGCATCTTTTCCAAGCCCTCTGGATCAATTTCTACGCCAAGGCCGGGCCCCTGAGGGAGCTGTATAAATCCGTCTACCATGGACAGGGGCTCTGTAAAAAACCCCGTTCCTCCTCCGCCGCCAAATTCCATGAGTAGAAAGTTGGGCGTCGGTGCCATCGCGTGGGCGGCGGCCACGATCCCCAGTGGGTCAGCTGCGCTGTGCGGAGCGACTAGTATTTCATGTACTTCAGCCATCGCCGCAATATGGCGCATTTCGCGAATGCCCCCACAGTGCCGAATATCGGGCTGTATAATAGCTGCGGCTTTGGTCTCGCACAGTTCGCGAAATCCCCACCGGGTCGTGCAGCGTTCGCCCGTCGCCAGTGGTATGCAGGTCGACTGGGCCAATTCGCGCAGAGGGCCTACGTTGTCGGGCATGGCTTTCGTAGGTTCTTCGACAAAAAGAGGATGGAAAGGCTCTAATTCGCGCAGCAGCATCTTGGCAAAGGGTGGGCTTGCGGCGCGATGGAAGTCAATCGCCAGATCGACCGATTCTCCGATTGCTTCGCGAATGGCGGCGATATGCTTGACGACTCGTCTGATCTCAGCGGGCGTCTCTATGGGGCGCACGGCCCGGGGAAATGGAGTGGTCTTTACGGCGGTGAAACCCGCTTCAACGCTGCGTCGGGCGCTTGCGGCAGCGTCCTCCGGGGTAGCGCCTCCTGCGCCTCCATACACGCGAATTGCATCGCGTACGGATCCCCCCAAGAGCTTCCAAACGGGCAGACCAACACGTTTGCCGAGTAGATCCCAGCAGGCCATCTCGATCCCGCTGAGCGCGGAGAGGAGGATCGGCATTTGGCGCGAATAGGAAGAGCGAAAGAGCGTTTGCCAGTGATCTTCTATTTGCAGCGGATCTCGGCCGATAAGATACTCACCCATATCGTCGATTGCCCGAGCGACCGTGCGTCCGTGCTCATAGTTCATCGGCGAACCCAAACCGACGAGTCCTTCGTCGGTAAGCATGCGCAGAAGCATGCCGCGATTGCTGAGTGGGGTGGTTTCTAATCCTGTTATCTTCAACTGTTTAGCCACTCTTTGACGCGGGGGTGGTCCAAGACCTCTTCGTTGAGGATGAAGTCGGGGCGGCGGTGTTCAAGTACGTCGGTCACCTGCTGTATCGTCTTTTGGTCAAGGCGAATGGTTGATTCAACAGAAATGCCGGCGTTGTGGTTGGTGCAAATAATGCGCGGGTGATCCTTGTGAATTGTGCGTGGGCCGTTGACAGGATCGTCTACGACGTAGTAGTAGAGTTTGTCCTCGTTAAGGGCGCGATTAACCGCCGCGTCGTCGACTAGATTACCCCTGGACGGATTGATGAGCGAAGCGTGGGGCTTCATGGAGGTGAGTAGATCGTAGTCGACGATGGTATCGTCCCCAGAAACGTGCAGGCTTACCGTATCGCACTGCTCAAAAAGTGCGTGCGGCGAGTCTACTACTTCGCCTCCGTAGCGCGCGGCGATCTCTCCGATATCGGGGCGAGAATCATAGATGAGCAGACGGCCGTTTTCGCCTAGGAGAGGGCGAGCGCGTTGGGCAACTTCTTGGCCAATGCGCCCACAGCCGTAGAGACCAAGCACAGATCCTTGCGCTTCGTATGTGCGTATGATGGAGAAATCTCCACCGTGGGAAAGGCGGTTGAGCGTATAGACTCGCTTGAGGGTTGCCAACCACTGAGTAATGGCATACTCAGCGACCGTGTCCATATGCACGGGAGTTACCGTAATGAGGACGCCGTGCCGAGTTGCGGCTTCGACGTTTACCTTGTCAAATCCGACGCCCCAACGAGCTATGATGCGCAGATCGGTTGCTGCTTCGTAAAAGGCATCCGTATAGAGGGAAGAGCTGGCGACGGACGCAACAACGCCCTGGGCGTCTTCGGCATGGAGCTCTTCCTTTTCGAGAACGAGTTCGCCGTATTTCGACAGGTGCTCCATGCCTTGCTGACGCTCGTCAGAGGCGAATTCATCGTTGTAAAACTGAGCCGTTACGAGGATCTTATCTTCCATTTTATCCCTCTCTCTCACATGTGTTTATGCTGTTTATTGAAGGCGTCTAATACCCTGTGGCATGGGCGCGGTTTCAAGCGAGCCTGCGAAAATCAAGCTGGTATGCTGGGCTGGTGAAGAGTAGGCCCAGCGGCCTCCTCTATGGTGTGCGCTTGGCGGGTATTAATAAGATCTCCACTCTATTATGTTGAGTGTGTAAGTGATTGTAAGACAGTTAATTATCTCTTTATTTCTGAGAGTATGTTTTCGGCCGCTCCCTGTAGAATGCGCAGGTCGTTATTAATATCGATAAAACGGAATCCCTGCGATAGGCGCGTCTGGGTGCTGGCGGCGTCCTTCGTGGGGATGCCGCATGGAGTTCCGGCCCGTTGACATCCTCCAAGAAAGCGCAGCAGGGCCTCTTCGTGCTCAGGGTGACCCGGCTCAACGCCCATAGACATGGCCAAGTCGTTGGGTCCGAGAAAGCCGATGTCGACTCCTTCTACGCTTGCGATGGCCTCGGCATTATCAATGCCCTGCATATCCTCAATTTGCGGTATGCATAGCACGAGATCGTTGAATACGGATCGGTAATCAGATCCCAGCGTGGCGCAGCGGCCGGTGCCCGCGGAGCGGATTCCCCGCGGGGGAAACCGCATGGCCTCGGCGAGGCGTTGGGCTTGTTCAGCCGTGCTGACGTGGGGAAAAACAATTCCATATGCTCCCGCATCAAGGAGACGGCCCACAGTGACGGGATCGTGGTCCCAAGCTCTTGCGAGGGGGACGGCGCCGCGTGCTTCTATAGCGCGGAAAGTATGCGCAATAGATTCCATGTCATAGGCCGTGTGTTCGGCGTCGACGCACAACCAGCTAAACCCAGCCGCTGCCATGACTTCCGCGGCAAGGGGAGACCCCAAATTGAGCCAACTGCCTATCGAAGGCTGTCCGGCTGCAAGCGTTTCGCTGATGGGATTTCGCATCGTGTTCCTCTCAGTAGTTTGAAGGGGTATAGAGGCCCTAAGGGGGCGTAAGTCCCCGCTTATTGGCGCAATCCGTTAGGGCAACGCTATGCCGCAATGATGCGGTCGACTTCCTGGCGCAGCACGTCTAAGACTTCGTCATATCCGAACTGACCGATTGTCTCGGGGCCGCGTTTCAGGTTTACAAAGTTTGGGGCACACCAGAGGCCTAAATCGGCGTCGTCCGTCTCGCCTGGGCCGTTCACTCTGCAGCCCATGACGGCGATGGTTATAGCGTGTGACTTAGCGTACTCTGTAACCTCCCTAACCCTATGTGCAAGTTCAATAAAGGCCTCGTTTTCGACTCTTGAGCAGGAGGGGCAGGAGATGATGTTGAGACCGGCGTCAAGCAGCTTGGGAACGGACCGGAAACGGCCTGAGTATATATCGTCGAGAATTTGGCGTCCCACGCGGATTTCTTCCCCCTTATCATCGAAGGGGAGGGTGAGAGAAACGCGCAGCGTGTCTCCGATTCCAGCCGTAATGAGCTGCTCGAATGCAATGCGCGTTTTAATGATGCCCTCGGGAGGCATTCCGGCTTCTGTGACGCCCAAATGCAAGGGAACATCTGGCCGCTCAGAGGCGAAGCGCTTGTTGGCCTCAATCACGTTAGCTGGATCGGAGTCCTTTAGAGATACGCAGTAGCGCGTAAATCCCAATTCGTCCAGGATATGACAGTGCTCCAGCGCGGAGGCCAGCATTGGAGAGATAGAATCTTCAGCGGGAAAGAGGCCAATTTTGTCGGGATCAACCGAACCACAGTTTACGCCAACGCGCAGGGCACAGTCGTTTTTCTCTGCCTCATCCGCAATAAAAGCGACTTTGTCGCGGATGCTTTTTTCCTTTTCGTGATGGTATAAATGGCCTGGGTTATAGCGGACTTTTTGCACATGCGGGGCCACGTGTTGAACGAGGCGATAGTTCTCCTGTAGGTCGACGCTGAGTGGGATATCGGTGTGACCGGCTATTTCACCCAGAGCATCGACGTCTTTTCGGCTGTCTACGGCAACGCGGATAATATCTGCTCCTGCCTCTCCGATCACTTTAATCTGTCGCAGGGTGGCTTCGATATCCTGCGTGCGAGTAGCGGCCATGCTCTGCACGGCAATGGGATGTTGTGCACCTATGTGAGTCTGGCCAATGCGCACGCTGCGCGTTGGGTTGCGTTGGATATCTGTCATGAGTGCGTGGACCTAAAGGGAATGAGTGTGTGTTTTTTTATTACTCAGAATCTACTATGGGGAACGTGACGGGTTGGCCGCCGAGCACGTGAGACTGCATGATTGCCAGCGTTATTTCCAGCGCTTTCCGTGCCTCTTCACCCGAGCAGACCAGTTCGGATCCTTCTTCGAGCGCTGTGACCAATTCGTCGATAGCGCCCAATTGATGCGTGTAGAGACAGGTTGATACGTCTAGGTCGCTGACGGGCCAGTCGTAATGCGAGCGGGGACGAATAAGGCGGGCACAGCGATCCGATAGCTCGAGTCGGCCCGTGTCGCAGGTGATCTGCATCTGCCAGCCGGGCATGGTGGTCTTGTAGCTATTGAGGAATACGCGAATACCTTTTGTATATCGAATGTACGCAGAGGCAAAGGGATCCTCACCGGGATCGCGACCACCGTCTCCTGTGTAGGCCCCCTGCGTATCATAGCCCTCTTCCAAGTCCCCGACTACCCACTGTGGAGAAGCGTCCATATCTGCAAAAAAGGTGAATAAGTCGATCAGGTGAATGCCGTTGCGCATCAGCATCGCGCGCGGGCTGAACATTTCTGCGACCATCGTCCGGAGGGGACCTAGTTCACCCGAGCGAATAAGCTGACGCGCCCGTAGAAAAGTGGGGTCCCAGCGTCGGGTATGTTCGACGGAAAGCAGCGTGCTGTTCTCGCTACAGGCGCTAATCATGCGATCGGCATCGGAAAGCGTCGTTGCTATGGGCTTTTCACAAAGAATAGCCTGAGGGGTGCTGAGTGCGCCTGCGACTACAATGTCGGCGTGTGCGTGGTCTGAAGTGGCGACGCTCAGTAGATCGGGCTCTGCCTCTTTGAGCATCGTCTGGTAGTCGTCGTAAAAGGCCATTTCGGGCCATACGTCCTGCCAATTCGCGCGGAATTGGTCTATTGCGGCAGGGTTTTTATCGCAGACGGCTACTAGCTCGGTGCGTGGATGGTGGTGATACGCAGCCGCGTGCGAACGCGGAGCCGCAGTGAGCGGATGCGCACTCGCACGCGCTGCGCCGATTCCCGTGAGGCCTACAAGAGCTGCGCGATATGTTTTCATAGGATATGGGGTAAGGGTTTCGCCTTACCGATTCTGTCCGTTGCCAACCGTTTGGTGAATCGGGACGGGCCTAAGATTTATCCCTCTTCGGGAAACCAATCTTGTATCTTTGCGCAAATAGCTCTAGCCTGATTTGCGCTCGAGATCTCAAATTTTGACCGCTGAATAAAAGATCCCTCGCGCTTTTGATAGCGGCGAATAGAAACCTTCTGCTGGCCGTATTCCTCGGTCTTTCGATCAAGGTCCTGATAGAGATACATGATGGTTGCCCAAGACCCTTTGCTCAAGACCTCTTTGCCAACCTCTTTGCGCAAAACGCGCCCGTCTTCTTCGTAGTGGATGGTCAACTCTTCAATGCTTTCAGCCATGGTCTATCCGCCTTCGTGATTTCTTGTTATGGGTCGATTTAGAAAATATAGGCTGATTACTTTGCGAGGGGCAAATCGAGACAGAGTCTGCAGGGCCTCGCGATTGGCTTGCCCCGGTTCGGGGACCTCCGTATAATCACACATCCACTGTATCGACAGGTGAAATAGAGCGGTTTTGACACTGAGACTGGACGACAAATACAGAAGAGAAGAGGGGACCGTTTTTCTCACGGGCATGGAGGCTATTCTCCGCCTCGTCTTGGAAAAACAGCGCTCCGATGCTGCGCAAGGAGCGGTAAACCAAACGTATATAAGCGGGTACGAGGGATCTCCACTCGGTGGGTTGGATTTGAAATTGGTAGAGCAGATTGACTTGCTCAATGAGAGAGGGCGAACGCTCCACCAATTTGGCATCAATGAGAAGACGGCCGCTTCGGCTATGCTGGGAACTCAGTTTGCCGAGAGCGGAGATATCGATGCGTTCTGGTATGGCAAGGCGCATGGGACGATGTGGGTGCCAGATGAAGTGTGGCTTGCCAATCTGAGCGGTACGGCTGACCGCGGCTCTATGGTCCTGCTGGCTGGGGAGGACCATCAGTCCAAAAGCTCGGTTTCCCCCGGTACGAGCGATGGAGTATTGCGCAGCTGTATGGTGCCGATCTTCTATCCTTCGACTGTGAGTGAGGTCATAGAGCTGGGCCGGCATGCCGTTGCGCTTTCGCGACATGCCGGCATCGTCACGGCACTCAAGCTTGTAACTCCCGTATGTGACGGGGCGAGTACGGTTGATCTGGACTCGGTTCGGCCGCAGATCCACCTTCCTGAGCGCCCGTATGAAAAAACATTTAATCGGATCGTGATGGCCACGCGGGCGTTGCCCATGCAGCGGCAACTCGTCGAGCAGCGCCTACCCTTGGCCGAAGCCTATGTCCGCAGAAATGGGCTCAACCGAATTGTGGATGCTGATGTGGGAGGTTCGATCGGCATAATAGCTACGGGTAAGAGCTATGTCGACGTGCGACAGGCATTGGATTATATCGGTGCGCGTGTGCCCGTCTTACATCTGCGCGTATCCTATCCGCTCGATGCGGAGATCGTACGGCATTTTGCTCGCGAATTAAAGACGGTTTACCTCGTTGAAGAACCGGGGCCTTTCGTCGAGGATGCCGTTCGGGCGGCTCTCTGGGGCAGTGGCGTAGAGGTGTTTCTTGGGCAGTGGGATGAAGATGGGGCCCCCTTTGTTCCCGCGTATGGCGAAGTGCATCCCGAAGAGCTGGCACACTTGCTGGCTGAACGTCTCGGGGCTACTGGAAGTGCGATTGAGCGACTCCGTTCGCTCGGAGAGCGTTCCCATGAAGTCGTTCCTCAGGTAACGCCCATGTCCTGCGGGGGTTGTCCCTATAACAGCTTTCGCTCACTCGACGAAAAGCCGGGTGGGGCTATAGGCTGCTCCTCCATTCGCGCTATCCCGGCCTACGACAACGGCGTTCTCTATATCCCGACGATGGGAGCGGGCGGTTCGATTTACAGTGGGTGGGCCCCCTTTAACGGCAATCGTCACATTTTTCAATATCTCGGGGATGGGTCCTATTTTCACAGCGGGCGCGGGGCTATCCAAAGCTGCGTGCAGGGCGAGGTAAATATCACATTCTTACTCCTGTTTAACGGAGTTGTTGCGCTGACGGGCGGACAGGATCCCGGCGGCGTTCGCGGCGTTTTCGACGTGGTGCAAGAGCTGCTGGGCATGGGCGTTGGCCGCATCGGGATAGTGAGCGCGCGGGCGGACGAACTGAGCGATTTGAATGGTGAGCGAGTCCAGGTCTACACGCTGGAAGAACAGGCGCAGGCGCAGAATGCTTTTAAGCAGATTGCTGGGACGACCGTGCTCATTCTCGACAAGGAGTGCGCGACCGAACGGGGCCGGCGCGATCGACGACAGGGCATCAAGCCCGACCGATATGTGCTGATCAACGACGAGATATGCGAGGGGTGTGGAGATTGCTATGCCCAATCAGAGGGATGTGCAGCCCTCCATTCGGTAGACACGGAGTGGGGGAAAAAGACGCAGGTGCGCCAAGCGCACTGTGCCCAGGACGAACTCTGCATTGACGGAGAATGTCCGGCGTTTGTCGTAGCACATGACGCACATGGGCACGGGTTGCGTCGCCGAATACCCGAAGAAATCGACGCTCTGCCCGAACCACCGGCCTGCCCCATGAACTCGAGCTACTCCATCCTCGCGGTAGGGCGCGGAGGGACGGGGGTCGTGACCTTTTCCCATCTTCTGGCCTACGCGGCGATGTTAGAAGGCAAGCAGGTGTATCTGTCTAATAATACGGGTTTGGCGCAGAAGGGAGGTCCGGTAGAAGCGCCCATTGTCCTGTCGGAAGGTCACCAACCGGCCTTTAATCACCTTTTCCCCGGAGAGGTCGATCTCTACTTGGGATTCGATCTTTTGCGCGCAGCGGAGGGAGGCAATATGCGTTTTGTCGCCCCGCAAACAAGCCGCGCGGCCGTTAGCACGGCGCAGATACCTACGGCAGAAATGAACCGAAATCCGCGAACGGTTGGCTTTCCCGAAGTGGATACGCTCGTGGGCCTTATTGAATCAAACGTGCGCAAAGGAGAAAGCGTCTACATTGATACCTACTGGCTCGCTGAGGCTCTTTTCTCGGATATTTTGTATGCGAATATGATTCTGCTGGGTGCGGCGTGTCAGGCCGGGATGATACCGGTCAAGGCATCATCGCTTGAATGGGCGTTAGAACTCAACGGCAAAGCGGTTGAAAACAACGTGCGCGCCTTTCGCTGGGGGCGTCTGGCCGTTGCCGATCCCGCTCGGTTAGAACGGATGTTGGGGAAAGAAAAGCCCAGTGACGAAGAGCGCGTTGCCGAAGCTCGTGAGATCGTCGCCAATCATCGGCGTGGAGCTGAATGCCTCGGGCAGATTCTCGATATGGAGTGGCCTCGGGCAGTGCAGCCGGCCGTGGCCCGTCGGTTTGCCGAACTGTGCGAGTATCAGGATGCGGCGTACGCGGAGGCCTATTTTCAATTTGTGGAGCAGGTCTGGAGCTTGGAGCGAGAGCGGGGCTTGAGCGGTGAATTTACCGACGTAGTCGCCCATCAGCTCTTTCGCATGATGGCGTATAAGGACGAGTACGAAGTGGCGCGACTGGCGACCAACGACCGCGCGGTAGAGCGGTTGGAGAGCCACTTTGCCGGGCCCGTAAACGTTTCGTATCGCCTGCAGCCACCTGCTCTGCGCTGGCTTTTTCGCAAAAAAGTCTCTTTTGGCAACTGGTTCCACTGGGGATTGTGTGCGTTAAAGCGAGGTAAAAAGCTGCGCGGTACGCCCTTTGATCCTTTTGGATATCTACCTTCTCGTCGTTTGGAACGCGAGTTGATCGATTGGTATCGCCAACTCGTAGCAGCGGTTTTGCCTCACCTAGATGGAGAGCGCTACGCTGAATGCGTTGAGTTGGCTCGATCAGCCGATGAAATCCGCGGGTTTGAGGGGGTCAAGGAGCGTGCCGCTCGTGCCGTGCGCACGGCGGCGGCTAGGCGCCTCGAGCGCCTGCAAAATGCGGGTTGAGTGCTCCGTTTGAAACGAATAGGGCGACGGAGAAGCCGGTGGGCAGCGCCTCAAGGGACACGTGTCGGTGACGTCCTTCGCACCCTCCTTCGCCTGATTGCACATTGCTGTTCCCCGATGCACACACTGCGCTATTCCATTTCGCTTTCTCTCTCCCTGCCTGCCGTTGCCTTCGCCACCCCCTCTGGGGTCGCTCCCGGAGAAGTTCTGCTGCGCCTCAGGGCCCATGCTGCCAAGCGCGTGCAGGCAGATACCCGAGATTATCTGGATAAGCTGGGGGCCCTATCCGGCCCGGAGCCCCTTTTTGAATCCCATCGCCAGCGCAGTTCCAAGCGTGCAGTGCCCGAACATCTGCTGCGATGGTACCGAGTGTCTATTGATCCACAGGAGGACCCGGAAGATTGGGCGAGGCGGGCTCAGCTGTCGGAAGGCATTGAATGGGCGCAGGCTAATTATCTGCGCCGGCACGCCGAGGTGAAGGGCGACTCGCTGCGCGGTCAACAGTGGGGTTTGCAGGCAATCGGATGGCGTCCGGATGTAGAGGCTGAACCTGTGGTGGTTGCTGTGATTGATTCCGGGGTCGACTATGCGCATCCGGATTTGGCTGGACAGCTTTGGCAAAACCGCGCTGAGCTCGAAGGGATATCAGGCGTAGACGACGACGGTAATGGCTACGTAGATGATGTGATTGGCTGGGATTTTACCGACGCACCCGGGCTGCCCGGACAGGGGGATTATCTACAGCGCGACGCTGACCCAAGCGATGAGTCGGGTCATGGGACGCACGTGGCGGGCATCATTGCCGCTGCAGTGGATAATGAGACCGGTATTTCTGGGGTCGCTGGCAATGCACGGGTCATGGCGCTGCGGGCCGGGTTTAATTTGCCGGGCGGGGGATATTTAGAAGACGATGATCTGGCTGCAGCCATCCTCTACGCCGTGGATAACGGAGCGCGCGTGATCAATATGAGCTGGGGTGACCCGAGCGGTGCACCGGTCTTGAGGGATGCCATACGCTATGCTGAAAGTGCGGACGTTGTTCTCGTAGCGGCAGCCGGGAATGAAGGGGAAGACGCCGTATTCTATCCCGCTCGTTTTTCGCAAACGATTGCCGTGGGCGCCACGGCTCCTGAAGGGCAGGTGCTGGCCTTCTCCAACTACGGCCCGAGTATTGACGTTGTCGCTCCCGGACAGGCCATTCTCAGCCTCTTTCCCGGCGGAACCTATGGTCCGCGCTCTGGAACTTCCATGGCGGCACCCCACGTTGCGGGTCTGGCTGCCTTGCTCCTAGGGCGCCAGCCGGCATGGACGGCAGAGCGTGTGCGCGACGCACTGCGGGCTTCGGCAGAGGACCTGCTGATAGAAGGTTGGGATCCCTATTCTGGGGCGGGGCTAGTCCACGTAAGTGCGCTGGGTTTGAGCGATCCGCCGCACGCTCGCGTTTTGTCTCCCGCGCAGGATGGCGTGCTTGGAGTCGATCGCGTGCGCGTCCAAATAGGCTTGGGGAGCGTAGAGGAGTGGACGGTGGCTTGGGGACGCGGGGCCGAGCCCGGAACTTGGCACATAATGGCCGAAGGGAGCGCGGTCGACCGGGCAGAGATCGACCGGACGTGGGACGCCCAGGGGCTTGCCGATGGGATTTATCAGGTGCGTCTGCGCGCCCGGTCGGGAACGCGCTGGTTGGATGATCGCGTGCGCGTGTTTTTGCGGCGAGCCGAGGGCGAAATCTTGGGGCTGCGGACCTCTCGTGAACTGCGCGCGGGTCGATGGAGGCAGGTGGTCGAGTGGGAAACGCTGCGCGAGCGTCCTGGCTTCCTCATAGTTGAGCGCGATGGAATGTCCGTTCACGAAGAGCGCTTAGCGCCCGCGCGGAGACAGCGCGTTGTGTTGCCGGATAATTTGCCGGCGGCTAGGTATGCCGTCCGGGTCTATTCTGCTTCTGAAAGAGGCATGGGAGACGGTCTGAGTATCGAGGAGATCGATCTGGAGAACGCGTCGGTTCGGCACTGGCCTTTAAGACAAACCGCTGCGCTGCCCAATGGCTATTTGCTTCCCGATGCCGTGGACGTGAACGGCGACGGCATCGCCGAACTCATACAGATGAGCTACGGACGGCAGCGCACCTATAATACGGTGGATTTCTACCAGCAAGCAGAGGGGGGTCTTAGCAGGATATTTGCCTCGCTGCAGCTGTATATCCCGTGGAATGTACAGGATGGTGACGGAGACGGTCTGCCTGAA
>Ga0181569_10000493_pt1 | contig 30535 bp, 23 predicted proteins | sample 101ome_19_FD_132452 | JGI IMG/M metagenome (GOLD analysis project Ga0181569, IMG submission 132452) | Coastal salt marsh microbial communities from the Groves Creek Marsh, Skidaway Island, Georgia - 101405AT metaG (megahit assembly) | ecosystem: Environmental > Aquatic > Marine > Intertidal...
CTTCCGTGAATCCCTTGGGGAATTTTGCTTCGGCCTGCTCGTTAGACACGGCTGGTGTTATAATACAGTCTTCGCCGTCTTGCCAGTTGGCGGGCGTAGCAACGGCATAGTTGGCCGTCAGTTGAAGCGAGTCTATCACCCTGAGTAGCTCGGCAAAATTCCGTCCGGTGGAGGCCGGATAGGTTAGCATCAGCTTAACTCTCTTATCCGGGCTAATAATGAAAACCGAACGCACGGTCATATTGTCTAAGGCGTTGGGGTGTATCATGTCGTACAGGTTGGCGACCGTGCGGTCCGGATCTGCGATGAGGGGATAGTCGACCTGAGTGCCCTGCGTCTCATTTATATCTGCGACCCATCCTCTGTGATCTTCAAGTGTGTCGACGCTTAAGGCCGCTACCTTTACATCACGCTTGGCAAACTCGTCTTTGAGCTTGGCAACGGTGCCCAATTCAGTTGTGCAAACGGGCGTGTAGTCGGCGGGGTGTGAAAAAAGGATACCCCATGCGGTGCCGAGCCACTGATGGAAGTCAATTTCTCCCTCGGTGCTCTCGGCTGTAAAGTTGGGGGCTTCATCTCCAAGGCGCAGCGTCATATTGTCACTCTCTCGTTGGCTAATGGTTTAGTAGTGTTTATTCTTTCAATCTAGAGAAACTATTTCTTTTCGTTGCCAAATACAACCTCATTTTTTTTGGAAAAAGTATGAACTTCAACGGAATATCTTTTATCGTGCTTTGCTTGTTTGCTACACCGGCTATGGGCTGGTGGGGCAGCGGACACGTTGTGCTCTCAAAGGCTGCAACGCTCGCACTCCCAGAGGAAATGCCGGCTTTTTTTCGAGAGGGGGGAGACGTTATTGCCGCCGCTTCCATAGATGCTGATCTGCACAAGAACCGCGCCGTGCCCAACACGTATAAGACGGAAAGCCCCGAACACTTTATCGATCTCGAGATGTTGGAGGGAGCTCCGCTGCCGGCGCTGCGCTATGAGTTTATCGAGTTGTGTTCGGAATTAGACGTCGATCCGACGCGCATCGGACTGGGTCCCTATGCCGTTGCCGAGTGGACGGGCAGGCTCGCAGTGGCGTTTGCCGAACATCGCAAGTGGCCCGATAATGAGGCGATACGGGCAAAGTGTCTCCTATACGCGGGATTTGTGTCTCACTATGCACAGGATTTGATGCAGCCTCTGCACACGACGATTCACTACAACGGGATTAAAAGAGACGACGGCACCGTTGTCGGTAAAGGTATTCACGAGAACGTCGATTCGGCCGTGGAGCGCTTGGGGATGCGGCCAGAATCTCTGGCAAAAGATCACGAACTGGCGGTACACGATTCTTTAATTGCCGGGATCATAGAGCAATTAAATGCAAGTCACGCCCGCGTACCTGCGGTGTACGAAGTCGGCGAAAAATGGGACGACGTGACCGATGAGGGGATGCGAACTCTAAGTTTTGAACGGGCTCGAGCTTCGGTTCAATTTAATGCGTCTCTCTTTCTTACCGCCTGGCGTAAATCCGACGGAATGTGGCTGCCGAGTTGGTTGGATCGCTAGTGGTAAAGCGCCTGAGAATATAGCCGTTAAAGGTGGAGGGAAAATCCGTCTCGATCTTCTATGCCCTGGGCGAAGATTTTTTCTTCGATTGCTATGCCTGCGCCCGGCGTGTCTGGAACGATCAGCTTGCCATCTATAAAGCTCCACCCGTCTTCAATGACGCCAGGCATGTGGGCAGGGGCCGCCTCGAGTAGTGCATAGTTGGGAATGGAAGCCGCGAAGTGGGCGTGGTGATATCGTTCAATATAGCTTCCCCACGTGTGGGGTGCGCACAGCACATCCCACTGTTCGAGGTGGGCTGCCTTTGAGCGCCACCAGGTTAGGCTACTCATGCGGAAATCGTGTTGGACCACGTCGATGAGACCCTCTTCTACCATGCTAAAGAACAGCGGTGGGGGAGCAAACTCACCGTCTGCTACAAGCGTATCCCAATTGTTTTCGATCAGATATTCCTTGAGTGCTTGGTTGAGTGGACGGTCTTCGGCAAAGGGTTCCTCAAACCAGTAGATGCCGACATCTGCACAGAGGTCAAGCAGCGCTTTGGCTCCGTTAAGCGTATTGCCCATATTGGCATCAATCATGAGTCGAGCTCCTGGGTCGCAGGCTTGGCGCACCGTGCGTATGACGAGGGCATCTCGCTGGAGTCCGGCTTCGGGTTCCATCCATCTAGCGCCGCGTCCGACTTTCACCTTAAAGTGCTTATAGCCAAATTCCTGTCCGCTTTCTATTTCGGAGCGAAAAAGAGCGATGGCCTCGCTATCGTTCATATCCAGATCGTCTATGTAGATGGATGCGTCGTACAGCTCAATGTGCCGCTTGCCGCGGGCTCCGAGCAGTCGGTACAGCGGAAGGTGCATGAGTCGTGCAATCAGGTCCCAAAGTGGCAGGTCAATTGGTCTGCCTGCCGGCAGGCTCCCTTCGGGCAGTTTGAATAATTCCCGAGTCTGTTTCCCGATTAACGCCTCGGCTTCGTCTCGTCCTATGTTGGACCAGCCCACTCCCCAAGCGCCGTTGGCCGCTTCGATGCGCACGACCGAATCGACAATGCGCGGACCGTGCGTTGCGATACGCGCATTGTATCCGATGGACCGAGGACGCGTTCCGCGCAGGATAGATTTTTCGATGCGTACGATCTGTTCATTGGGCGTTTGTGATTCATTCATAGAAACGTGCTCTCTCTTTTTAACGCGAGAAGTCGCGCTCCGCATCATCGCTGATAACGTCCGGCGCGTAGAGCGGGGCGTCGGCCTCTACCAGTAGACCGTCGCCGCGCATAATTTGGTTGGGGGTCTGACAGGAGACGCGTGCGGGAAACTGTTTCTTCAGGCGTTCGGTTTGCTCCGTGCGCACCTGTTCAATTTGATCAAAGCTAAATCCGGCTAGAGCCGTCTCGCGGAGCGTGTCAACGTCAGGTGGCAGAGTGTCTCGCTTCAGCAGGTTGACCTGTTCGTTGGGATCCTTGTGAAGATCAAAGGCCAGATCTTCACATTCCCTAAATGCCACGTATTTATATCGGTCACTGCGTGCCATGCGAAACTCGGTTCCCCGCCCCCAGCGCGAGGCCAGAGATTCTGTGATAACGGCCGGTCTTTCGGCGAGTGCGTCGTCTCCGCTGCCGTTTATCACGCAGCTCAGATCAATTCCATCTAGGTCGCGAGGGGGTGGAGTGGCGCCGAGTCCGCAGAACGTGGGAAAGAGGTCGGCCAGGCTAACGGGGGTGGTGACTTCTCTGGCAGACTGGGTGCCGCTGCGCTGAGCCGGGGTAGAGACGATAAGCGGCACGCGCGCCGAAGCTTCATGCCAGGTGTTTTTCCAAAAAAGACCGTGTTCGCCTGCCATTTCTCCATGGTCGGAGGTGTAGACGATAATCGTATTGTCCAAGAGCCCATCGCGCTGCAGGAGGGCGAGAAAATCTCCTATCATTTCATCGAGAAAGTCGACGCAGGCAAAATAGGCAGCGCGGGCGTTCATCATCTCTTGCTCTCCTATCTCTTCGCAGCGAAAGCCCTTTATTGCCCCTACAGTCATAGGGTGATCAGCGCTGTCACCGCTTCGTTTAACGCGGGGAGGCGTTGTGCGTCCTGCTGGGTAGCGATCTATAAAACGCTGCGGGGCCGTAAGGGGAAAATGAGGTCGACTAAAGGATGCGTAGAGAAGCCAAGGCTGCTGGGGTGCCCTGTGACGCTGTTCGCGTAGCCAAGCGAGAGACTCGCGCGCGACTATCTGTTCTTGTAGGAGGGATTCAGGTATCTGGCTCCGGCCTGCATCGGCTGTTCTAGAGCGCATTTCCATGCCGGGATTGAGTGTATCACTGTATAGATTGAGGGGGTCGAACTGATGGGCACAGGGACCGCCAAAATCGCCGTAGGGGCGCGCTTGAAAACCGGCCCATTGGCGGGCGCCGCCTAGGTGCATCTTACCCACCGTGCATGTTGCATAGCCCGCGTCGCCCAGAGCGTCGGCAAAAGTTGGTAATTCGGGAGGGAGTATGGCGCTATTGCCCCAGGCGCCGCAGCGATGGGAGTGGCGACCGCAAAGCATGGCGATCCGACTTGGAGAGCACAGAGGCATTTGACAGTAGGTTGTCGAAAAGTGCGTTCCCTGTCGTATGAGCGCATCGAGGTTGGGGGTGCTGCAGGGTTCCCCCCCGTCTGCCTGCTTACGGGCAGAGAGAAAACGGTAAGAGTGTTCGTCGGATTGCAGCAGCAATATATTGGGACGAGCGTCCATAGCGGAACCTTTCTCGAGAAATGAATGTATTAAGGTATGGTAGAGAAATTATTTCCTCATGCCAACGGGCAGAGGGTGTAAATTCAGCCCATCGAGAGAAATACTTTTAAGTCTTTCACAATAGTGCCGATAGTGTATCTTACACGCAGTGCTTAGAGAGAGCCATGTCCGTTGGCGGATGCCTGTTCGCATCTATTTTGGTTAGAAAAAACTGCGCTAAGGAGCGATAGTGAATGTTTGGACGCAAACCCAAGAAAATTCAAGAGAAAGAGCGCGCCTATCAAACCGGGCGCATCTCCGTCAGCGATGGAGAGATTGAGAAGCGGTTGCGTTTTCAGGGTCTCTCAGAGAAAGACCTCGGCGTAATACTTACCTGGGCTGAAGTATTGCGTTCTCAAATCGATGAACTATGCGATCGTTTCTATGCGCATATACAGAGCAATCCGATTACACAGGACTTTCTCACTCGGTTTACAACCGTCGAAAAGCAGCGTCCGCTGCTAACTCGGTATATCATGACGATGCTCTCCGGGGTGATTGATGACGAATACGTCGAATCGCGTCGTCGAGTTGGGGCGCGCCACAACGATATCGACCTCGATTTTAACTGGTACATATCGATGTACGAGATTATCCGTCAGGTATTGGTCAATGCAGTAAAGGGCGCCGGTGCCAATTCCGAAGAGCTCCACACGTTTAAAGATTCGCTCAACCGCCTGATACAAACCGACGTGGCGCTGGTCAGTAATGCGCTCGCTCAGACACAGCGCAAGTTGAGTGATGAGATCGAGAAGCAGCGCGACAGCGTTGTCACCTTTTTCAACGATACATCTCAGATACTAAATCGAATGTCCGAGCGCGATTTATCCATGCGCATGGATAAGGAGTACGAAGAGGAGTTTATGACGATCCGGGACGCGTTGAACCGCGCCTTGGACAATCTGGACGAAGGCCTGTCTCAGGTGGCCGTCAGCTCTGATCAAATCTCGTCGGCTTCTGGCCAGATCAGCGACGGTAGCCAGTCGCTGGCACAGGGGTCGACGCAGCAGGCGTCAACGCTGGAAGAAGTCGCCTCTAGCCTCGAAGAAATCACCTCGATGTCCAAGCAGAACACAGCCAGCGCGCAGCAGGCGCGCGCCATGTCTGAAGAGGCCGGCCGCAGCACGGACAAAGGCGTTGAATCGATGAAGCGACTCTCACAGGCCATTGATCGGATCAAGAATTCATCCGACGAGACGGCCCGTATTGTCAAGACCATCGATGAGATTGCATTTCAAACCAACCTGTTGGCCCTAAATGCCGCCGTTGAGGCCGCTCGTGCGGGCGAAGCAGGGAAGGGGTTTGCCGTGGTTGCCGAAGAGGTGCGCAACCTGGCCATGCGCTCAGCGGAAGCCGCCAAGAATACGGCTGAGATGATTCAGGAGTCCGTTCAGAACGCATCTGATGGCGTTGCGCTCAACCAAGAGGTCTTGGATAATTTGGAAGAGATCAACATACAGGTCCTGCGCGTCGGTGAAGTCATGGCTGAAATTTCGGCGGCCTCCAGTCAGCAGGAACAGGGTGTCGGTCAAATAAGCGAGGGGGTAGGTCAGCTCAATCAGTTGACGCAGCAAAACGCAGCCAACGCGCAGGAATCGGCTGCCGCTTCTGAAGAGCTCTCTGCCCAGGCTGAGGAAATGCGCTCGCTCGTGCGCGCCTTTACTCTCAGCGATTCGGGTGCCCATCCAGCGCCCCCGCTGCGTGCATCTCATGGTGCAGGCCGAATCCGTTCGCGTTCCAATGGTGGTGCGACGCCGGCCCGCGGTCCAGACGAATTAATTCCCCTAAGTGATGAAGACGAAGACGTACTGAGCGAGTTCTAATGCGCGTCCCTTATAAAAATGGAATTCACTTGGTGGCCCAAATGGCCCACCTGACTCTGAAGGGGCTGAGTATCATGGGCCTCTTCTGCACGGTAGAATGGAGCGGAGCCTACTTCGGCGAAGAGGGGTAGTTGGGTGCATTAATAATGCTTAACTGGTGGGGCGTGCTTAAGTGCACGTCCCACCAGTTTTTTGTTCTGTTCACTCCGGCGTGTAGCCGAGGTTGGGAGCGAGCCAACGCTCGGCTTCTGCAAGAGGAATTCCCTTGCGATCTGCGTAGTCAGCTACCTGTTCACGGTCGATTTTACCCACCGAAAAATAGCGGGCTTCACCGTGTGAAAAGTACAGGCCCGAGACGGAGGCTGCGGGCCACATTGCACACGTCTCGGTTAGGCGCAGTGGACTGCGTGCTTCGGCTTGCAGTAGCGAAAAGAGCGTGCGTTTTTCACTGTGATCTGGACAGGCCGGATAGCCGGGAGCCGGGCGGATGCCGCGATAGCGCTCGCGTATCAAATCTTCCGGCGATAGGCTGCCTCGATCTTCATAGCCCCACTCATTGCGCACGCGTTCGTGCAGCATTTCAGCTAGGGCTTCGGCGAGTCGGTCGGCCAGGGCCTTGAGCAGAATTGAGTTATAGTCGTCGTGCTCTTGGTCAAAGCGCTTTACGTGTTCTTCTATGCCTCCACCGGCCGTCACTGCAAAGGCCCCTAGATAGTCGATCTGGCCGCTCTCTCGAGGAGCAATAAAGTCGGAAAGGCAAAATAGGGGTTGATCTGCTGCTCGCTTGACCGTTTGCTGGCGCAGCTTGTGGAAGCGGGCGACCTCTTGCTGACGCTCTTCATTTCCGTAAAGGACGATGTCTTCCCCTTCGCTATAGGCGGGGAAGAAGCCGTATAGCGCTTCGGCGTGTAGCCAGGATTCTTCGATAATCGTATGCAGCATATCCTGTGCGTCTGCAAAGAGTTGTCGAGCCTGCACTCCAATCACAGGGTCGTCGAGCAGGCGAGGGTAGGTGCCTCGCAGTTCCCAGGTATGGAAAAAGGGGGACCAGTCTATGTAGGGAACGAGTTCACTCAGTGAGAGATCTGTTTCGTGGCGAACCCCGATAAAAGAGGGAACGGGCGGCTGGGTCGTGCTCCAGTCAAACTGCGCTGCTTTGGTGCGCGCCGTGACAAACGGATGCAGGGCACGCTGCTGCGGATTATAGGAGATGCGCTGCTGCTCTTGGGCGTCGCGATTTTTCCTGATGAATGCTTCACGCTGCTCTCGGCTGAGTAACTGACTTACGACGCCGGGCGCGCGCGAGGCATCGATCACGTGTAGGATGGGCTCATTGTATGCGGGAGCGATCTTGACCGCTGTATGCCGGCGACTGGTCGTCGCTCCACCAATTAATAGAGGTATATCAAGGCCCTGTCGCTCCATCTCTCCAGCTACGTGTACCATCTCATCAAGCGAGGGGGTGATCAGGCCGCTCAGGCCGATGATGTCTACCTGCTGTTCTACCGCCGTGCGGAGTATTTTTTCTGCTGAGACCATAACCCCCAAGTCGATAATCTCGTAATTATTGCAGGCCAATACGACTCCCACGATGTTTTTACCAATGTCGTGCACGTCACCTCGCACGGTGGCCAGTAGGATTTTACCGCGCGCCGTTGCCTGACCGTCTGCTCCTTTCTGCGCTTCCATGAGCGGCTCCAATATGGCTACTGCCTGCTTCATAATGCGCGCACTCTTGACGACCTGGGGTAGGAACATCTTACCTGCGCCAAAAAGTTCGCCTATGTGGTTCATGCCGTCCATGAGTGGCCCCTCGATGATATCGAGAGGGCGTTCGTAGGCCTTTAACGCTTCAGATATATCGTCCTCTATGTGCTCGCCCTTTCCGTGCAGTAGCGCATACCCTAGCCGCTCGCTCACCGAACCGCTGCGCCACGCTTTATCGTCCGCTCGTTTCTTGCCATCGCCTCGCACGGATTCAGCATAGTCTATCAGGCGTTCGGTTGCATCTTGGCGACGCATAAAAAGCACGTCTTCCACGCGTTCGCGCAGCGGTTCGGGGATGTCTTCGTAAACGGCTAGTTGGCCGGCGTTGACGATGCCCATATCGAGCCCGCGCGCGATGGCGTGGAAGAGGAACGCGGAATGAATTGCTTCGCGCACGTAGTCATTGCCCCGGAAGGAGAAAGAGATGTTGCTGACCCCACCGCTGATAAGCGCTCCGGGACAGGTTTTTTTTATGTGCGCAACGGCTTCGATAAAGTTGAGGGCATAGGGGTCGTGCTCTTCCATACCAGTGGCGACGGTGAGAATGTTGGGGTCGAAGATAATATCGCAGGGTTGAAGGCCGACTCGCTCAGTGAGAATGGTGTATGCACGCTGACAGATTCGCACCTTGTCCTCGATATTCGTCGCCTGTCCCGACTCATCAAAGGCCATTACGACGACGGCTGCTCCGTAGCGTCTGCAGGTCTGTGCCTGCTCGATAAAGCGCTCTTCCCCCTCTTTAAGGCTTAGGGAATTGACGATACCTTTGCCCTGTAAGCAGCGCAGTCCCGCTTCGATAACGGAAAATTTAGAGCTGTCGACCATAATGGGAAGACGAGCTATGTCGGGTTCGGCCGCAATGCGGTTTATAAAGCTGTGCATCGCCTCCTCTGAGTCGATTAATCCCTCGTCCATATTCACGTCAATTATATTTGCACCGCCCTCGACCTGCTGACGGGCTACTTCTGTAGCTCCTTCGAGATCACCCGATTTGATGAGGCGGGCAAAGCGGCGAGAGCCCGTGATATTGGTCCGTTCTCCCACGAGGGTGAAATTATCTTCCGGACGGATAGTAAAGGGGTCAATGCCGCTAAAATGCGGATTTGCGCGCGGGGAAGGCGGCACGCGAGGATCTACATCAGAGACAGCGCGGGCAATCGCTTCGATATGATCGGGCGTAGTGCCGCAGCAGCCGCCGATCAAATTGATGAACCCTTCCTCTGCAAACTGTCGGAGCGTCTGGGCTACTTCGTCGGGACCCTGATCGTAGGCGCCCATTTCGTTGGGCAGGCCCGCATTCAGGTAGCACGAGAAGGGCACAGGTGCGACTCGGGCCAGTTCCTCAATGGCCGGGCGCATATCCTGCGGGGCCATGCCGCAGTTGATTCCAACCGCTGATAAAGGCATGTGTTCTATGGAATACCAGAAGGCTTCAGGCGTCTGTCCGGACAGGGTTCGATAGCTCAGATCGGAGAAGGTGCCGGAAACGATCAGGGGTAGGCGAAGGTTCGAATCTGTAAAAAAGCGGTCAACGGCAAAGAGGCACGCCTTGAGGGTGAGGGAATCAAAGACCGTTTCGGCCAACAGGATGTCAACGCCCCCCTCGACTAGGCTGGCGATCTGTCGGTAGTAGCCGTCTACGACCTCTTCAAAGCGATGCGTGCGATAGCCGGGGCGGTTTACGTCGGGGGAGAGCGAGAGCGTAATTGTGGACGGGCCGATGGCACCGGCTACTAGGCGCGGTTTGTCCGGCGTGGAAAATGCGTCTGCCGTCCGGCGGGCGAGGCGAGCCGCAGCCAGATTTACCTCTGCAACGCGATCGGCTAAGCCGTAGTCTTCTAGTGAAAATGGATTGGCGTTAAAGGTGTTTGTCTCGATAATGTCGGCGCCGGCTTCTAGATACTGACGATGAATTGATTCGATCAGGTGCGGCTGCGTTAGGCAGAGTAAATCGTTACAGCCGCGCAGCTCTCCCGGGTGGGCCTCGAATGCGCTGCCCCGAAAGTCAGCTTCTGTCAGTTGGTGAGTCTGTATCATAGACCCCATGGCACCGTCCCAGACGAGGATGCGCTCGCTCAGTAGGTGTTCGAGGTCGGGCTTAGCATGCAGATTTTTAGCGGCCTTCATAGATTGTCATCTCTCTGATATGAACGTTTTATCCATCTCTTACAATAAGATTGTTTGATATATAAATGTCAATATCAAGATTTATTGATATATTGAGTCGAGCTCTCGGTATGCGCCGACTCGATAATTGTTTATTTTAAACTCGGCATGAAAATAGCAAAGAGAGAACATGCAATTTTAAATGCGCTGTGGATCGCTCTTCTTCCCTGTTCTACCTGTTGGGCGCAAATGATAGAAGTTGTTTCAGCAGAGGGAGATACGGTGGTTTATGACGCTGAATTAGGGGCAGATTTGGCCCTGTCTATTCGCGCTGATTTCTTGGACAATGCCGTCACTGGCTGCGTTTTTTATCTGGCCCTGCCCAATGGCTTCTTTGCACTGCCAGCGGATGCTCCCTTCTCACAGGGTGAACTATTGTTCGGTGCATCCGAATTTACAAACGATCTATTGACCCAGGAGCAGGCCCTTGGCGGACCTGCGGGCATGGATTTGCTCGCATACGCTGTGGTTGTGGGGCCCGGTGCAGTTCGAGGTCGGTCAGGATGGGGTGAATTGGCTCGTTTGGTGTTGAAGCCGCTGCGCTCGGGCACGGCGTCGATTTACTTTTTTCAGTCGCCTATTTATGCTACACAGGTAGTGCTCGCCGATGGGCAAGAGGAACGATTTTTTCAGCGCACGCGTGGGATCGACATACACGTGAAAAGACAGACCCAAACCGACGATCCGTCCAGGGGACGGCGATGGGGTGCCATCAAAGTCCAGGCCGCGAATAGAGAGGGCCAATAAAGTGATGAGACAGAGACCAGATTGGAAGTCTTATTATATGCAAATTGCTATGACCGTCCGCACGCGCGCCAATTGTTTGGGCAGTCGAGTTGGGGCGATCTTGGTGCAAAACGATCGAATCATCGCAACGGGCTACAACGGCACGCCGCATGGCGTGCCCAACTGCAGCGAGGGCGGCTGTCATCGCTGCTCTCATCGCGAGGCCTATGCATCTGGAAAAGATTACGATCTGTGTATATGCGTGCACGCTGAGCAGAATACGCTCCTATCGGCGGCGCGTTTTGGCATAGCGACGGAGGGGGCCGTTCTCTACTCGACCATGCAGCCGTGTTTTGGCTGCACTAAAGAAATCATCCAAGCTAAAATTAGCGCCGTCTATTACGTGCACCCATGGGTGTATCCCGACGCGCAGTTCCAGCAGAGCTATGAGGACATGCTCGCATATGTCCCCGGAGGGGTCAATCCGTTAGAGATGGAAGACCCCGATGCAGAATGGGCTGTTTCGACGCTGCGTAGGTCATAGAGTTAGCTCAATCTCTTGGGTCTCTTGGGCTATGCCACCTTTTTCCATATACTCGGCCGATAACTCGTGGAGGTTGTGTTGAGACCCTACTGGACTAGATCGACGCTGAGCATAGCCACAGCGCTCGTGCTCTACTTGGCGTTGACCGTATCTGATGCGCGGGCCGTGGACGTCGTCGTCTCGCCCGTCAAACCGACTATTGATGGCGCGTTGGGCGAATGGGGTGCCGTTGCCGCTATCGATATCTCGCCAGCGGGCGATGGGGTTGGGTTGCGCGGTGCGTTTGAAGATGAAAACGATCACTGGGCCGCGGTTCATCTATCCTGGGATGCTGATTCGCTCTATTTAGCCGTCTCAGTCTTGGATGACGTGCTTGACCGCCAGCCGATTGGCCCTGAAGAAAATGTGTGGGAGGGGCCGGGTGGTCAGCGCAAGGATAAGATGTTCTACTACGATCATCTCAAGGTCTTCCTGCGCGGTCCGGAACAGCCCCTGGGATTCAATGTGTGGGTGGCTCCAAACGCGGAGAACGGGGCCGTGCACGCGTGGGGAGGTCAGCAGCGAGGGACGCCTACTCAGGCGCTACCACTGGCTTTGGCTTCGCTATCCGAAGGTCGTGCCTACAGCTATGAAATGGCCTTGCCGTGGACTTGGTTGCGCCTGTATCCCAAGCCCGATATGGTGTTGGACGCCCTCTTCTTATTTCCCGACTCCGACCTGCCAGACCTCGAGTTGCGTAAGAAAATTGCCGAGAGTAACAAGTGGATCTGGTGGAAGGGCAAGCTCACTCTGCGCGGCAATCCACCCGGCCTGCGCGAAGTACCGGTGTCGGATGTCGTCGAGGCGATTGCCCAACAAAAGAGCGAGATCGTGGTGCCCAATGTGGTCCCCAAAGCCGTCCCAAAGAATGCGTCGACTGCGACAGAGTTTGTTGCCGAGGACCGCGCATTGGAAGAGGATGAGAGCGTTTCTGGCGACAGCACCTCTGTTGAAGAGAAATACGCGGAGACCGACACGGCTTCTGCTCCGCCTCCTGTGGTTTCGTCAGAGTCGACAGCCCCACCCATTGCCGAGTTAAGGGCACGCCTAAACAGGGGATTGCTCGCTCGATCAGCGGTTCGATCGGCCCCTGCCTGGGTGCGTAGCGTTGCGGGTGAAGGGTTGAGGAGAGGGCAGGTCGATTCGCTCTATGCGCGATTGGGCGAAACGCTTGCGCGTATCTCCCGGGCCAATATCAGCAGTCGGACTGACGGATTGGTCATGGATATGGCAGAGTATGCCGGGGTCTGGCGCGCACAGGCACAGCGTTTCTTACAGGAGATTCTCAAAGCGGCGATGTCAGATGTCGAATCGGGAGGAGAGCGGATGGGGGAGGGGATAACCCAGGCCGCAGTGGAAGTTTCTTTGGACGAGGAGCAGGTGCGCACCTTTGTTGGCCACCTGTGTAGACAAGTGCTTGCTCTATACGATAAAAACAAAATTGCTGCCACAAACGATTTGGTAGACAGGGCACGGCGCAAGGCAGGCATAGAGCCAGATGAGATACAGCCCCTTTTGGAAGCACTCGTAAATCAGTGGCAGAAATAGCCACAGTCCGGCACTTTTTTCTATACGGAGACCCTAATGCCCATCTTTAAAAGCGACTATTTAGAGGCGTGTGCCACGGCCATTTTTAGCGCCGCTGGAGCTCCACTCGAAAAGGCTCGGCGCGTAGCGGAACTGCTGGTAGAATCCAATTTGGTCGGCCACGATTCGCATGGGATTATTCGCGTTTCACAGTATGTCGCTACGATTGAGCGCGGTGAAATTGATCCCCATGCCGAGGTCGCTATCGAATCGGAAACCGAGGCATCAGCGGTATTAGACGGTCACTGGGGTTTTGGTCAAGTAGTCATGAGTCAAGCCGCGTCTATGGCCGTAGAAAAAGCGGCTCGCTGCGGGGTGGCTGCGCTGACCGTGCGCAATGCCAATCACATCGGGCGTCTGGGGAGCTATGTCGAGGATATGGCGCGTCGAGGTATGGTCGGGTTGCTCTTTGCGAATATGCACGGGAGTGCGGCCTGCGTCGTGCCGTGGGGAGGGCGAGAAGGGCGCTTGGGCACAAATCCACTCGCCGCTGGGCTGCCGCGTCCGAATGCGGATCCAATTGTGCTAGATATGACGACTAGCGTGGTTGCAGAGGGGAAGATACGCGTTCAGCGCAACCGCGGTGCGGCGGTGCCGGAAGGGTGGATCATAGATGCAGACGGAGAATCGACGACCGATCCGGCAGCCTTTTATGGCCCTCCTCGTGGAGGTTTGCTGCCCTTTGGCGGTGCGGCCGGACACAAGGGATATGGGCTGAGCGTGCTGGTCGAGATTCTCGGGGGCGCTCTGAGCGGGGCCGGCTGCGCCGGGAGCGGTTCTCGCAACGGCAACGGCGTGTTGTTGCTCGTTGTCGATATCGAGCGCTTTGTGCCTATGGAAGCCTATATGGACGAGGTGGGACAGCTTGTAGAGTTTGTAAAGTCATCTCCGCTTTCTCCTGGATTCACTGAAATATTGGTGCCGGGAGAAATCGAATCCAGAGAGCGGACCGCGCGAAGTGAAGGCTTCGAAGTCGACGAGCAGACTTGGGCCGAAATCGTCGCGTGTGCCGATCGTTTGGGCGCTGAATTGCCGGCGCTATGAGCGAAGTGCCCACCGCCGTTGCCCTGCTTGAGGAGGGCGTAGAAAGGGGGCTGCATCCCGGTGCCCAGCTCGCAGTCCAGCGGGGCAGCCTTGTACTGGCAGATGTAGCCGTGGGCAACGTTGGTGTCGACTCGCTATTGCACTGGTTTTCTGCAACCAAGCCGCTGGCGGCAGTTGCAATTGGGCAGCTGTGGGAGCGCGACGCCCTGCGTTTAGACGATCGAGTTTGTCACTATATTCCCGAATTTTCGGCTGAGGGCAAAGGCGATATTACGCTGCGCCATCTGCTAACTCACACGGGTGGATTTCGCTCGCGTTTAGATCTTGAATGGGGAGACTTATCTTGGGAGGAGGCGATTGTTCAGGTCTGTGCTGCGCGCAAGGAGCGGCGTTGGTCCGTGGGGAGAAAAGCCGGATATCACATTGCCTCTTCGTGGTATGCTCTGGGTGAGGTGGTGCGTCGAATCGACGGTCGTCCCTACGATCAGTATGTGCGGGAAGAGGTCTTTCTGCCTCTAGACATGGACGATTGTTGGCTCAGTATGCCCGAAGATCGCTATCGCGATTACGGTCAGCGCATGGCGTCGATATATGCGACAGAGGAGGGCTCTGCGATACCGCAGGTAGGTCGAATCGGCGCAGACATTGCCGCTCGTTGTGTGCCCGGGGCGAGTGGGCGCGGTCCGGCCCGACAGCTGGTTCGTCTGTACGAAGCGCTGATGGCGGAGGGGCAAAGCCATGGAAAACGAGTGCTCTCTCCTCAAACGGTGGAAGCGCTAACGGCGCGTCAGCGCACGGGTCTTTATGACCACACGTTTAAACACGTTATGGATTGGGGGTTAGGGCTAGTCGTCAACTCGGCGATGTACGGCGTGGAAACCGTACCCTATGGATATGGTCGGCACGCTAGTTGGCGGACCTATGGACACAGTGGACAGCAATGCGCGGTCGCGTTCGCCGACCCGGAAGCCCAGCTCGCTGTGGCGCTGATCGTCAACGGAATGCCCGGGGCCGAGCGACACCACACGCGATTCTTCGAGGTGCTTAGCGCTCTGTACGAAGATTTAGATCTAGTTGATGGGGGTGCGTCTGTCGCCTAACCGGCACGGCGTCACTCTGTTAGTAGGCTTTAATTGAGAGGCACGAGAGCGAATGAACTGCGCGACATCTGAGAGTGTGCTGACTGATTACAGAGAAGGGGGCTACTGTGCAATGTGCGGCGGTTGCTATGCGGAACGCAATGGGGTCTCCTCTGTTGATGGAGCGCATTGGTAATGGGAACAAAGACCGTGATCGTTGGGGGAGATGCGGCGGGTATGAGCGCGGCGGCTCAGATTCGCCGAGTCGCCCCTTCAGCAGAGGTCGTTGTTTTTGAAAAGACGAATTTCGCCTCCTACGCCTCGTGCGGTATGCCCTATTACATTGCGGGTGATATTGCTTCGCACGAAGACCTGCTCGCCCTCTCTGCGCAAGAGATCGCAGATCGCGGCATCGATGTGCGCTACGGTCACGCCGTAGAGGAGATAAGGCCCGGGGCGCGGATAATAGCGGGACGGACCCGATCTGGGCAGCCCTTTGACGAGCCCTATGACCACCTTGTGTTGGCTACGGGGGGAACGGCGGTTCGCCCTGCGTGGTGGTCTGAATTAGAGGGTCTCTTTACCCTGCGTTCCCTCGAAGACGGGATTGCCCTTCGAACGTTTATCGACGAGCACAGACCGCGCCGGGCGGTCGTTATTGGGGCAGGTTTTATTGGGTTAGAGATGGTTGAGTCGCTGGCGCGGCGCGGTCTTGAAGTGACGCTCGTGGGACGTTCACCCCACTTGCTCGGAGACTTTGATCGCACGTTTGCCGCTCCCGTATATGACGCTATGCGCCACTGCGGCGTGGCGCTCAATCTCGCTCAGTCGGTGCAGGGGTTAGCGGGAGACAGCGGGCGCATAACGCACGTCGAGACCGATGTGGAACGCTTGCAGGCAGATATGGTCCTTGTGGCAACTGGACTAGAGCCGAGCGCAGGGCTGGCCCGCGCTGCTGGATTGGCAATGGGACGCAGCGGCGCCATTGCCGTCGACGATCAAATGCAGACTAGCCGAACTGGTATATGGGCTGCAGGAGACTGCGTCGAGGTCAAACACGTGGTGAGCGGACAAAAGGTGCATAAGCCCCTGGCGCTGACCGCAAATCGGACGGGTCGTATTGCCGGAGATCAGGTGGGAAGCGCCGTCGTCGGCCGGTCTTCTGCTCAGCGCTTTCGCGGCACGGCGGGCTCGCTGATAACCCGTGTGTTGGACTATGGCTTAGCGCAAACGGGACTTTCGTTAGGAGAGGCCAAGCGGGCGGGATTTGACGCCGTTTCTTTCGAACGAGAGAGCCGTTCGCGCGCCCGTTACTACCCGGGGAGCAAGCCGCTTAAGACGCGCATTGTCGTCGAGCGCCGAACGCGTCGCTTGCTCGGTGCGCAGATGGTGGGTGAAGAGGGTGTAGTTGGGCGAATCGATGCGCTGGCAACGGCGCTCTTTGCGCGTATGACGGTAGACGAAGTGCATCATCTGGACTTGGCCTATGCGCCGCCGTTTGGGCCCGTATACGACGCTATTATCGACGTGTGCGGTAAAGCCGCCCTCGAGCTCTAGTTCATGCGAGCGCCCGTTGAAGGCCTGGTGCAGATTGCCGGCAATGCGGTCTTAGACGTGCTTGTGCGAGGCACCGGACTCGGAGGGCCGGCGGCGGAAGTTTGGTCCGACAACGTTCAGACTGTCCGGAATCCCGTCGATGGGGTCCTCGGGGGATGCGGGGCGGCCACGGCTTATGTGCTGGGTGGGTTGGGACAGCAGGTTGCGCTAAATACCAATTTGGGACAGGATGTCTGGGGCGATACGCTGCGCAACTGGTTGGAAAGCGTGGAGGTCGATATCGCAGGACTTAAAGCGGCTCGGACCGCTGTGCACGTCATTGCGCTCGACGCGGTTGGCAGGCGCCAGTCTCACTACTACAGGGGAGAGAAGGTCGACTGGCGGGCATCGTTGGAGCTGCCCGTGCCGCAGGTTTTCTTTGCGGCCGGATACGGCAGTGTCGAATCTGAAGACGCGGCGGACTTACACGCCGTTTTTTCCGCTCTGCGTCGATGGGGCACGCTCGTAGTCTTTGACGTGAGCCCCTGGTTTGCCGGACGAGTCGACGTTGAACGAATGCATGCTCTGTGGAAGCAGGTCGACTGTCTAGTTGGAACGGAAGAGGAGTTGTTGGTCTGGCAGGATGCGGAGAACGCGGAGGATTTGGCCCAGCGAGTGCTCGACCGCGGCGTGGAGCGCGTGGTCGTCAAACGGGGTCCCGATGGCGCTCTTTTTGCAGCGCGTGATGGAGCACAGGGGCAGGTCGATGTTCGGCGCGTATCAGCGGGTAATAGCGTAGGAGCGGGAGATTGTTTTAACGGACGACTGCTGTATGGGCTGGCCCAAGGTGAGGCCCTATACGATGCAGTGAGCGCGGCAGCGAATCTAGCTACGCGGATCGTGGAGCGGGGACGGGGCGCGCTGGGTGCTTTCGACACACATGGGAGAAAAGGTAATGGATAGACCTAACGTATTGGTCATTATGAGCGACCAGCAAAAAGCGACGGCCAGTCATTTATATGGCAATAGCTTTTGTCAGACGCCGTCGATGGAGAGGTTGGCAGACGACGGCGTGCTCTTTGAACACGCGATAACGCCTCACCCGCTTTGCATGCCAGCCCGAGTTTCCTTCTGGGCTTCACAGTTTCCCCATACGCACGGCGGGCGTCGCAACCAAACGCCCATGCCTGCAGGCGTAGAGCACGCGTGGAAAATATGGAAGAATGCGGGGTATACGACGGGGTTGATAGGAAAGAATCACTGCTTTGTACGAGAAGAAGATCGGCGCCTCTTTGACGTGTGGAATGCGTTTACCCATGGGGGACAGTCCGAAGGACCCAGCACGTGGGGCATGGATTGGTTTCGCCCGGAAGAGGGCCGGCGCAAGTTGGCCGAGTGCATACGGGCCATGCCGTCTCAGACGCCGAGTTTTGCATATGGATCAAACGACTTACCGCTCGAAGATCATTCAACTGGACTGATTGCCGGGCAGACCGTCCGCTTTTTAGAGCAGCACCGGGATGCGCCCTTTGCTCTTTGGGTTTCTTTGCCCGATCCACATGAGCCGTGGATGGCCCCTCGGCAATACACCTCTATGTTCCCGCGCGATCAGATTGAACTGCCGCCGCAGCGCGCCGATGAGTTTAGCGATGGAACAGCGCCAGAGCGCAATAAAGTATTGCACAATATACTGAGCTGGCGTGGCGATGACATAGACGATGTATACGGCGTTATGGGGGCCTATTACGGGATGGTTCGCTTTCTCGACGACGGACTCGGACAGATACTAGACGCACTAGAGCGGCTGCAGTTGAGAGAAAATACTATCGTCGTTTTTTGTTCAGATCACGGCGACTTTATGGGAGAACACGGGATGACCTGTAAAGGGGGCGTATTTTACGACTGCCTCACCCGCGTGCCGCTTATTCTTTCTGGGCCAGGGCGGGTATCTTCCGGGCTGCGCGATGCGAGCATGGTCAACCTAATCGACGTGGTGCCCACGCTGCTCGAACTGCAAGGACTAGATACTCCGCGCGCTATGCAGGGGACCTGCTTGCCTACCGTAACCGATGCAGCTCCACGCGATGCTACATTTTCTGAATACGGAAGCGGCGGCCCCGCCTTTACTCAGGAGGATCTCAATCGTTTGCCCCAGCCTTGGGGGAGGTCGGCTCTGATGCGATCTTTGCAGTGGCGGGAAGCGGAAGGACGGCGAAAGATGGTGCGCACCGAATCGTGGAAATACGTCCACGACGCGCAGGGAGACCGAGACGAACTCTACGATTTACGCGCCGATCCCTGGGAATTACACAACGTCGTTGACGTCGCAGATCACGCGGCCGTGCTGGCGGATTTACGACTGCGACTGGCCGACTGGAGCATTGAAACCGAAGGGAATCAGCCCGTCCCATTACCCGAAGACAAACACTACAGGATGGATTGAGTTATGGACCATCCAATCGTTATGATTTTGGGCTGGCGTTCTGGCACTTCTAGCCTGACAAAGAAGCTGTATGAAGAGGGGTTTCCGGTAACGCCGCCGCTCGATATGCGTCCGATGGAGGGACATCAACCCGAGGGACACTACGAAAATCCGCAGGTCTACCAGATCAACGAGGCGCTGCTCAAACACTTTAATATGTCGGTTTTTCAGCCGGGGCTACTGCCCTTTGTTAATGCGGATGTAGTTGAAAAATGGCTGGGCGAGCACCCCGAGCCGATCATCGTCAAAGATCCGCGCTTTGCGTTTACCTGGCCGGTATGGACTTCCTCTACTCGCCGTCCGTGCATATTTGTTTGGACGGATCGCGAGACCGCGTCGCAGGTGGCCTCTATTGTGCGTTGGTACGAGGTGCCAGAAGAGGCGGCGGCAAGCTGTGTGCGCATGCACGACCTGTGTGCAGATCTAGCCTGCCAGGCGCATGCCTCGCTCAGGTTGGATATGCTCGAAGAGGAGCGGGACGAGCGGGGAACGGCCTTTATAGCCGAGTTTGTGGGGCGGGATAGTCCGGACCGCAGCGAGTAGAGAATTCGTTTATTGGCCTTGCTGAATTGTGGTAAAAACGCTTGACATGCAGGCCGATGCCCCGATACCTTTGACGGAGGTGAAGAGAAGTAATTGCTGCGTTTCTCAGCGGTGTGTTTGCGCTTGCAAAGGGTGTATTCTGTAGGTCGTATGCGGCGGCCCGTGCTGCGCTAACAGACGGTGTGGCTACTGGTCAGAATGGAAGTGCCTGAACGCTGAAAACCCACTGTCGCGCATGGGGCAGGGGGTTTTTTCATGGCTTTTTGAGGAGTGAATAATGCATATCACAGTGCCCGGTGGGCAAGATATAGAGTACGAAGGTGGGGGACGGTTAAAGGACATTCTCGTCGAGCAAAACAAAGCACTGCTCAAGGGGTTCATTGCCGCAAAATCAGGCGATGCGCGTATTGATTTTCACACTGAATTGCAAGCTGATGCCCGAGTAGAGCTCATTTCTTGGGAAGATCCGGAAGCCGCGTGGATTTATCGGCACAGCCTCTCACACGTGCTGGCTCAAGCCGTCCTGCGTCTTTTTCCCGAAGCGCAGTTGGCCATAGGACCCGCGATTGAAGACGGTTTCTACTACGACTTTGACGTGGAAGAACCCTTCACGCCGGAAGACCTGTCTAAAATTGAGCGCGAGATGAAGCGGGTCATAAAGCAGAATCACAAATTTGAGCGCGTCGACGTCTCGAGAGAAGAAGCGCTAGAAATGATCGATGCGGCCCCTTACAAGAAAGAGATCCTTGACGATCTGGCAGAGGACCAAAAGCTGTCTTTCTACCGAGACGGTGAATTTGTGGATCTATGCCGGGGCCCCCACATGCTGGGCACGGGCCAAGTGAAACACTTTAAGCTCCTTTCCGTAGCTGGCGCCTACTGGCGCGGCGATGAGCAGCGCAAGATGTTGCAGCGCATTTACGGAACGGCCTTTGCCACCCGCGAAGCGCTCGACGCACATCTCAAGATGTTGGAAGAAGCTAAAAAGCGCGACCATCGGGTTTTGGGTCGCCAGCTGCGCCTCTTTCACATAGACGAAGAAGTGGGGCAGGGCCTTATCCTCTGGACCCCGAATGGGGCGGTTGTGCGCAACGAACTGCAAAACTTCATCTCTGCCGAACTACGCCGCCAGGGCTATAGCCAGGTATTTACCCCGCACATTGGTAAACTCGATCTCTATCGCACTAGCGGACATTTTCCCTACTACCAGGAGAGCCAGTATCCGCCGCTGATAGACCACGACCATTTGCAGGGACTTGCCGAGGAGGGCTGCACCTGCGGAGAGTTGTCCAACCAGATGGAAGCGGGTGATATTGACGGCTACCTGCTCAAGCCGATGAACTGTCCACACCACATAAAGATTTTTGCATCGCAGATGCACAGCTATCGCGACCTGCCCGTGCGCCTAGCCGAGTTTGGTACGGTCTACCGCTGGGAGCAGTCAGGCGAGCTGGGAGGGATGACGCGCGTGCGCGGCTTTACGCAGGACGATGCACACCTCTTCTGCACGGAAGATCAAATTGCGGGCGAGCTGCTGGGTTGTTTGGAGTTGGTGAAAATTATATTTGGGACGTTGGGCATGGAAGATTATCGAGTTCGCGTGGGCCTGCGCGATCCTGATAGCAGCAAATACGTCGGCGATCCCGCCAAATGGGATCGCGCCGAAGAGGCCTGTCGCCAGGCCGCCCAAAGTCTGGGTGTCTCGTTTAGCGAAGAGCCGGGTGAAGCGGCTTTTTACGGTCCTAAAATCGACTTTGTCGTCAAGGATGTCGTAGGTAGAGAATGGCAATTGGGCACGGTACAAGTCGACTATAATTTGCCTGAACGCTTTGACCTTCAGTATGTCGATGCGGAGGGTAAAACGCAGCGACCGGTGATGATCCACCGCGCTCCTTTCGGTTCTATGGAGCGCTTTGTCGGCGTTCTTATAGAGCACTTTGCCGGCGCTTTTCCCGTTTGGCTTGCCCCCGTGCAGGCCGTGGTATTGCCCATCGCGGAACGCCACGCCGAGTATGCAGAACGCTTTTACGCAAAGCTTCGAGCTGCTGGCGTGCGCGCTGAGCTGGATGCGGCCAACGAGACGCTCAACAAGCGCATTCGGCAGGCGCAGACACGCAAAGTACCCTATATGCTGATTGCCGGCGATCGAGAGGTCGACGAAGGCCAGGTTTCAGTCCGTCTACGCTCGGGAGAGAATCTCGATCCGCTCAGCGCCGATCAGGCGGTTGGGCTGATCCAGTCGAAGGTGGCGGACAAGGCGCTTATATAGGGTGTCCGTCGGCTAGTTTGAGCGAGCGTTTTTGGCCGCTTTCAGCTGTCCCCAGGTTTGGAAATCAATCGCAGAGGGTAGTGGTATGCCAGGGCCGTCATCATCTCCGCTGTCTGCGATGAACTCAGCCCAGACGGGTCTCCTCTGAGATACGCGCTGCGCATCGGCGTCGGATAGGTTTAGCTCAAATGAGTCGATGGCGTAGTTGCCGCTGTATTCTCCGGTCAGATAGGCCGCGATGTAGATGTTGGCATGGGCGCTGCTCCCGTCTAGTGCGACTGGGGCATCAAGCGGCACGATGGGCGTCAGCGGCGCTGGCACAGGTGTGGGCTCGGCCAGCGAAGAAAACAGTAGTACGTCACCTTCATCGGCCAGTGTTTCGCGGGCTTTGTGATAGGTTTCCACCAGTTCTTTAGAGGCTTGTGCTGCGGGGGATGCGGTCTGATAGATGACGGCGATAAAGTCGAAGTTGCCCGCTCGGAAGGTGGCGTAGACCGGTCTGTATTCCGAATCTATTTCTAAGAAGCTACCGGGCGCAATTAGCTGCACGCTGCGGTCGCGCCAGGCAAACGCGTAGCGCGTTCCGTCTGTGCTCGATGGGTTTGAAGGCAGTACTTTGAAAAAGTCTCCCCGACGAAAGAGCGTGGCTAACAGCGCGTCGGCTGCGGCTAGGTCACGCAGGTCCTGAATGGCGACCATATCATACTGCTGCACGATATCTGCTATGCGCTCAATGTCCGACTCTTGGGAAAACTCGCTCACGTGAAACGAAGCTACGCGCAGTGGCTGAGATGCGGCGGGAATAGCAGCGAGCAGTAGGAACAAATAACAGCGTCGGAGTTTCATCTATTTCAGACCTTTCGATGTATGGGATTCTTTAAAAAGATACGCTATATCGCGGGCATTTTCTGGCATTTTCGCTATTATGCACTCAGCGTTGCGCTGGCGCTGCTATTCTGGGAAACTCCTCTAATTAAACCCTTTCGATTCTTTGTCGTGCTCGTCCACGAGGTTAATCACGCCGGAGCGGCTCTGCTGACCGGGGGACAGGTAGTGGAAATGCGCACGCATTGGAACGAATCTGGGCACACGCTAACGCGCGGTGGTTTTTTTCCGTTGATTAGCGCCGCCGGCTATGTCGGCTCGGCTCTTTGGGGTGCTCTTTTAATCTATACCAGCTTGTTTCCTCAGATTCAGCGTTTAGCGCTTATGCTTATAGGAGGAGGCTGTCTGGGGATGACGATCTACTATACGCCGTGGGGTGGAATAGATTTTTATTCGGGGATTGGAGGCGGGGCTGCGCTGATCGCGGTGGCTTTACTATCGCAGCGCGGGGCGCGTGTGGCCGCCGTGTGGATGGGAATTATGCTCTGTCTGTACAGCCTGCACGACTTTCAAACGGATCTACTCTACGTGCCCGAACAAACGGATGCCGGGATTTTGGCGATGTACCTGGGCATGCCTGCTCCAACGGCGTTCCTGCTGGCCTATCCAATTGCCTTTGTTTGGGTTGTTTTCTCGATTTCCGCCATGTATCGGGCTATGCGTGCGCTGGTGCGGGCAGAGAGACGGCGCCGCGGAAACCGATAGGCGAAAGCCATTGAATAGACGTCGGTGGCAGACTAATTTAATACGTCATGCCCATGGTGCGGAGTTTCAACAACGCGTGAATTACCTACGGAGATATCAGCAATGAGAATGAGTCAGTTATTCAGCACGACGCTGCGTGAGGTCAGTGCAGACGCAGAGGTAGCCAGTCATCAACTCCTGCTGCGCGCCGGCTATATACGCCAGCTTGCCAGTGGGATATTCAGCTATTTACCGCTGGCTCAGCGCGCGCTGAAAAAGGTCGAAGATATCATCCGCGAAGAGATGGATGCAATCGGTGGACAGGAAATTACGATGCCAGTTGTTCATCCCGCTGAAATATGGCAACGCACCGGTCGATATTATGCCATCGGCAGCGAAATGAGTCGTTTTAAGGACAAGAACGAGCGAGATATGGTCCTTGCTATGACGCACGAAGAGGTTGTTGCCGATTTGGTAAGCAGGGAGATAAAGAGCTATAGACAGCTGCCGCAGTTGGTCTATCAGCTGCAGACCAAATGGCGCGATGATCCGAGGCCGCGCTCTGGGCTGATCCGCGTGCGCGAGTTTACTATGAAAGACAGTTACAGTCTAGATGCTGACTGGGAGGGGCTGGAAAAGCAGTATCGCGCCCACTACCAAGCGTATTTCAATATCTTTCATCGCTGTGGCATCGGGGCGATAGCAGTTGCTTCAGATACGGGCATGATGGGGGGGAAAGTGGCGCACGAATACATGTATCTAACGCCGATTGGAGAGGATACGCTCCTGCTGTGCGATGAATGCGGCTATTCGGCAAACCGACAGATTGCAACGTTCCAACGGGAGGGCGCAGATAGGGAAGATCTACTGGAAAAAGAAGAGGTCGAAACTCCCAATATGCAGACTATTGAAGAGCTCGCCGCCTTCCTTGATATTCCCACGCGTAGAACTTCTAAAGCCGTTTTTATGATGGCCACCACGGGAGAGAGCGAAGCGCAGCAGGACCGGTTTGTCCTCGCCGTAATTCGGGGCGATATGGAGGTTAATGAGACCAAGCTGGCCAACGCGGTAGGCGCGCGCGAAATGTGGCCTGCCAGCGCCGAAGAAATTGCAGCAGTCGGCGCGGTGCCTGGCTACGGTTCGCCGCTGGGGGTTGAGGGTGCCCTCGTAGTGGTTGATCCATCTGTAGCGGACGCGGCCAACCTAGTCGCGGGAGCAAATCGCGCGGGTTTCCACACGAGAAATGTCAACTGTGGTCGCGATTACACTCCAGATATCACGACGGATATTGCCGCGGCTGGAGAGGGAGACGGCTGTCCGCGATGCGGCAAGCCGATGCGCACTTCGCGCGGCGTTGAAGTGGGTAATATCTTTCAGCTTGGCACCAAATATACCGATGCCCTGGGTGGGGAGTTTCTCGATGCCGACGGCAAAACGCAGCCGGTAATTATGGGATCGTACGGCATCGGAGTTGGCCGTCTGCTGGCGTGCGTGGCTGAAGAGAGTCACGACGAACATGGTTTGATATGGCCGATATCGATTGCTCCCTACCAGATCTTGATTACGCTCTTAGCCAAAGGGGAAGGCGAGGCGCAAACGACGGCCGAGGGGATGTATCGTCAACTGCGCGAACAGGGTTTAGACGTTTTGTTGGACGATCGCCGTGAGAATCCTGGAGTCAAGTTTAACGATGCCGACCTGATTGGCATTCCAGTGCGTCTTACCGTAGGAGACCGCGGGCTAAAAAAAGGCGTCGTAGAGTTTAAGCTGCGCCGAGATAGCGAGCGGAGCGAAGTGCCGGTCGACGAGGCCGTTGAGCGAGCGATCGGAGCTGTCCGGCAGCTCGAGGGAGAGCTGTCTGATCGCATTGTCGAAGTGCCCTACTCGGAGTAAGGCACTTCCTATGCGATGCCCCTAAAGAAGCCGTATTTGGGGTGTCACAGAGTCTCGTTCGGCTATTGATACACGCATGCGGATTGACTATCGCTCCCATTCCTCTTCGGGGACGATTGCTACGTCCTGTGGTTCATACCCAATCGCGCGCTTGCCATGCTCTAAATCATAGAGGGGCCAGTTGCTTGCCGAAACGCCAAATACGACCTCAAACTGCACGTCGGGGTGCGTTATCGCACGCTCAAAAACGCGCACGCAGTCACCGTGACTGAGATGATGGGGGTGCTCGGGAAGATCTCGTTCCAACTTAAAGTTGCCGATCCGCACGCAAACGATTTCCATATCGTACTGATGGACGTAGGAATAGGCGAGCGACTCGCCAAAGACTTTACTGATCGTATAGTGGCCGACCGGACGGGGTACCATGTCGGTCGTTCGCGTCTGGTCCTTTGGATAGGGCCCCAACACGCCGGCTCTGCTGGCGTAGGCGATGCGCTTTACGCCGTGTTTTCTCGCGGCTTCAAAAACGTGATAGGTTCCAATAAAGTTACTCTGTAGGAGAGCATCCCAGTCATCCCCTCCTGGCAGGCCTCCCAAGTGGACGATGGCATCCATGCCTTCCACTGCGCGTTCAACGGCCGTGAAATCGTTAAGGTCAGAAACAAGGTGATCTTCTACATGCGGAGTAGGAATACGGTCGTGTCCCCGAACGCAGTGATTCTCTTGCAACCCCTGCACTACGCATTGACCAACGCTACCAGCTGCTCCTGTGACTAATACGCGCATGATAAAGTGTGTCCTTATGAATAGGGTTACAGCTCTTTATTAAACTCTGGTTATACACATTATAGCAAATCAAGTTCTGTGGGGGCGAATTTAGTGTGTGGGGTCAGAAGAGAGTCGGGGGGGGTGGCTCGTCTCCCGCTCACAAATTATATTGTTGCTCATTATTAATCTTCATCTAAGAAAAGCTGTACTTTGCCCATATGTTTAATCCATCCTGCGGTATAAATAGACGCTCCCAAAAGAATCAAAAGGCCGCTCCGATTTACAGGTCTGTTGCTGCATGAATGCAGGTAAGGAATTTAGCGCATCAAGCCAGGATGACGGATTGATGCTGGACAGTCTGCAGTCATTTAGTGAGAAGATGTGGATCTCTGCCGACGGTCTCATTGCCCGTCTATGGCGGGTAGACGTCGATTCTACGCGTGCGAACATAGAAGCATTGCTCTTGGAAAATGGCGTTTCTGAAGGGATTGATTGGAAGGTCATTGACTCGGCGTTGGCGCGTGCAGAGCAGGGCCAAATCGAGCATGGTCTGGTTGTTGCGCGCGGTGTGCCCCCCAAAAAACTCTTGGATGGTCGCGTAGTGTATCACCCCGGCTTAGAAGAAGAGCGTGCGTATTCTTCCCGGCTACAGGACCACCTGTACGGGGAAGATCTAAACGAATGCGTTTCTGTCGAAGGGGAGGTGATCGCCATTGGTAAAGATGTGGCGATCGCGGAATGGGTGCGCGGCCGGTATCAGGCCGGTCTAACGGTGCGAGGAGAGGCGTTTCATCGCGTAATGGAGGAGAGTACTCCGCTGCGTCCGGGACGGGGCGTTAGTGTAAGTGAAGATGGGAAAAAGTGCTTAAGTCTCCACTATGGGTACGCCATCTTAACGGGACAGAGTCTGCAGGTCTTACCCCCTATCTGGATCGCTCCGGATCAATCGGAGGTGCATTATGTGCATCTTCCACACAAGTTTGTTGAGCCGCCGCCTAGCGAGGAAGATCTCCTAGGTATTCTGCAAATGGTCGGCATTGAACAGGGGATAGATAGTCAGGCTATCAAGGAGGTCTGTGGCCGCATCGCAAGCGATAATAAGACGCGGTTCACGCGCTGTATCGCTCGTACATCCCTCGCAGAAGAGCGAGGCGAAGCAGAGATTCGGCACAGATTTGATCCCCAGCGTTCGCTCAGTTGGGATCAGGTGCAAGCGCTCTTGACTAGCGAACATCTCATGGATATGCGCGCTGCGTTCGAGTGGCTGCTTGCCGATGAAGGACTGTGCTGCAAGCTCGCTAGGCCCAAAGAGGTTCTGGCCGAAAAAGCCGAGCTGGCAGAGGGGACAGAAAAGCGGCCGTTTTGGGAAATTGGCGAACAGGTCGAAGTCGACCCAGACGGCATGCGCGTGCGTGCTAAGGAATGGGGCTACGTCACCTTGCGGGGAGGGCGGATTGAAGTTACGTCGCCCCTGTGGGTCGCGCCGGATGCTAGTGCCGTATACTTTGTCAATTTGCCTCAGGGAGACAGTCCAACGTTTCCCCCGGTAGAAGACATGGCCGGGTTACTCCTGCAAAGTGGCGTGATACATGGTTTTAGAGAGCGAGACTGGAGCGATTCACTGCGCGCTCTCGAAGCGGGGCAGAAAATGCCCTCACTCATTCCAGTGGCGCTTGCTACGCCGCCCCAGGATAGCGTTGAGGCTTCCTTTCAATGGGCTGTTGATATGGAAGACAATAGAGTGGGAAAGATTCTGGAGGATGGGTCAATTGATTTCCGTGAGCGCAGTCGAGCCCCTTCTGTTAAAGAAGGAGACCTCATAGGATCCTTTACCCCCGCCGCTAGGGGAGTATCGGGCCGTGACGTGTTAGGACGTGAAATTGTTCCCCCTCGCTCGCAGGCGTTTGAAGTAACCTGTGGGCAGCATACGCGCGAAGAAGTCCGCGGGGACAAAACGTTTTTTTATGCTTCAATGAGTGGAGAAGTAATTCCCGAAGATCGGATGGTCAGCGTTGGGCCTCGTATGCGTCGTCGCTTGCGTCTAAACGTTTCTCAGGTCGTCAACGTAGATGGTGATGTCGGGTATAACACGGGTAATATCGATTTTAACGGGGATGTGGTAATTCGCGGATCAGTACAGTCTCTCTTTTCCGTTCGGGCAGAGGGATCTATTCACATCAGTGGATATATAGAAGATGGAGCCATTGTTTCCTCTGGCAGAGATATCATGGTTGGTGGCGGTATTCTCGGGAGTTCAACCAAAGTCGATGTTGAGGGGTCGCTCTGGGCAAAGTTTGCTCAGGAGGCCGATATACGCGTGTGGGGGGATGCTCGGATCGGATCTTATCTCTTCAACGCCTCTTTGCGGGCGGGAGGCAAGGTCATCGTTTTGGGCCGGGGTGATGGCAAAGCACGGTCGCTTGTTGGCGGTTTAGTCTGGGCCGGTTTGGGGATTGAGTCCTCGTCTATAGGGTCGCCTTATAATTCGGCAACCCGCCTAGTGTCCGGCGTCGATTTTCGCCAGGTGGAACGGATGGAAAAGTTGCGTAGTATGCATCGCGTGTGTGAGGAGCGGATGTATGAGCACATGGAAGAACTGGATATACCGACTATAGACCTAGACCTGGTACGTCAGCGTCTGCAGCAGCGCATTTCCCCTAAACGCCGCAGTGAAATCGCTTCTAAGGTCAAACGGCTCGTGCGTTTAAACAATCGCCGTCAAAGCCTCATGCAAGAAATCGAAGACGTGGCCACCGCCCAGCGCATGCTCGCTCGCTCATCGCGTATTGCAGTGCGGGGAACGATGTTCTCCGGCGTTGATGTGCGCATTGGTGAAAGCTCGGTCTCTTTTAATGAAGAGCGTTCTTTTCAAGAGATCCGACTCGTGGAAGAAGAGGGAGACTGGCGTATTGTAGAACGGCCACTACAGGTGCGCGGTGGTTGAGAGGTTGACCCACCCACTGCTCCTGCGTAGGCTATTAACGCATTTAAAACACCTTGTAAAGGAAGGGGAATATGGCAACGCCTAAGAATATTCGCTGTGGGGTAGTAGGGTATGGTGGCGCATTTAACATGGGGCAGACTCATCTTAATTCGATGACGCGCAACCGCCGTATGGAAGTAGCGGCCGTGTGTGAATTAGACACTGCGCGTCGCAAGGTCGCCGAAGAAGATTTTCCCGGCGTGGAAACGTTTGCCCAGGTCGGCGATATGTTAAAAAATGCCGAGCTAGACCTAGTGACAATTATCACGCCTCATAACACCCATTCGCCACTGGCTATTGAGTGTCTAAATGCCGGAGTCAATGTGGTATGCGAAAAGCCGCTTGCCATTACGAGTCGGCAGGTAAAGGATATGATATCGGCGGCCAAGAAAAATGGCGTAATGCTCTCGACCTTTCACAACAGGCGCTGGGACGGAGATTTCCAGACGCTGCGCGATTTGGTCAACAAGGAGAAGGCCATTGGTCGCGTACATCGAATAGAAGCCGGCTTTTACGGGTATGGCGCCCAGGGGAATTGGTGGCGCTCTGATCGCAAAATATCGGGTGGAGCGATCTATGATTGGGGGGCTCATTTTACGGATTGGATACTTAATGTCGTGCCTGAAAAGATCGATTGGGTAAGCGGTTACCAGGTTAAAAATCGCGCGTGGAAGGGCTATAGCAACGAAGACCATTCGGAATACAGCATGCGCTTTGCTAGCGGAGCTATTGCGACGCTGACTATATCGAACCTGTCTATGAGCAGTCGTCCGCGCTGGCGCGTCTTGGGTGAGCGGGGCTCGATTGAAGACCTCGGGGGAAAATTCCTTCTAAAGACCTTGGTCAACGGTCGGCAGATGAGTGCCGAGGTGCCCTATGCCGAATCGAATTGGCATGCCTACTACGAAAACGTATACAAGCATCTTCAGGGAAGAGCCAAGCTCATTATCACACCCGAATCCGCCGCGCGCGTTATCGGCGTCTTGGAGGCGGCCAATATTTCAGCTGAGCGCGACTCTAAGCCCGTTAAGCCGGCCTTCTTATAAACGCGCGTGCAAACGCTGGATGCCCACCGTGCGGCCGCCCTATCGTCTCTTTTGGCGATTGGCTGCCGTTCGGGGGATACCGTCGTAGGGCTGTCGAAGCTTCGACGCTGTGAACGCCTTGCATATGTCTTTGTCGACAGCAGTTTGGCAGAGCGCACGCTGCGCGAAATGGCCGCGTGGGAAGAGCGCGGAGCGCGCGTTTTTCTCGTGGATGAATACGTCCGCTTGACCGAGGCCTTTGGTCGTCAAGATGCACGCGTAGTTGGCGTTCATGCCGGATCGTTGGCCGATGGAATTGCCGGTCGCCTCGCTTGAGAGGGGGCCGGTTATTTCTATATCCCAAAA
>Ga0181569_10000494_pt1 | contig 30529 bp, 26 predicted proteins | sample 101ome_19_FD_132452 | JGI IMG/M metagenome (GOLD analysis project Ga0181569, IMG submission 132452) | Coastal salt marsh microbial communities from the Groves Creek Marsh, Skidaway Island, Georgia - 101405AT metaG (megahit assembly) | ecosystem: Environmental > Aquatic > Marine > Intertidal...
AATTTTAGGGTTTTTCTTACCGACTTAGTTTCCCGCTTAGTTTCCCAGATTCGCGCTAAAATGCAGTTTAATTTCCCAAATTTGCAGTTTTTACAAAGAGTTGATTAACTCAATTAAAAACCATTTCACGCGATGAAACGAAAAAAGGTTGTTAGTTTCCTGACGTTTCATATTTTTAATTATTTTACCCAGATATAGACTTAGCCTTCTCAAGTATCTCATCATTCCGACGCAGCCACCCTCGCCTATGCAAAACTTAGCATTTATATTTTGATGAGTGATCTCTTTAGGCTATCGTTTAATTCATGAAACTAATAATAGCCACTCCAAGTCCGTTTGCCCGAAAAGTAAGGGTTGTATTTCGTGAAAAAGAAATTGATTGCGAAGAAATTATAGATGTGCCTTGGAATAAGAACACTATGACCACGGGCCTTAATCCACTTGGGAAAATTCCAATTCTTATAAATGATGGTATTGAGCCAATATTTGATAGCAAAAATATCGTTGAATACCTTGAACAGATGTGCCCAGAGCCAAGGTTTCATCCAGAAAATCAAAGTCAGAAACTCAAAGCAAGTCTAATAGAAACTGCTGCAGATGGAGTTTGTGACGCTGTGGTTCTCATTTTTTTGGAAAATTCAAGAAGTCGAGATTTACGCAGTAAGGCTTGGATCGACCGACAGAAAGAAAAGATTTATCAGGGACTGCTGTATTTATCGGATGCTTTGTCAGCTGAAAAATATTTTATAGATGCGTAGTTCACGATTGCTGACATCGCGGTATTTTGCTGCTTAGAATATCTTGACTTGCGGTTTCCTGAATTTGAATGGAGATATAAACATTCAAATTTAGATAATTTCTGGCAAGCACATCAAAGCCGACAATCATTTTTAGAGACAAAGCCCACAGCGCAAGTGATTGAGCCACTGTCTGAATAAAAGAAGCGTTTCAGGTTTAACAAATCAGTGACTTTGCTTTCTCCAGCACCTCATCATTGCGACGCAACCACCCTCGCCCGTAAATCTCAAACGTTTTTAAGCTGCGATAATATGTTGCCCTTGCTTCTGCGTACTTATCCAGCAGGGTCGCAGGCTCCATGTTAAACACCATCGACAATGTCTTTGGCCCGATTTTGCCATCCTGTGTTGCAATCACCACTCGCTGCAGTCGTTTAGCCGCTCTGGATGTCCCTTTGTTGCCATTCCCATCGCCACGCTGGTTCCCAGCACCAAATCGACAATCCAGTCACACAACTTCTGAGAGATAACTTCCTGACCATTATTGGATCTAATGTATCTGGTGGACCGTGCAGGATGAACGGATCCATCATTGCTTCCAGTAGCACCCATTAGCGCCTTTTCGTAGTATCTGGGTTCCAGTCAGGGACAAGCCTATCCATCGGATAGAAATGTGATAGGTCGACGGGTGGCTGGATAACGTACTTACGGTCAAACTCAACCCAAGGATATTCTATCCCTGATCGGATTATATGTGGCCAGTCGGGGTGGGCAAAAAGCGGTCTTCCTACGACGGCAGCATCTCCTGTGCGAGTTTCGAACACATCTTCAGCTCCGGTACCGTCCACAATGCCTCCGTTTACAAGCATCTGTTTTCCTGAAGCTTCTGCAAGGGCTTTTGCCATTGGGATATCTGAATTAGGATCACGGTTATCTTTCCAATCGAAGCTTGACCAGTGTAGGGCATCCGCAGCGCAATCGGACAAAGCTGAACCAAGTGCCCTGGCATAATTTACTCCTCCCGGCCAAGCGCCTAAGAAATCATCAACGCCGTCTTGACTCAGTCGAAGAGTGATAAGTTTGTCGGGACCAATTGCATCGCGTACCTTTTTGCAAATTAGCTTGGCAAAACGTGCATTATTTTCTGCTGATCCACCGAATTCATCACTGCGTAGGTTAGTTTTAGGGTGAAGAAATTGATACACTAGATAACCATTTGCTCCGTGTATCTCTACCCCATCAAAACCAGCGTCTATCGCGCGTAACGCACCTTGAGCAAATCCAGTGGCTACCTTTTCAAGCTCGGCCTTGCTCAACGCACGCGCATGCGGAAAAGATACTTTAGGCCAACTTCCAAGGAGGCCACGGTCGTGCTGTTCTGCATCGCTGTCAGTATATAGTACGAAACCTTCACTTTTTGTATCCGAGGCTGAAACAGGAATTTCATCTTCAAATAGACAGCGTGGATCGACCACTCTGCCTCCGTGCATTAATTGACAAATGATAGGCACGCCAAAGGCGTGGACGGCATTAGTTGTTAACTTCCATCCTTCTACGTGTTTTTCGTTAGCAATGCCGGGTTGTGACAAATAAGTTTTACAGCTTAGTTCGTCTGTTTCATAGGTGCCTTCGGTGATAATCATCCCAATTCCGCCTCTGGCTCGGCGAGCATAATAAGCCGCCATTTCGGCCGTCGGGGTACCATCAGGTTCGGCATTCTGGCGAGTTAGAGGTGCCATAATCAGGCGGTTTTTCAGCGTAAGAGGACCAATTTTCGCAGGTGAAAAAGTTTGTGGAAACATGTTATTCATTTTATGAATTCCATAAGTCAAAAGTTGATTTTATAACACAACAGATTAGAGGTTTCGTTGAGTCGGGTCCACTAAAATAATCGTTTAGCCGTACGCACATCTGACCTTGCCCCATCAAAGCCTCAACTTGCCGCAACTTCGGCATAATCTCTTCTGGCTTCGGTCGTTTGTTCGACAATCTCGGTCCTGCATTTAGTAAACATTGCGCTGGACTAGCCGTAATCTTTAAACGATCATCATACCAAGCGCAATCCACGCCATACGGCACTTGTTGACTTGGTATGCCTGTTTGCCAGGTATTAGTCTGTTCATAATTCAAACTATCTCACGTGATAGAGCCACGCCCCTGCTCCACTGATTGCGGCGACGATAAGCAATAGGATTGCGAAGACGGTTGTTATCAATTCAAAACGCTCGTAGGCTTGTTTCCGTGCCTGCCGTTCAGCTTCATGGCTTTGTGAAATCACGTTGCGGTGTATCTGAGGGCCTTATAGTCAGAAAATCCTTTGTGCCGACGATAAACTCAAGCAGTTCAGCTTCCGCTGTCTTTGCATTCTGCGCGCGTGTCCAAGTTGCCATAGCCTCTTCGTTCGGTGTCACAAAGATGAAGTTCTTCTTTTGATCATGGGCTTTCTTTGCGAAATCGATGGCGTCAAAAAACCTAGCGATCTCTTTCGACAGCTTATGCAATTGCATGCCCGGGGCCACACTCGTCTTAATAGCCTTAAGCCGTTTCACGCCGGCAAAGACTTCTTTGAATTGGATCTTAACTTCGGTTGTGATCTCCACGATTTGAATTTTCATTTCGTCAATGCGTTCGTGTGCGAATTTGTTTCAGTCAATAGTAAGGGAAGTTTCCTGCAATAAAATTTTCCAATTTCACACCAAGTAATTGAAAACAATGTGCTTTAACTTAGATAATATTAATCAGGATTAACAGAGTGAAGAGACTTTTCGAATATCGGGTAGTAATTCTATTTTGAAGCGCAGGAAGAATATTACTTACCCACATTTAAAAAAGTAAGATTACTTTTTGTATGTTACACTGATGTGGTCAACAAAACGAATGCAATTCTTAAACGCTTAGTAATCGCTAGCAAACATGACAGACGGTTTTTCTGTAACAAATCCACTTATCACAATACTTTCCTTGATAGAAATTAGATGAAATTTCAAACATTGGACAAGAATTTAACCCGGTAAATGAGAGTGAAAACTACCTCAGAAAATAAAATACTGCCCTCGCGCAATAATCCAAATTTTAAGAAAGCAATTCGATTTCAAGAAAGGCGCATTCAAACTCGTTAATACTCTTCACATCATGCTTAACCCCAGCGAAACGAAAATAAGGTTTCCCGTTTGAAAGCTCAGCTATCTGGGAATTCGATGAGGCATCAGTGATTTCTAATTTCCCATCGAAAAGAGGGACGACAATGTAGTCATAAAGATGTTGATGCCAACCGGTATTGTCACCATGAGTTTTGAACGTCCATTCTGTAATCTTGACTTTCTCATTTTCTATAACAACGCGTGCGCTTGCACTACCCTCGGTTGTACACATTCCAAAACGACTTTCTTTTCGACTCACACAAATTTTACGAAAAAGATAAGCTAAAGAGAGTAGATCACAAACAATATTTCATTTCACTCCCATAACTTTGGGCAATTTTAACCAAAATAATGTTGCGTAAAACGCAATATGATTGGGAAATTCAATCGAGTTAAAATTACAAATCATTTGAAAATCCCGGACAATGACTGGCACTGTGGCAAAAAAATACAAAATTTTGTTCGTTTTTCACTAATGTATTTTTAAAATTTAATGCTAACGTGAACACAAAACGAGGTCATCGTAGCGTAAATTGACCCGAGGGAGAATTTTAATAGTGGCTAATCTGCGCGCAACGCGTGTTTCAAGTGACACCGGAAAATCGTGGGAGGGAGTAATCTCGAAAACTTTCTTCCCGCTTGATGTATCTTTGAAAGATCCAAATAATTTCACTGGTTCATTAAGCTGTTGGGATCTGGGTAGCATCAGTTTGTCGAAGATGAACTGCGATGGAGCGATATACAAAAGACAAAAAAAACATTTTCTGTGTAACATGGATAACAGCCTTCTGGTCACAATACCATTTACAAACACAGTCAGCTTTAAACAGGATAATCGAAAGACTGACTGCAAACCGGGAAACTTTTTAATTGAACGCGGGGATGCTCCCTATGAATTCTGGCATAGTGAAACAACTGAACTTATTGTTTTAAAGGTAGCTACGGAAAGTGTGCGAGCTAGAGTTGGACCCACTGAAAGAATTAGCGCGCTAAGCTTTGACGGAAGTGAGGGTATTGCAAACTATTTCTTAGATACGGTGGTACTGACCGCTAATCACGTTGCGAACTTAAAGTCTCCCTCTAAATCTGCCGCTGGCAAACATTTACTCGAATTACTTTGCTTGGCGGTTCGCAATGATGACAGAGTATTAGATAGCAGCATATCGCCAATCAGAGCGGCGCACCTTCATCGGGCGGAACAGTTCATTAATTCGAACCTTTCTGATAATACATTGAACTCACAAACTATTGCAGAAGCATGCAACATATCTGTACGCTACCTGCAAAAATTATTTATAGAAACAGACCGTTCTATCACGACATCGATTAGAGAGAAGCGTCTCGTTAGAGCTCACGAGGAGCTTTCCGACCGAAATTGTACAAAATCAGTTCTAGAAATCTCGGCGAAATGGGGATTTTCAGATCAATCACAATTCAACAAGGCATACAAAGCACGATTTAACTGTACGCCGACTGATACGCGTAAAATGGACAATGAGCGATAAGCGTTGATCATGAAGTTGTCATCAAAATTACAATAGAACCTGGCGATCAAAATGTTTAGATGGGAGAAATCAGTATGAAAAGAGTTGCAGTGGACGTCGGCGGAACCTTTACCGATATCTGTGTCATGGATGAAGCCTCGGGCGAAATTCAAATTGAAAAAACCTCCTCAACCCCAGAAAATCCCATGCTGGCTATAATTAACGGGGTTGAACAAGCAAATATCGATCTTCGAAATGTATCAATGTTTTCCCATGGCACCACGGTCGCAACAAATGCGCTTATAACTCGAAAACTTCCAAGAACTGCGATGATTTGCACGGAAGGTTTTCGAGATGTAGTTGAAATTAGGCGCGCGAATAAGGAGGATCTTTGGGACACTTATAAAGATGTCGCTAAACCTTACGTTCCTAGGCGCGATCGGCTGGTTGTTAGAGAGCGCATCAGCGCGGAGGGCGAAATATTAGAGCCGCTAAATGAAACTGACGCACTTCGTGTTGCAAACATCCTCAAGAAAAGAGAGGTGGCATCAGTCGCGATCTGTTTTATGAATTCATACGCCAATCCCAAAAATGAAGAAAGAATGAGGGAAATACTTTCCACGGTATTACCTGACATACCAATTTCAATATCATCGCATGTGATGCCCGAAATTTTTGAGCACGAGCGGTTTTCAACGACCATGGCAAACGCAGCTGTAGCGCCTGTCGTAGTGAATTACGTAGAAAACCTTGAGAAGCAGTTGACGGATGGGGGCTATGAGAGAGACTTGCTGCTACTCCATACAGGGGGAGGTGTAATGACACCTGCTAGCGTAAAGGACTTTTCAGCGCGCCTTGCGGGTTCTGGCATAGCTGCAGGAGCAATAGCGAGCAGATTCATTGGAAATTTATGCGGATTTCAAAACTCGATCGGTTTTGACATGGGAGGAACAAGCACTGACGTCTCACTAGTTTTTGAGGGAAAATCACGTGTAACAAAAGACTGGTATGTGGAGTATGGATACCCAATCCGTTTTCCTTCGATAGAGGTTTTAACGATCGGTGCTGGCGGCGGATCTTTAGCATGGAAAGACGAAGGTGGCTCTCTACGAAACGGCCCACAATCTGCCGGTGCTTTTCCGGGTCCAGCTTGCTACAAAAATGGCAATCAAACCGCAACTAACACAGATGCAAATCTTGTCTTGGGAAGACTTGGCTCTTCACTCGCGGGCGGAAAAGTTGGTCTGGATTTGCAATTAGCGGAACAAGCAGTTCTGGAAACCGTAGCTGAACCATTTGGCATGAGTTTGCACGAGGCTGCAGAGGCAATAATCAATGTCGCAAATTCAAATATGGCCAATGCAGTTAGATTGTTATCAATTAGTAGGGGATATGATCCAAGAGACTTCGCTTTAGTTGCTTTCGGCGGAGCCGGAGCATTACATGGCGCAGCAATAGCATCTGAGCTTTCAATACCGACTGTTATTATCCCACCAAACCCTGGCGTAACATCTGCGCTTGGCTGCCTATTAGTCGACATTCAACACGACTTTTCTGAGAGCTTTATGGCACCAGCGAATGCAACAAATCCAGCAGATATCGAGGCCGCCTTTTCCAGATTAGAAAAAACCGCTGCGGAAAGATTGCGACATGAAGGTGTCGGAGATGAAGATATCATTATTCAACGGACAGTAGAAATGATGTACCAAGGACAGTGGAGATCACTATCAGTACAAGTACCAGCGACTGTTAGTAATATTGATACATTGGTTGAGGGTTTCCACTCCGAGCACCTACGAGAATACAATTTTCGCCGGGATGATGCGCCAGTTTCAATATTCCGAGTGGCTATTACCGCTACAGGAGTGGTCCCAAAAGCGAAACTCAAAAAATACGCCGTAGAGACTTCGCCCCCAACAAACATTACCGAGCGTGAAGTGTGGTTTAATAGCCATTCGCATATAGCTGATGTTTACAATCGAACAGACTTATCAGCAGGTACTAAATTAGTCGGGCCAGTAATTGTTGAGCAATTCGATTCAACCGTTTTTGTTCCACCTGGTGCGCACGCAAAAATAGATGAATATTTAAACATATTGATCCACATCCAGGAGGCTGGCAATGTCTAATACAACCAAACTTGATGCAGTGACCTTTGAGGTGATAAAGAACTCTTTTATTACCGCTGTTGATCAAATGGCAGAGCAAATGCTGCGTACCTGCTATTCATTTGTAATTTATAATCGTGATTTTTCTAATGCTCTGCACGATGCTGAAGGAAATTCAATAGCACAAGGTAATCAAGATATTGCCGTCCATGTAGGCACCTTACATTTTACATGCAAAGATGTAATTAGGGTATTTGAAGGTGAAATGCTGCCTGGAGATGTCTACGCGATAAATGATCCATATGCAGGTGGAACGCACTTCAGTGATGTAAGGCTGATTAGACCAATTTTTGATGAAGAAGTTTTGATCGGTTTCTCTCAGTCAAATGGCCACTGGTCTGATCTTGGTGGTTCAGTACCAGGCTCTTTCGACGTCAGTGCTCGAGATATGTTTCGTGAAGCGGTCAGAATAACGCCAGTAAGATTATTTAAGGCAGGTGAATTTTGCTCCGATGTTGCAAATTTAATTGCAGCTAACACGCGTGATCCAGCATCCATAATTGGCGACATCCACTCTCAAGCTCAAGCAACACAGGTTGCAGAGCGAGAGGTACTTAGGCTTGTGAAGAAGTATGGTCGATCACAAGTCCAACAAGGTATGCGCGAAGTTCAAGATTATGTAGAGCGGGCAGTTCGACAGCGAATAGAAGCATTGCCAGATGGTTGTTGGGAGGCCGTTGACTACATCGATAGAGATCCCGCTGCCGGTGAGGGAATGATACCAATTAAGATAAAAATGACAATCAAGGGTGACGAAATCCATTACGATTTTGCAGGTAGCCACCCAACAATTGGTTCAATCTACAATTCAGCTCCGGGTGCAACTTTCTCAGCTGTTGTGGCTGGCATGAAAACATTTTTTCCCGATCTACCATTAAATAGTGGCTTTTATCGGATGATTTCAATTGATGCACCCGCTGGTAGTGTAGTCAGTGCTCAATGGCCTGTTGCCGTCACCGGTTTCCTGATGCCTTTCGAAAAAATTATGAATGCAATTTTCGAAATGTGGTCACAGATTATGCCGGAGCGAGCTATAGCATGTGCATTCAATCTAGAATATTTACTTGCGGGTGGTACCGATGTTCGAGGTGGTGAGAAATCTACATTTATGTTCTATGAATGGCTGCCAGGCGGTTGGGGCGGACGTCGTGGAAAAGATGGAAGTGATGTAACCACAGCATGTTTTGGTACAGGGCTAATGTCTCAACCCAATGAGGGCAATGAACGGGTAAATCCGACTAGAACTTTGGAATTCCAAATCAAACGAGATAGCGCTGGTCCTGGCAAATGGCGCGGTGGTGCTGGGGTGCAAAAGACCTCAGTTCTTCTCGATAGTGAAAACGCTGTTATGTCATATATTTGCGATCGTGAGCGTGCAGTTGTGTGGGGAGTTGAAGGTGGTTTACCCTCAATGCCTCACGGCCTAACGATTGAACGATGTGGATCAGAAAAACAGGAATGGTTAGGCTCAGTTTTTTCAGATTTCCCGGTGAATTCAGGAGATATTTTTGCGAGACCAACTGCAGGCGGTGGCGGATTCGGCGATCCGTTGGAACGAGATCCTGAAATGGTGCTTAACGATGTTATTGACGATTATGTATCAATCGAGCGTGCAAAAAAAGACTATGGAGTTATTGTTGAAGAGATCGATGCTGAATTATTGGATTTCAAAATTGATTATGCCTTGACAGAGAGTGAGCGCGAGCAAATTCGAAAACAACGCAAACAGTGGGCGCAAATGGATCCAGAAATTGTTGCGAGCATGTTTCAAAAAGAAGAGATTGACCAACTCGATGCAGTTCGAAAATATGCAGTGATATTAGATTGGGGTACCGGGGAATTAATGCCTAAATCGACCGAACAATTTCGAGAGGCATTTTATCGAAGATCCGCGAGATATTGGAAGTGAGTACAAACAAGCAATCCAAGTATTTTTCTATCCTAACTAACGCGAGAGAAAGGCGTTCGAATGTACCGTGAAAAAATTGATTTAAACTGTGATATGGGTGAAGGCTTTGGACATTGGCAATATGGAGATGCGCCAGACTCTGCTTTGATGCCTCTGATCAGTTCAGCAAATATTGCAACTGGATATCACGCAGGTGACCCAAATCAAATGGACAAGGTTGTTAGGTTAGCTCAAAACTTCAATGTCAAGATTGGAGCTCATCCAGGATACAAAGATTTGCAAGGGTTTGGAAGACGTACGATCTCAGCATCACCTGAGGAGTTAGTCAATGATATTGTGTATCAGACAGGGGCATTAAGAGAATTCTGCAGACGTTATGGTTATAATCTTCAGCACGTGAAACCACACGGCGCACTCTACATGGACTTTGCATCGAGAACCGATATGTCGGAAGCGTTAGTTGACACAATTCGATCAATTGATCCGGGCCTTTACATCTATTGTATGTCGGTATCCAAAACTTTCGAAGCTGCCAATAATAAAAAACATCCCACGGTTAGGGAATTTTATGCTGATCGAGATTACGACGATAGCGGCTCAATAGTATTTATCCGTAAAATGCGTCAGCTAGATCCAAATGAGATTGCCGAGAAGTGTTTAAAAGCGTGCAAAAAAGGAAAAGTCAGAACAGTAGAAGGAAAGGAAATCGACATTCAATTTGAGTCAATCTGTTTTCATTCTGATACACCGGGAGCTCTAAATATTGGAACTGCCATTAAAACAACGCTTGAAGAACATGGAATCAAAATTCAAGCCCCAGAGACTTCGCTTGATGGTTAAGCTTAAAAAGGAATTATTTAATGCCAAAAATCGTTCAATCACCCCTTCCAGGAATATTTTATCGCAAACCAGAACCAAATGCGGCAAATTATGTTAACGATGGTGAAGAAGTTGCCGAAGGGCAAACCATTGGATTGGTAGAAGTAATGAAGACATTTCATGAAGTGAAATCAGATCAATCAGGCGTAAACGTGAAATTTAAAGTACAAAACGAGGATCCCGTTATGGCGGGGGAAACACTTTTGGAGCTGGATTAGCTGAATGACTTCGAGTGAAAACTCAATTTTCATCGCTAATCGTGGTGAGATTGCGGTACGTATTATAACAGCTGCGCGAAAGCTCGGCATAAAAACAATCCAAGCACATTCTTCAGTAGATAAAGATATGCTTGCTGTTCACATGGCAGACGAAGCCATTGAGATAGGTCCTGCGCCCGCGCAAAAATCGTACCTAAATGTACAAAACGTTATTGAAGCAGCCAAATCAATGAAAGCAACTGCAATTCACCCAGGTTACGGTTTTCTTGCAGAAAATGCGACATTTGCGAAAGCCGTAGTTGATGCGGGGATGGTGTTCATTGGTCCATCTGCGGAAATAATTTCAAAAATGGGTGATAAAATTGCAGCCAAAAATACCGCATCTTCTGCCGGGGTTCCCGTAATCCCTGGTAGCAATGGTAGGGTAAGAACCATAGAAGATGCCATCACTTTAGCTAAACAGATTGGTTTTCCACAATTAATTAAAGCTTCTGCAGGTGGCGGGGGTAAAGGTATTCGATTAGCTAACAATGTTGATGAATTGAAACATTTGATGCCGTTGGCCCAAGCTGAAGCATCAGCAGCTTTCGGAGATGACGGTATCTACCTCGAAAGAGTGATTAGGGACGCCAGACATGTTGAGGTGCAGATCCTGGGTGATGGCCAAAAAGTAATCCATTTATATGAGCGAGAATGTTCGCTGCAGAGACGGCGTCAGAAAATTTGGGAAGAAGCGCCTGCCAGTTGTCTTGATGATAAAACTCGTCAAGAAATTTGCCTGGCATCCGTGAAGCTCGCGGAGGCCGTAAATTACAAGGGTGCGGGCACAATAGAGTACCTATACGAACCCGAGTCGAATGAATTTTTTTTCATGGAAATGAATACTCGAATTCAAGTAGAGCACCCAGTAACAGAAGCAATAACAGGGATAGACATTATCGCTGAAATGATCAAAATCGCGTTTGGTGAGAAGTTAATAATAACGCAAAAAAATATTCAGATTTGTGGGCATGCTATTGAGTTAAGAATTAACGCAGAAGACCCCTATAATAATTTCATGCCAAGTCCCGGAATTGTGAGTGCAATAAACATTCCCAAAAACGTTCGTTTTGATACACTTTTATATGAAGGTTACAACGTATTACCTTTTTACGACTCGTTGATTGGAAAGCTTATCGTAGCTGGCCAAAACAGAGATGCAGTCATAGGGTCGCTCCCAAGTATCTTCAGAGGGACTTCTATAAAGGGTATAAAAACGACCTTACCGCTATTCAAGGATTTGATTAAGGAGCCTAATGTAATATCCGCTGACTTCAATACGTCATATCTGGAAAATTGGCTAAGTACAAAACAAGAAAAGTATCAAAACAACGAGAACTGAGAGCATATCTTAGGGAGGCAAGAAAATGAAAACGCGCTATTCGTTCGGTGGAGATGAACACATATTTGTGGAAGTCGATGAGGAAATGTCTTTGGATGCTTTCTTTAAAAGTTTATCGATGTGCAATGCTATTCGCGAAAAACATATTAAGGGCATTGTTGAAATCTGCCCAGCAAACGCATCATTTCAAGTTAAATATAATCCGGATGTAATATCACCAGCTAAATTGCTAGAGGAATTAAAATCTCTCGAAGACATTGCCGAGAAATCAGAAAAACGTATTGCAACTCGTATTATAGAGATTCCGGTGTATTACAACGATCCTTGGACAAATGAAACACTAATGAGATTCAGAGAGCGTCACCAAGATCCAACTGGGACAGATTTGGAGTATGCGGCATCAATTAATGGATTTGCGACAGTGGATGACTTTATATTCGCTCATCATTCAAACCCTTGGTTTGTTTCAATGGTCGGGTTTGTATCGGGTCTACCATTCCTTTACCAGCTAGTAGATCGAAAACGTCAGTTGCAGGTTCCGAAATACTTAAGACCTAGAACAGACACACCAAAGCTGACCGTAGGTTATGGCGGATGTTTTTCTTGTATATATTCTGTTCGAGGCGCTGGAGGCTATCAAATGTTTGGGATCACGCCAATGCCGATATACGATCCAGAGCAGAAAATTTCATTCCTGAAGGACTTTATGGTGTTTTTTAAACCTGGCGACATTGTCAAATGGAAGCCAATTGACAGGGCTGAATATGATCGTATCGTTAAGGAAGTCGAGCAAGGCATATACATTCCACGGATTGAAAACGTAACGTTTGATCTGAACGAGTTTAATAAAGACATTGATGGAGTAAACGCCATGCTAAAGGAGGCTCTTTATGTCAATTAAAGTTATTGAACCTGGCTTATTGACCACCATACAAGACCTTGGACGTCCGGGATATTTTCATTTAGGAATCCCAATAGGGGGGGCAATGGATAGAGTAGCTCTGCGCTCAGCAAATTTACTCGTAGGAAACGAGGAGGGGGCAGCAGCACTAGAAGCGGTCTTTATGGGACCTAAATTGCTCATTATGAAGGACATGATTGTAGCCGTAACAGGCGCAACAATACCTATTTTAGTGGATGGCAAAGAACAACCGGGGTGGACTTCATTCGAAGTAAAGTCGGGTCAGACATTAAGTTTTGGTTATTTACAGGCTGGTGCCAGAGCATATATCGCGTTTGCAGGAGGAATTACCACTCCTAAATCGCTCGGTTCGCGTTCAACCTACGCAATCGGTGGGCTAGGTGGTATCAATGGCAGACCAATCGCCGCTGACGATAGCATTCCTATAGGTTCTGCTAATTACACAAAAACAAATTTATATATACCTGAGCGATTTCAGCGCATAAATGGCCTCAAGGAGACGACAGAGCTTCGCGTTCTGCCTGGACTATATTGGCACCGCATCACTGATAAAGCACAGAGTAATTTTTTTGAGGACGTGTGGACTGTTGCTCCGGAAGCGGACCGTATGGGTTATAGGTTTAAAAACGGTCGAAAATTGGATTTTGTAGATAGAGATCAACCGTTTGGAGCGGGATCTGACCCATCAAATATAGTAGACGGTTGTTATCCTTACGGTTCAATACAAGTACCCGGAGGTACTGAACCTATCGTTTTACACAGAGACGCAGTATCAGGCGGTGGTTATTTCATGATAGGCACAGTAATTTCAGCCGACATGGACCTAATAGGGCAATTACAGCCAAATACGAAAGTAAAATTCAGTAAAGTTAACATGGATGAGGCCATGCAGGCGCGCATTGAACGATCCAATTTGTTAAAGCAAATCCGCGATCATTTGGCATAATTGATGTCTGACCCCCAAAGCATCACATCTACGCCATTTATTGCGAAACAACTGAAGCTAACTGTACTTGGCACCTCGGTGACACAAATACCTTCAATTAAAGAAGCAGCGGAACACGATCTTGGAATATCCATAAAATACATAACCTTAGACGGCGCTGCTGCGCAACGTAGGTGCGCACTACAGCCGCACTCTTTTGACATCTATGACCAATGGTTCCATGACTTAGACTTAGTATGGCCCACTGGTTCGTTGCAGCCTATTGACACGATAAAATTGTACAACTGGGAGGAAATAAAGAGTAACTCAGACAATGATGTATTGTCGAATTTTGGTTTTAAGATCTTGTCTTCCCATCCTCTAAGGCAAATGTACGTTCAGCTTGATGGGCGTTTAGGGTCAAAAGTCTCTGACAAAATCAGCATGCTTCCCACTGTCCACAATTCTGATGGCTATGCTGTGTATGGTAATAGTTCGAAAAATAATTCTTGGAGTACTATGCTCGATGATCGCCTAAGAGGGAAAGTGATGTTAAACGCGGATCCCGCAATTGGCGCACTGGATATGTTATTAGCCATGACAGCGAAAAATGAAATTCAGGTCAAAACAATTAAGGACCTTACCATTACTGAAATAGAAAATTTTTTAAGATTATTGAGTAAATACAAAGAACAAAAGCAATTCTATACTATTTGGACTGACGAAGCGGATGCAATCGATGCATTTTCTAAATGTGATGAATTAATTGGCTCATTGTGGTGGTCAGGAGCTATCAAATTAAGAGCCCAAGGGGTCAAAGTTAAAATGCAGAAACCGGTAGAAGGATATAGAGGTTGGTGTGGAGGGCTGTCGCTTTCTTCAAAGCTAAATGGGGAAAAACTTGAAACCGCGTACAGATACCTGAATTGGTGGTTATCAGGCGAACCGGCTCGGTTCATCACGCGAAACGGCGCCTATTTGTTTAATCAAAATTCCGTAAGGAAACGATTAGAACCGAATGAATGGGGTTTTTGGTATTCCGGGAAAGCTGCAACCAAGGCCATAATTGATAATGATGGAAACGAGATTTATGCAGCCGGTGAACAGCGAGAGGGCGGAAATTACGGCGAACGGATGGGTTATATAAAAGTTTGGAATACTGTAATGACAGAGCACAATTTTCTTCAGAGGAAATGGGAGCAATTATTTGGAAAAAGTTACATCGGATACAAGTAAGGGGGTAACTTCGGTGCAGGAAATACCGAAAATGCCATCAATCTTTCTCGCGTCCTATCAGCAGATAATTTCAGATGTTCCAGTAAAGCATCAGAAGCTGCGTTGATAGAATTTCTTTTCATAAATTCTAAAATTATACAATGTTCGGTAAGTGATAAAGAAAAAGGTCGAGTACCAATAATTTCCGAAAACACCTTATTTATCGAGAGGGCTACCTGACACTGATTAATCATTCTTGTTAAATGCCAGTTCGGTGTGTGTGATAAAATACGGACATGTAGATCATATTCTAAAGAAGCGATTTCATCTGACGTCAAATCGCAAGGTTTATCCGCTTTGTCTTGGGCGTGTTGCAAGTAACCATCGAGTTCTTTGCTGCTAATGAGTGGAGCGCTTTCACGTAATGCCAATGGCTCTAGCGAGCAGCGAATTGCAAAATAATGTTCAATATCTCTTGCCGTCAATGGTCCGATAACCCAATGAGATTTTATATTTTTCTGAACTAATCCTCTGTCTTGAAATCTCGACAATAATTCACGAATTACGGTGCGAGAAACTCCAAAGTAATCTGCAGCAGATTGCTCACGGACCCTGTACACTCCAAACGGTAACGCACTTTCCAAAGAAGTCTCAAATTCGGCTGAAATCCGATCAGCAGATATTTTGGTCTTAGCCAAACCCATGGTGGGTTTAACCCCAAGCATTTCTGATGTTATGGCTTTTCGTATAGGCTCTACACCACCTCTAACGATGTACCCCCTGCCCTCAAATCTCTCCACGAGATTGGCATTATGTAATTCTAATATAGCCTTTCGAACTGGTGTTCTGCTTGTTCCAAAAAGTCGAGCGATTGGATCCTCAGTGATCACACATCCTGGCGGTAATGTGCCGAGTCGAATCGCCTGTTCGAGGTATTGAAAAATGATTAAGTATCCAGGAGCGTTTTGATGCTGATTGATTACAGATGTGTCTATTAGTTCTGACATAATGACAAAGTACTCTTTTACTGAACGTACGGTCAAACGCACATTGTTCTCAAAATACATCTTTTTTTTCTATTAATCTAACCTAAAAATCGAATTTTTTTCGTTTTCTAACCGAATTTTTCTTTACACAATCATTATGTTTGACTTTTGTGTTCAAAGTGCAATTATTTGAATTATCAATACTGGCGTGGGAGACTCAGTTCATGATGCAAATTGAACAGCTTTCAAAAAGCTACGGTTCAAGTACTGCGCTAAGTGATATCTCAATAGAGGTGAGAGACGACGAGTACGTAACTCTGTTGGGCCCATCTGGCTCGGGCAAATCAACATTACTGCGAATAATTGCTGGCCTTGAAAAACCTGACAGCGGGCGAGTGTTATTGAATGGGACAGATATAACATCGCAACCAGCGCATCTTCGGGGATTAGGAATAGTTCAGCAATCATATGCCTTGTTCCCTCACCTATCTGTGTATGACAACATTGCATTCGGACTACGTTTTCGTAAAAATTCTCCTGTAACCGATGAAAATTTGGTAAAAAATGCTGTCACTGAAATAATGAACCTCGTTGGATTAGGAGGTTTGGAAAACAGAAGTGTAGGCGCAATTTCCGGAGGGCAAAAACAGCGTGTTTCGTTAGCAAGAACTTTGGTTACCGAGCCGAAGATATGTTTACTTGATGAACCGTTGGGAGCGCTTGATGCAAACCTAAGATCAAGCATGACGACCGAACTACGTCGCATTCGAGACTCTTTAGGTGTGGCATTCTTGCATGTTACGGGCAATGAAACAGAAGCTCTTAGTATGGGTGACAGAACAATCGTTCTTGACGCTGGACATGCGATTTCTTTTGCTAAACCAGATACATTATTTGACTTTCCTGACACTGTTCGTGCAGCAAAAATTCTGAACGCCTACAACATCTTTCATGGCACAGCTTCAGATAAATCATTCCAATTCGGCGATTTAAAGCTGCCACTCCCTTTCGAGACACCGAATATTAGTTTTTACGCGGTGAGATATGATGAATTTAATATCGTTTCATCCTCCTCCCCCGATGCGCTAATGCATGTGAATTATTTGACTCAAGAATTTACCGGCAGTAGCGTCACTTACTTTGTGGAAGCAAATCAACAGATCATAGAAGTTGTAAGTCATATAAGCACCTCTGATCCAATACAGTACACTCTGGGTGAAAAGTTAGGTCTGCGTTGGTCCTCCAATCGAGTTTTACTCTACGATGCAAACGGTGCTCTTATCAATCAAGGCAAGCAGAACAATGAAAAATAATTCTTCATATCTTTTGGTCGCTCCAGGAGTGATTTGGATGGCATTATTCTTAGTATTGCCGCTCGCAATGATGGTTTATGTGAGTTTTTGGACGCAAACAACTTTTGCAATTAGCTCGGATTTAACCCTCAAAAGTTGGAAAACATTCTTTGCTTCGGATACTTATTTTGGCGCACTTACGCGTACTTTGAAAATATGGTTGATTGTACTGGCCGTCACGTTTGCGCTGGGATATCCAGCTGCATTATTCATTGGTCGATATGTTAAAGACAAAACGACCCAAACAATTTTACTTGTTGCCTGTGTTATACCTTTTTGGACGTCATTTCTTATTCGTGTTTTGGCGTGGAGGCCAATGCTTGGAAAAGAAGGTGCAATCAACATAGTTTTGCAAAAATTTGGGCTGATTGAACAGCCAATTGAAGTTCTTTTATTCACTGAGTTATCGGTAATCGTTGGGATGGTCCAAATTTATGTAGTTTTTATGGTGGGCCCGATTGCATTCATGTTGGCGCGGATCGATGACAGCCTGATCGAAGCCGCGCGAGACTTGGGTGCATCTAGTTACACAATATTTAGACGGATAATTTTCCCGCTGTCATTACCGGGTGTCGTAGTCGGCGCAATCTTCGTATCTGTTATGGTTTTAGGTGAATTCGCGACAGCAGCAGCTCTATCGGGGCGAAAAGTAAACCTACTCGGAAACATTATTGTCACGCAAGTTGGTTCATTAAAATGGGCCTTCGCAGCCGTCGTTGGCGTAATACTCACGTTAGTTATGGCACTGGTAATTACTGCGCTTCTCAGATTAGTAAATTTGAGGAAAGAGTTATGAATAATAATTCAACCATATACGCCACACTTGCCGTTTACCTATCACTATTTTTAATATTTTTGTATGGTCCTTTCGTCGTGATGGGTATCCTTAGTTTTCAGCAAGGTCCCGAGGGCGGACCACAATTCCCTATAATCGAATGGTCCACGTTTTGGTATAAGCACATTCTGGGTTATGCTCCTCCAACAAGAATTGCACCTTTGCCAATTGGAGATGCGCTTTTAAGATCTATTACACTGTCGATCGCAACAATGATTGTTTCAACAGTACTGGGCACCCTTACAGCTCAGGCTTTCCGTCGAAATTTTAAAGGCGCTGGCATTATATTTTATCTAGTGGTGCTAGGAATGATGGTTCCTGGAGTGCTGCTGGGGCTAGGGACATCTCTTTTAGCTAATCAATTTGGGATTGATCGAAATTGGTGGAGTACGGCGTTCGTCTTGCATGTGGTTTATACTTTTCCATTTGCCTTTTTAGTCATGCTGGCGATCTTCAATAGATTTGATCCGAAAATAGAGGAAGCCGCATGGGCGTTGGGTGTCGACCCTTTAACGACCTTCAGAAAGATTACTTTTCCAGTGATTTTCCCTGGTGTCCTCTCTGCAATGTTATTCGCATTTACCTTGTCTTACGACGAATTTCCAAGGACACTATTTACTGGTGGCGCTGACGTTACGATGCCACTGGCAATTTATGGAACATTCGCAGTCGAAATTCACCCTAATTTATTTGCGTTTGGTGTTTTAACGACGCTATTTTCTTTTTCGTTGCTAACAGTGTACGGGCTGTTAATGGCAGCGTCACTTCGGCGGTCTCGATCTTCTATATCTGGAATTCAGGAGGATATAGAATGACCAGGTTAAAAAATGAAATAGCAGTCGTTACGGGGGCTGGTTCGGGGATCGGGCGCGCGATCGCAATAAGATTGGCAAAGGAAGGTAGTAAAGTCGTAGTTAACGACTTAAGACCATACAACGCTGAAGAAACTGTAAAATTAATAAAACAGAATGATGGGATCGCTATGGCAGCGATCGGTGACGTGTCAGAGCCAGCAGATGTCGCATCAATTTTTGATAAATGCGAAGATAAATGGGGACCAGCCACTATCTTAGTGAATAACGCTGGTATCGTTTCACAGGCAAAGCTCGAAGTAATGGAATTAGATGACTTCGACAAAATGATTGCGGTCCACCTCCGTGGCTGTTTTCTGTGTTGCCGTAGAGCAATTGCAAATATGTTGCTCGAGCGTAATGGATCGATAATTAATGTTGCATCCCAGCTTGGGCAAATAGGCGGGGTTGAATTATCCCATTATTCTGCAGCCAAAGCGGGAATTATAGGACTAACGAAATCGTTTGCACGAGAAGTAGCGTCGTCTGGAGTTCGCGTGAACGCAGTTGCGCCAGGTCCAATTAACACAGAGCTGGTAAAAGCAATATCTGAAGATTGGCGCATCGCCAAAGCCGCCGAATTACCCCTAGGTCGTTTTGGTGAACCAGATGATGTCGCGGCAACTGTCGCATTTTTGGCGTCGGACGAAGCAAAGATTTATATCGGTCAAACTCTAGGACCAAATTCAGGGGATGTGATGTTATGAAAACGGTTTTAATCACCGGAGCAGGTATTGGAATAGGTCGTGCGACCGCGTTTACCTTTAGTAAAATGGGATGGAGGGTGATAGTAACCGACATCTTAGAAAAAGAAGGTGCAAAAACAACCGAAGAAATTAACGCTTCAAATGGTAATGCCCATTTTTTCAAAATCGATGTTAGTAGTACCGATGAAGCGGAAATGATTGTGAATGAGGTCCATGAAAAATTTGGGCCGCTGGATGCACTAATTTGCAACGCAGGTATTGCGCACAAGGTACCTCTCGAACAACTGAGTGATGAAAAGTGGGACCATACCTTCGATGTTGATCTCAAGGGTATGATACGATTGATACGGCCCGTATCCGCCAAAATGAAAGTTAAAAGAGAGGGCACTATCGTATGTCTATCTTCAATAATGGGCGTTGCATACGGATGGGACCAGCACGTGCACTACTCTGCCGCCAAATCTGGCGTTGTAGGATTAGTTAGAGGCCTCGCCGTCGAGCTTGCAAAGCATGGTATTAGGGTCAACGGCGTAGCACCGGGGTATGTGCGAACAGCACAAGCCTTGTCAGAAGAGCACAGCCTAGGGGCAGAAGGATTAGAACAAGCGGCGGAGTTCATCCCCGCAGGTCGGGTTGGCGAGCCTGAAGATATCGCAGATGTCATCGCATTCCTCGTATCAAATGCATCGAGATACATCACCGGGCAAATAATAACGGTAGACGGGGGATTACTAGTTGGTCGTTACTAATCATAGACCAAAAATACTCAACAAGGAGAAAAATATGCTAAAATATCAAGCGAATAGGCGACAATTTATGGCTGGAAGCGCAGCATTAGCTAGCTCTACCGCACTTATAGGTAGCTCTGCTTTTGCGGGCGGTCATTTAGCATCGCAGGAACTGCGGACTGTTGGACTTTCAGTAACAGTACAAGAACGTATTCTAAACGACTTCATGTCCAAATCTGGAGTTGGGGCAGTATCTGGCAAGGCAGATATTTTCCCGAATACGCAAACAGAACTGCTTTCAGGTTCAAAAGCATATGATGTATGGGAAACGATCGGTGAACGTCTGCCGGCCATGACCATCACAAATACAATTGCTCCGATCGATACAGGGGATCTTTCGAATTGGGGAAATATCAGATCAATCTTCACTGATACAGATCCTCGAATGGCACCACAGGCACAGATCTCTGGTCAAATTTGGGCTGATGATGCCAAAACAAAATTGTGGATGGTTCCAACAGTATTTAACTTCGATAGTATCGGGTACCGTCCTGATTTGGTGAGCGCTGAGGAAGCAAATACTTGGACTTCGCTGTTTGATGAAAAATTCAAAGGAAAGACTGGGCTGAATGTCGACCCATTAATTGCATTTGGTCAAGCCGTGCTAGCTATGACGGAATTAGGTCTTTTAGAGAATGAAAATCCCGGCAATCCGTCAATTTCAGAAATTGATGAAGCGGCCAAATTCCTGATCGCTAAAAAGAAAGCGGGACAGTTTAGAGCTTTGTGGGGTGATTTTGGTGAACTTGTGAACCTCCTCGCTTCTGGCGAAATGATTTTGGCGGATGCATGGCAGCCTGCTGTTATGGCCGTTAAAGCTCAGGGGATCCAGTGTTCATATGCTGTACCTAAAGAAGGGTACCGCGCTTGGTCAATAGGTAACTCATTAATCGCTAATTCACCAAATGCGGATGCTGTGAAAGCTTACTGCGACTACTGGCTGAGTGGTCCTCCAGCGATTACAGTTTCTGAACAAGGATATTACTCACCTACTACGAATATAAAAGATGTGATGGATCCCGATCAATATGGCTTCTGGTATGAAGGTAAACCGTGGGTTGGAGCTCCAGACCGCGGCATAAACGAAGGCGATCTTCGTGACGGGGGTAGCCTAGAAGAACGTGCTTCAAAGGTTAAGTACTGGCATCAATGGCCAGACGAATACGACCACTTGATGTCAAAGTGGGACGAGTTCTTGTCGGCTTAATACAATGAATGGGAAAGCCAGCATTGCTGGCTTTCCGATAAAGCTGAAACAAATTTTGAAAATGGCTGTGGGAAGCTTGCTGCAAAGCCACATCTGCATCACGGAACGATTATGTCTACAATTGACCTAGAACTCGTCAAATTACAAAAAATTTATCCCGGTGGCACACTTGCCGTTGATAGTTTTGATCTCCAGGTCGAAAAAGGAGAATTTATTTCCTTTGTTGGACCGTCAGGTTGCGGCAAAACTACTACTTTACGCATGATTGCCGGGCTGGAAGGTATTACGTCTGGAAACTTATTCATAAAAGGGCGGAATTACACAAATGTTATTGCAGAAGAACGCCCTACGGCTACGATTTTTCAAAACTACGCGATATTTCCTCACTTAAGTGTTTATCAAAACATTAGCTTTGGTCTTGAAGTCAGGGGAGTCAGAGACGCAGAAATCAAGAAACGCGTAGACGACATGATTGAAAAGCTTGAGTTACAAGATGTAGCGCATGCAAAAGATCAATCCCTATCAGGGGGGCAAAAGCAAAGAGTAGCACTTGCCCGCGGTCTTATTACAGAGCCCAATATCCTACTTTTAGATGAACCTCTCGGGGCGTTAGATGCAAATTTGCGAAAGTCCATTCAAGAAGAGTTGAAGATATTGCAGCGCAACCTCGGGGTAACTTTCATCTTCGTAACACATTCTCAGGAAGAAGCCTTAGCAATGGGCGATAGGGTGGTAGTCATGAACGCCGGCAAGGTTGAACAAATTTCTGCGCCTTTTTCCCTTTACACAAAACCAGAAAGCTTATTCGTTGCCAAGTTTATAGGAAACAACAAACTCCTAAGTGGAAAAATCACATCTATGCAAAAAAATATCGCGACAATTTCAACTAAATTTGGTCAATTTAGGAGCGATATCAAATTAATTAAAAATACTCCATCGATACAAGAAGAAGTAAATTTAGTCATACCAGCTGAATATATTCAGATCCAGTTGCATAGTGACGACAGTGATCAAACTGATTCAGTTTCTGCAACAATTGTTGACGCATACAACATCGCTCAATTTAAGCGGGTTAAAATGCGTTTAAAGGAGGATTTTGAGCTATCCGTAGACATACACCGCAAACAATTCGACGAGGATAATTTCAAGGCCGGTTGTCAGATTACTCTGACATGGCCGATCAGCAGAACTACAATTGTCGGAATTGATTGAGTGAGTAGCAGATGAGTTGGTGTAATTATTGTTATGAATAACGTCGCAAACTATATCGGTCATTGTGCTTGTGATATTGCAGAAGCATTGGATGAAGGTTCACTAGATCCTGTAGAGATCACGACGTTCCTGTTAGATAAGATAGCAACTCAGAAGTCGCCAATTTTCATTGAAACATTTGCGGAAAGAGCGTTGCATGAAGCACATAGCGCTCGTAAACGTGCAAAAAGTGGCGCTAGACTGTCCAAATTCGATGGTATCCCTATCGCATGGAAGGACTTAATCGACATTAAAGACTGTCCCACTACTGCTGCATCAAAAATTTATGAAGAAGCATCACCGGCAAAATATGACGCTGATGTTGTAACATTTGCTACGAATGCTGGTTTGATAAATCTGGGTAAACTCAACCTCTCAGAATTTGCATACTCAGGCCTGGGTCTTAATCCACATTTTGGTACACCTGTGAACACAGAATTTAAGGGGTCAGCAAGGGTGCCAGGGGGGTCGTCTTCTGGCTCAGGTGTTGCAGTTGCAATGGGTTTGTCACCAATAACCATAGGCACAGACACAGGTGGATCAGTTCGAATACCTGCTGCATTTAATGGAGTTGTTGGATACAAATCGTCTGAAGGACGTTTTAGTACGAATGGACTATTCTCACTCTCAAGAACATTGGATACCATTGGGGTCTTGGCGTTATCTGTGCAAGACTGCATTGAAATAGATAAAATATTCACAACAAGAAATAATCAAGACTTTTACAAACCTAGCCCGAGCGCGCTTACGATATTTATCCCAGAGAATATTGTTTTTGATGAAATAGAGACATCAGTCCAAACTGCGTTTGACGACTCGATCGTAAAATTAAAACATGCTGGAATAGAAATCGTAAAAGGTGAATTGCCCGAACTAACAGAAGCTTATGAATTATCACAACGTATTGGAACTATAACGGCTGCGGAAGCATATTTTGAACATCAGGAAATAGTTGACGGACCTGATAGATCGCGTATCGATCATCGCGTTGCGCAAAGAATAGATCTTGGCCGCGCCATGACTGCACGAAGTTATATTGAATTATACCGTGCGAGACTCAGAGCTATCGATGGAATTTCTAAAAAATTAGGAAATACTTTAGTTGCATTCCCCACATGTCCGTTGACTCCCCCAAAGATAGCAAAGGTTGAAGAAAGTGATGAAATTTTCCACTCGGTTAACTTAAAAGTACTGCGCAACACCGCGATTGGAAATTTTCTGAATATGCCCGGTGTGGCTCTGCCTAATGGCGAAAATGGCATAGGCTTACCTACAAGCTTTTTACTGTCTGCAATTGCAGGAAACGATGACCATTTGTTGGCGGCTGCTAGCGTAATTGAACCAATAATCTGTGATAAAAATAACGACAAAAAAGCGCTTTCGAGCGCATCGAAACAACCAACAATAGGAGAATAAGATGATACGTGTAGGTGTTGATGTTGGAGGAACGTTTACTGATATTGTTTTGGATAAGGGAAATGACTCCAACGACCAAGATCATCAAGTCGTTGTGACAAAAGTTCCATCAACCCCGCACGACCAATCTGAGGGGGTTACTAACGGCGTACTTCAGGTATGCAAAATAGCAGGTATTAAGCCACAAGATATCGACGTTTTATTTCACGGCACCACCGTAGCGACCAATATGGTAATCGAACGCAAAGGTGCAGAGGTGGGCATGCTTACTACACGTGGCTTTAGAGACATTATGCATATGGCTAGACACAAAAGGCCTCATAATTTCTCTCTGCAATTTGATGTACCGTGGCAATCAAAACCTCTCGTTAAGCGTCGAAACCGTATCCCAATAACTGAGCGACTAATGCCACCGACTGGCGACGTCGAAGTACCTTTGAGTGAAGCAGAAGTATATGAGGCGGCTGAGCTTTTCAAGAAACGAGGAATAGACTCTATCATCGTCGCTTTCTTATTCTCTTTTCTAAATGATTCACACGAAAAGAGAGCAGTCGAAATTTTGCGCGAAGTGTTACCATCGGCGTACATATGCGCGTCATCGGATGTAGTTAATGTAATCAGAGAATATGAACGCTTTTCGTCCACAGCGATGAACGCTTATATTGGACCAAAAACTGCTCACTATCTTAATAGTTTAGAAGCTAGATTAAATGATAACGATATCAGGTGCCCAGTAAGGATTATGCAATCTAATGGAGGAATCTCGACCGTCTCCCAATCTGCAAAACTTCCAATTGGATTGCTCTTATCTGGTCCAGCGGGAGGAGTGATTGGTGCAAAGTGGACCGGCGAACACTGTGATACCGGTAATGTCATTACGATTGATATCGGAGGTACATCAGCAGATATTTCGGTGATTGAGAATGGTAACTTGCGAGTAAAAAATCCGCGCGATACGGAAGTGGCTGGTTTACCAGTCCTTGCGCCGATGATTGATATCGACGCTATTGGTGCTGGTGGAGGTTCTATTGCTTACATCGATGAGGGCGGGGCCTTCCGCGTGGGACCTCGTTCAGCCGGGGCAGTCCCTGGTCCAGCGTGCTACGGTAGAGGTGGCACAGAACCTACAGTGACTGACGCACAAGTTGTGTTAGGTCGCCTCGACCCCGAGCGGTTTCTAGGCGGAGATTTAAATATCGATAAATCCCTAGCTGAAAAAGCAATTAAGCAGCATATAGCTGATCCCTTAGGTATGACGGTAACTCAAGCAGCATTGGGTATTCTCAAAATAATAAACAATAACATGGCGCTAGCTATAAACGCGAATTCAGTTGCCAAAGGAATAGATCCTCGAGGTTTCAACTTAATGGGCTTTGGAGGCGCCGGACCTCTTCATGCTGTCGCATTAGGTGAAATGATACAGGCAAAAGCAGTAATTTCACCTTTGCAACCAGGTATCACCGCTGCGATGGGACTATTGGTCACTGATCTAAAATATGAATTCACACGCTCGGTTTTACAAAATATCGACACAGCGGACGATGCTGCGCTCGATAATATTAATGCAATCGTTGAGGAGCTTGTCGCAGAAGCGAACACACAATTTGATAATGATAATATCCCAGAAAGTGCGAGGCGCTTTCAGAAGATAATGGAATGTCGCTATGTTGGTCAAGGTTTCGAATTAAGAGCTGAAATGCCTGCGGACGAACCTATCACTCAAAACAATAAAAATCAGATTATCGAAAGCTTCTACAATGTACACAAATCTACCTATGGCCACGCTTTTCGTGATCAAGTAACCGAAGGCGTCACAGTCCGTATAATTGCAGAGGCATCGATCGATACCTTAAACATCACGCCCTTATCTGACGGTAACCGGAACAATCCTAGCGAGGCAATAATATATACCAAAGATACGATCTTTGATGATGGTGAAGGAATAGCGACGCCGAGATATGATAGAGACAAGTTGCTAGCTGGAGACCAAATAAACGGGCCTGCAATTATCACTCAACACAATTCTACAACAATTGTACCACCCGAGTTCAGCGCAACAGTACTAAAATTCGGTGATGTGCGAGTAACACGGAAATAAGGAAGATTGACATGACAAAAGAATTAGACCCAATCACTCTACAGGTTGTCGGTGGCGCCTTACATTCAATCGCAGAACAAATGGGAAATGTGCTCTACAGAATGAGCTATTCTTCCATTATTCGTGAAAGTCAGGACCTTGGAGCAGGCCTTTTTGATGCCAATTGCAACACACTGTGTGAAAGTGACTCGACCCCGATGCATATTGGATCTTTGCCCGGATATTTGAGAGGCATTCTGGAGACTATACCACTCGAAGATTGGAATCCTGGTGATCTCGTTCTCCATAATCATCCATATAAGGGATGTTCACACACTCCAGATATAGCTGTGGTTATGCCTGTATTTTCAGACGGTGAGCTAGTCGGGTTTTCGGCAAATACTGCTCACCATGTGGATATCGGCGCCGCGACACCGGGACTCATTATAGATGTACCTGATATGTGGGCAGAAGGAATGATTTTAGATGCCGTTAAACTTTATGACAAAGGTACTCGCAATGAGAGTATGTGGAAATATATCCGCGATAATACCCGAGTGCCGGGATTAGTAATGGGCGATCTTGAAGCCCAGATAGCTTCTGCAGAGCTTGGTGTAACTAGGTTTGAAGAGTTGTTAAAAAAGTATGGAAAAGCCACAGTCATACAGGCAACACAGCAATTGATGGATTACACAGAACGACGAATGCGCGCGGAAATAGCAAAAATACCGGATGGTGAATACTTTGCTGAAGGATTTTTGGATGATGATGGAAGAAATAGAGACATCACTCTTCCAATCAAAGTCTGCGTGAGGGTAAAAGGAGACAGTGTAGAAGTAGACCTAACCGGTTCTTCTCCCCAGGTCCCAACAGCATTCAATGTCCCGTTCGAGGGCTCAACAAAAGTTGCAGCATTTTTCGTGTTTAGAGCTATGCTCTTGGATACCTACACCGCAGAAGATGACATACCCGCTAATGAAGGTTCGTTCAGACCAATCAGCGTGATAGCACCGAAGGGTTGTATCTTTAACCCGATTGCTCCAGCAGCTGCTGAAGCTCGATTCTGCCAAATCCAGCGCATGTCAGATCTGGTGATAAAAGCGCTTGCGCCGGTATTACCGGACAAGGTTACTGCCGGAAATGCTGCAACATTATCATTTGCAGCGTATTCAGGCGTTCGACCTAATGGTGAATATTGGGTTTTCCTTGAGGTCAACGAAGCCGCAATGGGAGGAAGACCAGCATCAGATGGACCAGACACAGTAGAAGAACTAATGCGCAACACGCGTAACAACCCTCTTGAAGATCTGGGTATGCATTTGCCGCTGATATGTGATCGATATGAAGTCAGAGATGATGTGGCACCGGGGGCTGGAAAATTTAGGGGCGGCTCCGGGGTGGTTAAATCGCAACGTTATTTAACCCCGGGTTTCATGACGCATGAATCAGACAGACATGAGGATGCGCCGTGGGGAATATTCGGTGGCAAAGAAGGCGCTGTTGGGAAGATGGAAATACATAATATACATACCGGAGAGACCCGCAATGAATATTCAAAGTTCTCAGGTATGCGCACAGAAGTAGGTGATGTTGTAAGCTATTTCTCACCTTCTGGTGGCGGGTATGGTGATCCACTGGAAAGAGATCCTAATAAAGTGCTTGATGATGTATTAGACGGATTCATCACACCTGACCACGCGCGCGATGATTATGGTGTATTGTTATCAGAGGTGGATGATGGTTATGGTTGGGCCCTTGATCTTAAAGGCACAGAACAACTGCGAAACACTTTGCGTGCATAATATGTGTCAATACCTATGCAAAATTAAGCGACAAAACTAAGGGAGAATGTATGGATAATGCTGAATTAGAAAAAGTGCTACAAGACGCATTTGATGCCAGCTCAAAAATTTACGCTGAACGTGGCTTTCAGAGACGTATCGGATTTGGTAAAAAGCCGGCATTGATTTCAGTTGACTTGGCGAATGCGTGGACGAGGCCGGGAAACCCTTTTACTTGTGAAGGGATTGATGACCGAGTAATACCATCAATGCAAAAATTGTTAGCAGCATGCCGTGCCAACGGCCATCCGGTTGTGCATGTCACGACTGCATATCAAATCACGGATATCAACGATCCGAACTCTGACATGGGCCTCTGGCATCACAAAATTCCCGTTGAAGCTGTAAACATTGAAGATAAAGCACTCTGGGCAATCGATAGCAGAATAGAGCCGGTAGAGGGAGAGTGGGTAATGTTAAAAAAACGCGCTTCGAGCTTCTCCGGAACCCCATTGGCAGGATATCTCAGATCAATCGGTGTTGACACGATTTTGGTGACAGGAGTCACCGCTACAGCTTGTGTGCGTACGACAATTTGTGATGGCTTAGCCGAGGGTTTTAGGACGATTGCTGTAAAAGAAGCAATCGGAGACAGGGTACCTGGAGCGGTAGCTTGGAACTTGTACGATATTGACGCCAAATTTGCAGATGTAGAAACAACCGATACATGCGTAGATTATTTAAACACTATTAAATTTCGAAATGAACCAGATTAGACATATTCATTATTCTTTGATGCCATATGTTAGCTTTAGATACGCTTAGACTCATGTAGTTTTGCAATCTAAGTTACGCAAATGCTTTCGAAAAAATCAGTATTAAAATAATGATCAGATCCATATCACGCCAATCTTCGCGTGCGCGCGCGGGTGAACTGGTTCCAAATAACGTGTTCTTCCTCACTTCTGAGGCTTATTCCATCGGGTAAAGGAACATCGTCTATTGCCCCGGCAAAGCCGGATAACGCCGCGGACGTCGAATTTTTGTCTGTACGATTTTTCACTGGGTTTTTTCCGTAAACGCTAAAAAAGTCGACTGGGGGCGCCGGTTTGTGTACTTTCGATATTTGTGATTGACCCACCCCCTATCTCTTGCAAGGGTCGGCAGGTATGAAACGATTGCTACTTACATCTATTTTATTGCTTCCAACCGCGCTCTTGTCTGACACCAATCTGCAGCAAAAGTTCACGATAAGTTGCGCATCTGATCGATACCTCATCGTCATCAATCCGATTAATCAAACTTGGGAAGCTAAAAAACCAATTTTGGCGAACAAATTTCTTTGCCAGAGCGCAGATGCATTTTGGGGCGCAAGAATTACTGCGTCGTTCGCTCAAACAAAAGCCTGCGAACTAGCGTTTGATCACACTAATCGTTTCAATCTATGGACGAAACGCCTTGAAAGCAATCTTGGATCAGCAGAGTGCATTCTTACTAATTAATCGATGGATGCCTTGGATCGACAGGCCAACCATCGCTTCCAATCGTGCTGTCGTAACCCAGTGCCTCTTGGCTTTGAATGTCGCCACTGTGGCACGTCCAGCAGACAGACTGCAGGTTATCTAAATCAAAGAACAACTCTAGGTCACCTTTATGCGGTTTAAGGTGGTGTACGACCGCGCTGCGTGGGTGATCCCTACCCGCTTGCAAATGCGCACCACAGCCGCTGTGTTGGCATCGGTACGCGTCGCGTGTCAGTGCCTGTCGCCTTAAAGTCTTCCAATGTTTGGTGCTGTAAAGCGTGCGGTATGTCTGTGCTTCTACACTGCGAAAATCACGCTTCAAATGTATACCTATGTATTCGTTGACTTAAGGAAATTAACCTTCATTTTAACGGTCATGTCACAGAAAATCTGCTATTCCTGCGAAGCCGTTTGTAACTCCATCAGCGAGGAGTGCCCGAGCTGTGGAACACGTTTAGCTGCCGAAGTTACTAGTGACTTTAACCCACTACCGTTTATCGCAGCAGTTTGCGCGTCGTTCCTGATGATTGGTGTAATAATCGGGACTACGGCATGAACTATACACCACGCGTAACAGCCAAAGCCATTTTGAGTTTACTCGCTTGCTGCGGTGTAATTGGGTACGAAGTTGTCGCTGTAATCTAAGTGACCAAACTAAACCTAATTCCAAAACATTGGCTGAACGTCCAGTGCAGCAAATACCGCCACGACAGGAACGTACCTGTTCAACGCTTCATAGACCGTGGCATCAACGACATTCAGCAGATCATAGAAAAG
>Ga0181569_10000496_pt1 | contig 30485 bp, 25 predicted proteins | sample 101ome_19_FD_132452 | JGI IMG/M metagenome (GOLD analysis project Ga0181569, IMG submission 132452) | Coastal salt marsh microbial communities from the Groves Creek Marsh, Skidaway Island, Georgia - 101405AT metaG (megahit assembly) | ecosystem: Environmental > Aquatic > Marine > Intertidal...
CAGACGAGAACACGTGGGCACAGCAGGCCTTAGCCATTATGCGCGACACCCGTTTCCCCCCGCGCGGTGGCGATATGGGCCAGCCCCATAACGAAGGGGAATTGGTAGCCCACTACGCACTGGCATACGACATGCTGCACTCCTATGCAGAGGCCAACGACCCGTCCTCTCTGCGAGAAATTCGCTCTATCCTAGCCGAAGAGGCCCAGCGCATTGAAGCGGGCATTGTCGTTGCGGAGATCGATTTGGGGCTGAGGAAGCTAAGGATACGCTTGGACGAAACGCCGCATCTGGACAATTGGCACATCCGCGCCTACGGCGGTCTGGGCATAGCTGCGCTGGCCATGCGAGACCATCCCGAAGCCCAGACGTGGTCCGCTCGTGCATTGGAGCTAGTCGTGCGCAGCTTGGCGCTGCAAATCGAACCGCAAAGCGGCGCCTATGCAGAAGGGCCCTTTTACAGTCGCTACTCAGCCGACGTCTATCTACCCTACTTTATCGCGCTCAAGCGCATAGAAGGGCGCGACCTATTTGAGGAAACGTCCGTGCACGCCATGCACCAGTGGTCACTCAACCTGCGCATGCCGAACGGCCGCCGACCCAATATAGATGACGGACACTTAGACGATTTCTACGGGCACTACCTCTCCTCCATTGCCGATAGTGGAGGAGAATTCCGCTGGGACTGGGAAAACAACCATAGCGGTCTCTACGTAAGGCAGTTTTCCGAGCCGGATGCCATCGCCCTATATGACGATAAGACAGAACCGACAAGGCCCGTTCGACAACCGACCGTATTCATGCCCAGCGGCGGGGACGCCGTCTTCCGTTCCGACTGGACGGAAGATGCAACCTACCTGCTCCTGCGCGGCGAAAATGGCCCCCCACGCAGGAGCGGCCTCGCGCACGAACACCCCGATGAGACGAGCTTCGTCCTCTACGCAGCCGGAGAGATGCTCGCACTCGATGCAGGATATATCAACTTTGAAAATCACGGTAAGGTCAATCGGGGAGCCAACCACAATCTGGTGCTGGTCAACGGCCAAGGCCCCCCACTTTTCATGGCACAGGGTGAGGCCATCGGAGGGGGCAACGACGCGTTTATCAGAGACGTATTCATCAGCGACAACGGAGACTACGCCGAGGTGCACGCCGCCTACGGCGGCGTCGATTTCATACGACGCATGCTCTTTGTCGACAAGCAGTACTTTATTCTAGCCGATGCCCTGCGCAGCGATGCCGAACACGCGTATGAATGGCGCTTACACGGCAACGGAGGAGGAACGAGTGGAGGTCTCTACGCGCGCGAGGAAAACTTGGCGCGCTGGGCGCGCGACCGGGGAGAGCTGCTAGCTTTTTTACCGACGCGTCCGGGGCGCTCCTTTGGCGAAGTAGATACGCTGCACTCTTTTGACGCAGGCCAAGAGCTAACCCACACCGCCCTTCGCGTCCAACAGCGCGGCGACGACGACCACTATCTGGCCGTGCTCTACCCGCGCGCTCAACAGGACCCCACGCCTATAATGACTACGCTCGGAGTCAGCGGCGGCGAAGGCGTTCTCCTGGCTACAGACGGTCGACGGGACATCGCCTGGACAAAAGACCCGTCAGCAGCCGTCGCCACCGCAGCTAGCTACAGCAGCGACGGGGCATTCTGTTGGATCGGCCACTTTGCGGCTGATGGGCGTTCCCTCGACGCCGGCGAAAGGCGGTTTGTCGCGCACGACGCGACCCGTTTGACCCATGCAGACACGGTTCTGTTTGAGGCCAGTAGCGCCGTTGATATCAGCCTACACACATCACCCGAACGGATTGCCGGCTATGTGCAGGGCCCCGATACCGGCTATACGGTGCTCTTTCCCGTCGGCGCGGACCGCATTCCATCCAATATAGATTTCACGGGAGAGCTCCTATACGCCTATCGAGACAGCAGTGCTTTCCGCTTAGAGCTATCGGGCAAAGGCACTCTGTCCGTCGATTTAGCACAGCGGGAAACGATCACACACGCACCGCTCGTTTTGCGCAACACAGACCTCATCGGAGACTTTGGTCCCTTTCTCGCGCAAAACGGCCGTGAACGACTCTTTATCACCTATCAAAACGGTATTTCAGCGCATATCCCAGAACGAGCGGCTCGAGAACGCGCCCGTAATATCTGCCGTCTGTATGGACGAACTGAAGCCGTTGAATGGCTAGCTATGCCCAGCCTAACCTTTAGTGAACCAACGCTTACACAAGTCACTGACACAGGTCTGCAGATCCGCAACAACCGCGGCCTGCTTGAAGTCAACAGCCGAGGCCGTATACTGGGTCCTAACAAGTATTTCTCTATTACCTGCGGCACCGAACCATACGGTGCGAGCAAGCGCATAGCGCGGCGAACATCAGCCCACTTCGAATTAGAGGCGGCCTACCCCAACCCGTTCAACAGCGAAGTCGCCATCCGCTTTATCCTAGACGAGAGCCAACCAATCGAGGTAGCCATTTACAACGTAGCGGGTCAGAAAGTCCGTACGGTAGCTTCGGGCGCGCTTTCGGTTGGAACCCACCGACTCATCTGGGATGGCCGCGACGATCTTGGGCGCGAGGTAGCAACGGGTTTATACCTCGTTCAACTGAGCGATCGCCAACGCAGTGTCGTTCGAAAAATAACCCTTTTACGCTAGGTGAGGACGTAGACAGCACGCAGGTCTTTAGCTATACTCTCAGTAATAAAAAGGAGCAATAAACCATGAGGAAAATAGGCTATATACTAGTCGGCGGAGCGCTCTTGATCGGCCTGCAGTGGGCCGTTCCCGCTGCCTACAGCGCCGTATCTTCGGAAGACAAAGCGGCCACGAGCTGCCCGGTCAACGAATCCTGTCCCATGAAAGACAAGATGGCCGAAGCCTAATAGAGCACTCAGCAGATACCCGACGCCCCCTGTGACTTGAAAAAGTCACAGGGGGCGTTTTCTTACTCTAATACCTCCAATTGAGGCTCTACCCCTCTATCACGTACTCAAGTATGCGCACCACCTGCTCCGGCATGCGTGCAACGGCCAATGCCGCCGCATCAACCTCTTTGAGCGCGTGATTAAACGTCTCTGGATGCAGTATGATAAGCGGCTTTCCCAACGCCGCGGCAAAACCGGCATCAAAGGCGGCATTCCACTGTCGATACTGCTCGCCAAATCGCACCACGACAATATCGGCATTCTCTAGGGCCGTGCGCGCGCGAATGGCATTGAGTTGGGCCCCTTTGCGATCTTGCCAAAAAGCATCTTCCTCTGCGCCTAGTATTTCCACGCCGCAGCGGTCGCTGGCGGCGTGATCCGTCACCGGAGCGCTGAAGGAAATGGGCAGATTTCTTGCGCCTTCCATAATCTGTTCGCGCCAATCGCTGTGAATCTCACCAGACAAGTATACCTGCCACTCCCGTTTCATATAGACCTCCAATCCAGTAGGTGCATTTACAAACCCTACACAAACCAATAAGCGCGTTGCGCGCAAAGCGACCGGGCCTATCTTTTAGGCACCACATATACGGGAGAAAGGGCATGAAATCAGCATTAGAGCTGGCCATGGAAAAAGCGAATGAAGCCGTCGGTGGCGAAGACAACATCAAACTCAGCGACGAGCAAAAGGCCGCCATCGATCAGGTCCGTAAGCTATACGAAGCCAAATGGGCAGAGAAAGAGCTGCAGATCAACGAGCGCACGGCCCAGCTGCAAAAAGAAAATCCCGAGGGCCTGGCAGAAGCACGCGCCGAATTACAGCGTGAGACCAATGCCCTAAGAGACCAGATATTTGCCGAACGCGACGCAAAAATAGAGGATATACGCCAGCAAAACGCCTAAAGACGCGGTCGACACCATCTCACCCTGAAATAGATACCGCGTGCACTCCTAATGCATCACGCGCCTAGGAGCATAGCAGTCCACACACAAGAGAGCCCCCCGCTGAGCGCTGTCAACGGGGGGCTCTCTGTGCGCAAAACACGCAACGTTTGACGATCTGTCTATTTCTTCTTGGCCTTCGCCTTAGCGGGCGCCTTCTTAGCCGATGCCTTGGCCTTGGCAGGTGCTTTCTCAGCCGCTGCCTTCGCCTTAGCAGGCGCTTTCTTGGCCGCTGCCTTCGCCTTGGCAGGCGCTTTCTTAGCCGATGCCTTCGCCTTGGCAGGTGCTTTCTCAGCCGCTGCCTTCGCCTTGGCGGGCGCCTTCTTGGCCGATGCCATCACCTTAGCAGGCGCCTTCTTAGCCGATGCCTTCGCCTTAGCAGGCGCTTTCTTAGCCGATGCCTTCGCCTTGGGCTTAGCTGCAGCAGCCTCCGTCGGCTCGGCTTCCACGCCTACGGTTTTCTCTCGGCGCGGCAGCTTGTTTTGCTTGTGGCACTCGGCGATGACCGCAATCTGCTTGCGCACCTCAGGCAGGGTGATTTCCAGTTTGCCATTGCCCGTCAGAACGTCGTGTAAGTTGGCGTAGATACGCGCCGGACCGCTGGCAAAAGAGCGCAGCGTATAGCCCACGGCATCTTTGCTCTTGGCCTTCTCATCTTCTAGCGTCCAACGGCCTTCCTTCCAAGGCAGGTCTTCACTCGTATACTTACGATCAACCGACCAGTTCCACATCTTCTGCTTAGGCGCTTTTTTTGGATTAAAGTAGCGCCACTTTAGCTCCGTCGCTCCCCCCGTTAGCCCACCGTACGTGCCGCACACGTTATACATATCGCCCTGGCTATAGGCCATATAGGCGCTGATAATCATATCGATCTGCGGCGCTTCGCGTTTGGGATCATAGAGCGTAACCGTGCAGTGGTCTTCGGCATCTGCGCCAAAAGCGTTATTGCTGTCCATGCGGCAAAACACCTTGGGCGTGCGATTAAAACCGAAGAGTTTAAGCGATTGGTCTAGACCGTGTGGTCCCGTATTATAGAGCGATCCGCCGAGGTTATCCTGCCAAGTTTGCCAGTCCCAGCGCCTAGCAAAACCGCCCCAAACTGAGCGAATGTAAACAATCTTACCGAGCACGCCCGAGTCGATTATTTCGCACATCTTCTCAAAGAAGGGCTGCGGACGGTTGTTTTGGAAAGGCGCCAACACGCGATTGTTGCGCTTAGCCGCAGCGACCATGCGATCAAATTCCTGCAAGTTCTTGGCCATCGGCTTCTCGCACAGGACGTGTGCGCCCGCATTGAGCGCCGCTATGGTGGCCGGGGTGTGCAGGGGCGAAGGCAGCGCGTTGACAAAGAGGTCGAACTCACCCGCCTCAATCATCGTCGTCCAATCCTTATACGTCCGCGCACCAAACTGGTTGCGTGCATCTTTGCGGCGCTCTGGTATCTGGTCTGCTACGGCGACAATCTGATAACGGCCGTAGTCTTTTTCCAGATGGCGTGCGTGAATGCTGTAGCCGCTGCGGCCCTGACCGCCGATGGCTACGCGGATAATACCGTTTTCCATAGTGGAGCTATCCTTGAGTCGATGTTTCCGAAAGTCCTCGTCCCCTAAGATGGCAAAGATGGTCCTCAGCGGCAAATGGACGGCATTTTACGGACTCAAATAGAAGGGAGATAAACTCGTTAGAACGTCGGATACGTGCGGCGTATGCGCACTATTATAGTGGAACATCACAGCAGAGAAACTCTTCATCGCGCTCCGCACAGCGCGCCACCCACTGCCCCTGCGGACCGATTATTCCCGAAGGAGATGAGCAGCGCACATCGGTGGGAAAGGCGCTGTCTACCGTTGCGATATACATCGACGCTGCCCGGGCGCGCATGCGCAGATTGGACTCGTGGAACTGCCAGTTAACCTCCGACCACGGATCGCTGCTACGACCGCCATTAACCGCGTGAAAAACAAGGCGCGCACCCATCTGCTGCAGCTGCTGTGACAGATGGGGGTCAGACATAGGCGTGCAGCAGGGGTTGGCCCACAAATCGTTGCAGATAAGTCCTCCCACGCGCACATCGCTCAGCTCATAGGTGCGCAGTGGCGCAACCGCATAGTGCTCAATCTCCCCGCGCGAGGGCGTTTCCAACGTGCCGCAGCAGAGCGTCTTGCTGTGGAAGCCTAGGTAGGTACCGCTGCTCTCGTAAAAGCGAATCTGGTTGTAGCAGTTGCCATCCTCCTCGACAAAGCACGTTCCCAGCGCCAGCGCCAGGTTGCCTTCTCGCGCCTGCGTCGTCACTTCTGCCAAGCCCGCTTTTACGGACTGCGTATCAAACTCATGCGTATAACCGCTGAGCGAACCCTCCGGCGTCAGCAATACGTCGGCGCGCTGATCAACGGCAAATCGGACGGCGCGATGCAACGTCTCTACGTTTTCAGACACGTCTGATACGACGGCTATTTGTGCCAACGCAATACGCATTACGCTTCTCCTCCGAAGGCGCGCGCATAAACGCGTGTGCGCTCGTTGAGCACCCCGTAAAACGCGCGCGTTTCTGGATCGTCACTATCGCGCCACAGCGTAGCTGGAATGCCCGAATCATTGGCCAACGGCACGCGATCGCGATGTCCGTAGTAAATCTGCGCCGTGCGGCGCTCTGCTTCGGTCGGACGCGTAGTAGCCGTATGCAGAACGGCCACGTTAAAGAGCGCACAGGTGCCGGCTGGGCCGTGTAGGTCGTATACCCCACCGCGCTCTATCTGCTCGTCGTGATTTTCCAGCACGGGATCGTCGAGCGACTCAGGCGAAATGGAAAAGCAGTGCGTGTTCTCATCTACGTCTGCGAAATAGGTAATCAATTGGATATAGTCCATCCGCAACGGATGTTCCATCCGATGCGGTTTGTCGCGGTGCCAGCCCTGATGAAACGGACCATCGTACTCGCCCATGGAACGCAGGCCGATCTCCCCAAAGCACAGCGGTCCACCCATTAGCTCTTCGATAAGCGGATAGATACGCGGGTGGCGTATCAATTCATCAAACTGCGGCGTCGTCAGCAAAGCGTCGTAGTTGGCGCGCTGGTGATGACCATATGGGTGCCAAAAATAGGGATAGGTCTGCCGGTCCGCGTTGAACAGACCGTCGAAATAAGCCACCTCTTCGTCCGTCAGCAGCTTGCCGAGGTTGACAAAGCCATGGTCGCAAAAAAACTGTTTCTGTTCGGCGTTCATGGGTCCTCAATTAGCAAAGGGAAAGGTGCCGGCATAACCCAGCGTATCGAGCGTAAACTGCGGATTGCTGACAAAGTTAATACCGGGAAACATCGGATTCTGCTGGTAGTGTAAGACGACGTTGGCGCGCGGACGCCCCGCGGGATCTTCGCCGACTTTAGCGCCCTGATGCGGCACGTGACTGTAAAACAGAACGACGTCACCCGCCTTGGGATGCAGATCTACGTGTTCCTGACCGTCACACCAAGTTTGAAAGGGATTGCTGCGATCGTCGGTGTAGCCCATGTGCTGTATCATACCATCGGGGATCGGCTGCTTAAAGTAGTCCTTGAGAAAGGTCAGACGGCCACGCTCAGGCGGATTATCCGTCAGGTAAAACGTCGTGTTCATACACAAGCCGATTAACGGCTGGTCGCCCTCCGCCCTCTCTCGCTGATAGTGGTAGTCGTAAAAGTCCATGTGCCATTCCTGCTTGTAGGCGCGCGGATTGACGTGGGCGCGCAGCGAGCGCAGCTGGCACTGTCGGCCGAGAACGGCTTTCAAATAGGTTGCTACCGATTCGTGGCCTATAAGCTCACCGGCTAGATCGGGCTGCAGCGCCAAGAGCTTTTCAAAGGCCACGTTGCCGACGCTATTATCGATCTCGTATTCGCCGCGCTCATACATGCCGTAGAGCACGTCCTGCCATTGGCACACCTTATCCGCTGAAAGAGCCCCTTCAATAAGCAGGAAACCCTGCTCGTTTAAATGGCGCAAATCTTCGGGATAGTCGACTGGATTCTGCATGAGCATTCCCTCGCTTTAGGACAGTTGGACGGACGCGAACTGGCAGAAAAATACGGTGGCAATAATAGCTCCACAAATTGCCTGAGGATCGTACAATCGCACGATGTCGGATCGCGGACTTTTTTAACCGATCAACAGCCAGCCAATCCCGTCGATTTAAGCGGCAGTGTCCACGTAAAATAAGGGGGCCAAAAACGACAAACGCTAGTATCTTTGCCGAAGCACAGACACTAGAGGAGAGCAAAAATGGGAAATGTAGATCGCTCAGCGTTAGAGGCTCTATCGAGCAGAGATACCGAAATTCTATCTCAGCTTGTTCAGCGCGAGCGCTCGCGCGAAGCACTGTCACAAGTCCGCGCAACAGGCACCAAGCAAACGGTTCATTTTGATTTGGACGAGGGAGTCTTAAACGCGTTAAACGACTACTGCATCGCCGAGCAGATTAAACCCGCTGAGCTCATTGAAAATTTGCTGCTCGACCGCATGCGTGCACCGTCGTCGAGCGCGCTCCAGGCCGCTTTCCAAGCGCTCGCGCGCACTACGCTCGTGGTGTAGACGCTGGCATACCTCGAATCGGTCTCGAGCTCCGCATCCCCTACATTGGCACTCGATCGTCCCAATTACTCCAGCTCGCTGTGCGTTTTAGAGGACCTTTAAAATCCAACTGCAGTTGCTCCATAGCTTCCATCTCAAAAAGCGGTCGCCCCCTGTAAATCAACGTGCTAAAGTCGACGCAGCAAAAATAGGTGGAATCGTCTTCCCTAATGGTCAAGGCCGAATACGCGTCTGTTTCGAGGTCAAAAACTTGCTCCCGCCCAGCCTCGAAAGAATAGGCGGGGCGTTTGTTCAGGTCCTCTATCTTGGACTCATAGCGGTATCGGTCAAAAATCGTGTAGTACCGAGCTCCAATGGAGAACTGAAGACCCACTCCTTTGGACTTCTTCTGGTAGCTAAACGAGTCGAAAAAAGACGGCCTGCCCTGTCGACTGGGATACAGCACCGAAGAAAAGAAGAGCGGAAATCGACCGTTCGCATATCCCGCAAAAAACTGACTCACCGCCCTTTGGTTCCGATAGGCTCGATCTATCGTCTGCAGTTCAACATCGTATTCATCTATTGGGAAGTGCAGGTGGAGCTTTACGTCGTCTGGCTGCGCGTATCTCAGCTCCTGTCCCATACTAATGTCCGTTTGACTCAGGACATAGCTTCTCTCACCAACCGGTTCGATCTCCTGTGCGTGATAGACCGGCCCAACCGTGTAACTGCCATCTTCTTGCGGAAAGACGACGTCGTTGACAATAAAGCAGTCTTCTCTCTTCAGGTAGTAGACAATTCGATCACACACCGCCGCATTGCGCGCATCATATAAGCGCGTTCTCGAACAGTCCACCTCATCAAAGCGGTAAAAATAAACGCGCTCTGTCCGCACGGGATTGTATTCACCGAAGTCTAAGACATGATCAAAGAACGAGTGCGATCCGGTGACGCCCTTGCGAACGACAAGCTTGTTGTGGTAGTAGTCGCTCCGATAGGTGCAGTCTCGTTCAGCACCCTTTCGATAACCACCTTCGGTTAACAGAATACGCTCTTGCGCAACGAGCATGCAGAGTGCGTTTTCGTCGTTGTGACCGTGATGCGTTTTCTCCGCTTTGACGGGAATTGTAAGCGTCAGGTTTTTGCGGTAAATCTCGTTGGTTGCCGGCTCGTCCCGATAATTGAGCAACAGGTACGAACTATCGCGATCCCAGCCATTTCGAAAAACGCACTTCTTGCCGATGGTGTCGTCACACGCTTCTTGAGAATGCGGTGCAGGCGACTGTTCTGCCAGCGCATCGTCCGACCAATCGTGAGCGGAGATCAGCTGTCTCAGGAAACGGTCTATGCCGCCCGAAAGTCCCGAAGCGCATCCAACGTGGGCTTCCGTAAAACGATTGACGGCGTACTTGAGCGTGGGGGAACGATACTGAGTCGCACACTTTTCCATGACAGCCGCAATGTGGACCCAATCCTCGGCCAGATCCCAATCCCCATAGTCGGGGATAAAACCGAGCGGCGTGACCAGCCTTGACCACAGATCGGCATAGTGCCTAACGACGTGGTTATCTTCGACGTTGACGGTAGGGACGTACTCGTTGTATGCGACAAAGCTGTATAGCCAGATGCCTTGATAAGCTCCGGAATCCTCCATGGACCACTTATCCAGACTGTCTGCGAAAATATGGCGCCCCATCTTTAGCCATTTAGAAGCTTCCCCGTGCTCGGGAAACGATGATCCTGCGGCCGCCAGATTGAGAGCACGCAGCATGCTGCGGTTCATCGGCCCATACTCGGGCATTCGCTCAATGGGTCGCATAGCCCGTTCGACAACGGCCTCGACCTGTGCACGCTCTTCGTCCGTGAAGTTCGCTATATCTTTGATACTGTTGTAGGCACTGATATACGGTTCGGGCTCAAACATCCAGCCGAGGGTCGGGAAGTCCGCGTTGCGGATAGGAATATTTTCTGTTTCCCGATAGGTCTTTAGCGCGTAGTAGACATCATAAACGTCAAGTATGTAGCGTTTGGCTCGCTCTAGATAACACGTCGCACCCGTCTGCTTATAACGCACCGCCTCGGCTGGCGCGACGGTTCCGACAAACTGGAAGGTATTCTGGAGCCTTCCCTGATCGCGCAGCGCTGCTTTGCCGCGTTCAATGGCCTGACTTCGGAGCGCATCATAGTCCCGCCAGATCAGGTCCGCCACGCTGTAGGCATAATCCAGATATACCTGCCGCTTCATTCGCTTAAAGCCGGCCCCTTCCCACTGCGTCGCCGCCATTGCTCATGAGTCATACCACCAACTACTACGTGACTATTATCGGGCGGCCGTTCGGCCGAATGCAGGCCCTGTGCACGCACCGCCTGGAGCTGATTCTCGGGCTGCAGCACGTCTTCAACGCCCTCAGTTAAGTGCCGGTACAGCAACTGTAGATCCGGAGAAAATCGTTCGTATACCTCGCGTGGAACGTAGGTGCGCAGGGCGTGCCCGCCAGAGTGTAGGTTGCAAAACTCATTTCCGGACAGCCACCACGGCGCATAGCGACACACCACCGCCGTTCGTTCGTGCTCGCTCTGGTTGAGCGCCGTCGAATGCCACACGCGCGTGTCCTGTAAATAGACCGAACCGGCCGGCGCCGAGATCTGCAGTTCGCCCGGAATAGCCCGCCACTGATCTATACCGTCATCGGGACCGCGCGGATTGCGCGGATCCTTGTGCGAGCCGGGTACAACCCACGTACCGCCGTTGTGCGGCGTCACGTCTTCAGGACCGAGATACCAGATAGTAGACAGCGCCATACACACGTCGGGAAACGGCTGCGCAACGGCGCCACAGTGCTTCCAAGGGTGCTCCTCGTTAGGCCCGTAGGCCGTCAGATCGTGCGGCCAGTCGGAGTGCCATCCTCGCCGCTGACGCTGTTCGTCAGTAATCGGTCGTTCGGCCGGTCTCGACGATTTATTAACTTCTGTTTGCATGATCCGCACGTGTGGATCGAGCATCGTCTTGGCCACCTTTAGCACGCGCTCTTCGGCCAGATGCTGGGCAAAGCCTTCGCAGCGCGCGACGTCGCAGATCTCGGCCTGCGGTGCCACCTGGGGACGCACGGGACCGTCTCCAGGCTGAAAGTCGGGATCGCTTTCGCGCATCCATTCAATACGCGCTTGGCGCTCCTTTGCGCGATCCTCTTGCAGCAGGACGCGTCCCTCCAGCACGCTCTGGCGCGCCGCGTCTATCTGGTCTTGAGGTATCACGCGATCGATAACGCAAAAGCCCTGCAGGCGCAGCGACTCTATGTAACCTTCGATCTCAGCATCACCACCGCTGGGAATACCCGTAGAAATGGAGTAGGGTACGCAGAGGCGTGGGTCGAGCTCTTTTCCATCTGACATAGTGCGGTTATTCCTCCTTCAACTGTACCTCGGTTACCTCATGCCATAAGGCAAATGGGCTCCGTCCAGCAACAACCGGACGTAATCTATTCGCAAATGGGCATGAGAGGCAAATAACGACCGAGTAGCGACCAAAAAAAAGACCTGACGCCGTCAAAACGCATGGCGCAGGTCTTTTTTTATTTCAGTGGTGCCGAAGGTGGGACTCGAACCCACACGCCCGTGAAGACACTGGATTTTGAATCCAGCGCGTCTACCAATTCCGCCACTTCGGCACTCGTTTTCGGCCAGTTAAAATAAGCCGCTACGATCCTTCTGTAAAGAGTCTAGCGCTCCTCGCGGCGCAACGCTTTTGGCGGCCCGAGGATCTCAGAATAGACGATGGCTTCGCGCGCCTTCTTCGCGTCTATCTTCCAACCTCTCTTGCGCCTAGTCGCATATACAGATTCATCGGCCGATGAATCCACGTGCGCGGCCAACGCATCGCGCTTCTCCGATGGCGAATTCTCTACCGGCGGCTCTGGTGCAACCTCTAACTCTTCCGTCCAGAGGTCCGACTCGTCTTCCTTCTCTCCGAGGCGCTGCAAGTCGCCAAAGCGACGCGTCAGCACCTCGTCTTCGAAGGGATCCTTGCCGTCGCCAAAAGGCCATCCAGTGGAAACTTCCTCTTCCTCTTCTCCTTCGGGCTCTGCACGCTGTGCACGTGCAGCCTCAGCTTGGCGCGCATTTTCCAATTCGCGTTTTCGCTTGCGACGCTCTAGCAGCGATGAGACAACGCTGAAGAGCATGAAGAGGATGAATAGCAGGAGCTCCATTAGCTCTCGTCCTGCGTCTGGTCATCCTGCGCGCCGCTTTCGGAGATCGAATCGCGCATTTCCGTATCCGCTTCGATGTTGCGCATGCGGTAGTAGTCCATAATACCCAAGTTTCCACTGCGGAAGGCCTCGGCCATTGCGCGCGGCACTTCGGCTTCGGCTTCCTTGACGCGCGATTCCATTTCGACGACCTGAGCGGTCATTTCCTGTTCGCGCGCCCGCGCCATCGCGCGGCGCTCCTCGGCCTTGGCCCGAGCTATTTTCAGGTCGGCTTCAGCCTGATCGGTCTGCAGCTTAGCGCCGATGTTTTCGCCCACATCGACGTCGGCAATGTCAATCGAGAGAATCTCAAAGGCCGTTCCCGAATCGAGCCCCTTCTCAAGCACGCGTTTGGAGATACCATCGGGATTCTCCAACACGTCCTTGTGCGTATCTGACGAGCCGATTGTCGTAACAATACCCTCGCCGACGCGGGCGATAATCGTCTCCTCACCCGCACCACCCACCAGGCGATCTATATTGGCGCGCACCGTCACGCGGCAGGTTGCTTTGACCTGAATACCGTCTTTGGCGATGGCGGCTATAAGAGGCGTATTAATCACCTTGGGATTAACGCTCATTTTAACCGCTTCGAGCACGTCGCGACCGGCCAGATCAATACTGGCGGCACGCTCAAAAGTGAGGTCGATATTGGCCTTGTCGGCAGAGATCAACGCCAGCGTCACCGCGTTGACGTTGCCACCGGCCAGAAAGTGCGCTTCCATGCGGTCAAGCTCAATCTCTATACCGGCCTTAGTCGCACTAATTTTGGGCGTGATGATCTGACGCGGCGGCACCTTGCGCAGGCGCATACCCACGAGGTCCTTGAAGATGGCGACCCTAACACCGGCGAAGTAGGCCGAGATCCACAGCCCGATGGGAATAAAGTACGTGAACAACGCCAAAAAAATTACGATGGCGAAGAGCACTACGATAAGAAAGAATAGTTCTCCCATAACACGCTCCCTTATGAGGCGTTAAGTGGTTTCGATGTTCTCAGAAGATTCGGATACCTTGTGCACGACCACCCGATTACCGGCTACGCGCACCACTTCTACAGCTGTCCCGCGCTCGACAAACCCGCCCTCGGTAACCACGTCGACCGCCCGTTCACCCAGCTGGGCGCGGCCGGCCGGCCGCAGCGGTGTCAGGGCTGTGCCGAGTTGGCCAAGCAGCTCATCCCTGCCGGGCAGGGCCGAGTTATATCCACCCTCACGAGACGTCGCACTGCTGAGCACGAGACGCCGCCATCCGCGCATCTTGAGCACGGTGCGCAGCAAGACGACCGTACCCAACAGGCCGACGGCGGCCACGATAAACGCAGCCCATAGACCCATTTTGGCATAGGCGAAATAAACGCCGGCCACGGCCGACAAAAAACCGACGATACCAAATATGTTGAGGCCGGGAATGACAAACACTTCAATCAGCATCAGCAAAAAGCCGATTACGAGCAGGGCGAGTGCGTAGCCCCAGTTTGCGGCATTGCCGTCTATCAGTGACTCGACCATAACATACCCCTACTCGACGGGACGAACCACGACGCGATTACCGCGCGCTTCTACAACCCTGACAGCCTGCCCGGCGGCGACAAATTCACCGTCGGTGACGACGTCTGTTCGCCGCTCTTCAATCAGGGCGATTCCGGCTGGGCGCAGCTCGCTAACGGTGACGCCTTCTTTTCCCACCATTTTATCATCGCCATCGCGGGAGGAAGATACGTACCCTTCAGATGCGCGCGTCTCTGTCTCCAATACAAGCCGGTTGAAAGAGGCCATCTTCGGCAGCGAACGGAGCATCATGAGCGAAAGAACAAACGCACCGATCATCGAAGCCGATAGCCGCACGACGACGGCGGCAATCTCATCGACGCTCCACAGCTGAAAATCGCCCAACTGGGTGATGACCAGACTCCCGAGCATCAGCCCCACACCGGCCAGACCCACTAGGCCGAAGCCCGGTATGGCAATCACTTCGACCAGAAGCAACCCCAGACCAAGGGCAAAGAGCGCCAACTCTTGCCACTCGGCCAGCTTGACGACCAGATGGCTGCCAAAAAAGATACCCAGTGCAACTAGGGCCAGCGTGCCACCCAAGCCCCAACCGGGGGTTCGAACCTCGGCAATCAGACCAAACATCGCAACGGCCAGAAGAATAGAGGTGACAACCGGATGCGTGAGCAAGCGCACGACGTGTTCGGCCCAGTTGAGCTCAATAGACACGACCTCAGCTTCACCCAGATCGTAAATGCGCAGCACGTCGCGCAGCGACTCGGCGGTTTCATCGGCCATCTCATAGTTGAGCGACTGCTCGGTCGTCAGCGTTGCAGGGCGCCCCGCTTCGGCGCTCAGACCGGGAATATCCACGCGCTCGTCCACCATGGCCTCGGCAATTTTTGCATCGCGTCCCGTGCGCTCAGCCGTAGCGCGCATCTCCGCGCGCATGTAGGACGTCACCTTATCACTCGCCTTGGTGCCCGAACCATCGACCGGCGTTGTTGCCCCCATAGTCGCGGCTTGCGCCATGACGATTTTGTCGCAGGCCAGCGAAATAAGCGCACCGGCAGAAATAGCGCGTTTATTTATGAAGGCAATGGTTAACGCCTCGCTATCGAGTATCGCATCGCGGATCACGGTAGCCGCATCGACGCGGCCGCCAAAGGTGTCGATTTCAAACACGATGGCATCGACCTCGTTGGCCTCGGCGTCTTCAATGACGCGTTCGACAAAGGCCGACACGCCCGGATCTATCATTCCCTCGAGCTTCATGTCGACGTGGTATACCGTCTGAGCGAGTGCCTCAGCCCGGGGTAAGACGAGCGAACACAGCAGTGCTACTACAGGGGTCAATATGCGCATGATACACTGTTCCATAATTATAGTGGACTAGATTGTACGCCAATTCCACTCGGATTGTCAACTTAACCGCGTTGACGCTCTTGGGGGCGCGTACTATCTTCTGGCGACACAGCGAAACAAGACCCCAATAAAAGGACGAGATCCCCATGCCCGACAAGCTCGATTTGCTCATCAAAGGCGGCCACGTCATCGATCCGGCGAACGAGGTAGACGGCGTCCGTGACATCGGTATCAAACACGGTCGCGTCGCTCGCGTTGAGGAGAACATAGCCACAGACGAGGCCCACAAAACGATTGATGCGAGCAACCTAGTCGTTACGCCCGGGCTAATCGATATCCACGTGCACGCCTACCACACTCGACCGGCCGAGGTGAGTATGGTGGGATCGCTCAACGCCGATGCACACTTCTTAAAGGAGGGCGTCACGACCTGCGCGGACACGGGTACGGCGGGAGCCGATGAAATGGACCACTTCCGCGAGACCGTAATAGACAAGGCCAAAACGCGTATCCTTGCCTACGTCAACATAGCGGCACCGGGTATGAACAGCTCAGAGCAGGTCATCTCCAACTTTGACGCACAGCGCGCTGCCGAAGCTGCTTCCGCGCACGACGAAGTCGTAGTCGGCATTAAAACCGCCCACTACTGGACAAGCGAACCCTTTGATGCCGATCACCCGCCGTGGGAATCTGTGGACAAGGCCGTGGAAGCCGGCGAGCTGTGTAAAATGCCCGTCATGGTAGATTTCTGGCCGCGTCCTCCCGAACGATCCTACAAAGACCTTATTCTGGAGCACCTGCGTCCCGGCGACATTCACACGCACGTGTTTGCGCGCCAGTTCCCCGTAGTCGACGACAACGGGGAAGTGTACGACTACATGCGAGAGGCGCGCTCGCGCGGCATACACTTTGACTTGGGACACGGAGCGGCCAGCTTTTGGTATCGAAATGCCGTGCCGGCTATGCAGGACAAATTCCCCCCCGACTCAATAAGCACCGACCTACACATGGGCAATATTAACGGCCACGTGCACAGCATGCTGGATACCATGTCTAAGTGCATGGCGATGGGCATGCCCCTACAAGAGGTGATCTATCGCTCAACCGTCACGCCAGCACGGGCGCTGAGACGCCCTCAGCTGGGTAGCCTGAGCATCGGAGCCGAAGCAGATGTGGCTATTTTAGGCGTCTTGCAGGGCAACTTTTGCTATCGCGACTGCGGCTGGGGCGTGCTGGAAAGCGACTATCGCTTGGAATGTGCCCTCACGCTGCGCGCTGGACAGGTAGTCTGGGATCGCCACGGGCTGACCTGCCCCCACTTCGCCCAAGCGCCGGCGGATTCGGGCTACTGGGACATACCTGAAACACCGGTTCCAGTGCCGCGTCTGTGGCGAGCCGACGACGAATGAACAACGCGTTGGTCTTACCGCTTTCGCTGATACTTTACGGAGCGCTGACGCTTTACATGCCGAGCCCGCCGGCCGTACTCAGCGAGAATCCGCACGGTCCACTGCATGCGCTCTTGCTCAAAGCTACTGCAGATATGGGTATCGCTGGAGCGCGCTGGATAGGCCTCATAGCGGGTTTGGCGGGCATTGCCGCCGGAGCCCGCATGATCCGCAGCCTGGTCGGCGCCCATGCCGCACCGGGAGCGCTCGTCCTCTTGGCTGCTTCCCCTTTCCTCATTGCACACACCCGCGCGCTCTCACCCGCTGCGCTGGTACTGCTCCTGGTCGCACTCAGCTACGGACTGTTCTGGGCCTTTCTGCGCAGCGGCCACCTCGGCCTGCTGGCCGGCTGGGGCGCGGCCTCAGTGCTTGCATTCACCGCAGACGCCGCCTTGATCTATCTTCCTCTGCTGCAGGGTTTGATCCTGCTCCTATATCGGACCCGCTACCCACAGCGTCACGCGCCTTGGTGGCCTGCTCTAACCCTGACTTTCGGGCTATGGACCGCTCTATTCTGGGAACCGTTAAACCGCGATTGGACCATTCGCCTGGCGGGAATTACCCCCGAACAGAGCCTGTTCGCCCTAGACGCTTATACCTCGCTCTCAACCAACCTGCTCGGAATGGACGCACTCCCGGGATCAGTGCTCTTCACCCTGCTGCTGGTTTCGGGCCTGCGCGCCTGCACCGACTGGCGTAAAGACGCTCGGCGCGGCCTGCTCGTGGGCGGCCTGTGCATCCCGTGCCTACTGTATGTCCTATCACCGCACAACAGCGCGCTGCTGATCGGCGCCTTACCGCCGCTGTGTGGACTGTGCGCCATGGGACTACGCCTCTATCCCCGCCCGGCCCGCCAAGGGCTGTGGATTGGACTATTAGGGACTCACTGCTGGAGTTACTGGCACTTCTACTAAAATGAAACTATTTCTATAAATAGCTAATTTTCCTATATTATGACTATAGTTATGACCATAGTCTTTAACCCTCGGAAAATAGCTGCTATGAAAAGCGTTTCTAAGAGCCACCTAAAAGCCCATATGCTGCGCCTCTTCCGCGAAGTTGAACGGAGTGGAGAAGCGCTCGTAGTCACCGACAACAACAAACCCGTCCTCAAAGTCGTCCCCATCGAAGCGGAACAAACCGTCACCGATACCTTTGCCAGCTTTATCGGCCAAGTCACGTATAGCCGTTCCGTTGACGAGCCCACACCAGCCTAGCGAACATATGGGTTGAAATACGCTCGTTTTTCCCGATTTTATTACTGGCGACCGTCCTAACTCACCAACGTGGAGATACACTTTGACATTTATAGACTGGCTAGTGCTCGTGCTGCTGATAGGCTTCATAACCGCCGTAGCGCTGAGCACGAGAAAATACATGCAGAGCGTCGCCGACTTTTTATCGGCCAGCCGCTGTGCGGGCAAGTATCTGCTCGGCGTGGCCGACGGCATGTCAGGCCTCGGCGCCATCAGCATCGTCGCCGTCTTTGAGATGACCTACAAAGCGGGCTTTACCGCTTCGTGGTGGAAACTCATGCTGCTACCGATCGGCGTAATTATCGCATCGACGGGATGGGTGCAGTATCGATTCCGCCAGACGCGCGCCATGACGCTGGCCCAGTTTTTTGAGATTCGTTACAACCGCTCATTCCGCGTTTACGCCGGTATCGTGGGCTACGCATCAGGACTGATTAACTTCGCCCTCTTCCCCGCCGTAGGAGGGCGTTTCTTCCAATACTATTGCGGCTTTCCCCAGTGGCCCGTCACCGTGTTGGGCACGGAGATCGACTTGACCTATGCCCTGATCATGATGGGGCTGCTCGGCATCTCGCTGTGGTTCACCTTCATGGGCGGCCAGATTGCCGTTATGGTAACCGATTTCATACAGGGGATGTTCGTAAACATCGTCTTTGTCCTGCTGGGCGTTTACATGCTGTTTTTCCTTTTTGACTGGGATACGGTCATTGCCGCAGCCATTCAATACGCACCGAGCGACGCTTCGCTGATTAACCCAGCCAAAACGAGCGGCACGGACAATTTTGGCCCCGACTACTTTCTCATTTCTGCTTTCTCCTCTTTCTACTGCTATATGGCTTGGCAGGGCAGCCAGGGCTACTTCAGTTCGGCGCGCTCTCCGCACGACGCGCGCATGGGCCGGGTTATTGGCCAGCTCCGCAACATCACCCAAACGCTGCCACTGGCCCTCTTGCCCGTCTGTGCTTTCGCCTTTTTACACCATCCCGACTGGTCGACGCAGGCGCAGGCAGCACACGATACGCTGGCCGGCATCGACAGCGAGCAGATTCGCTCACAGCTTACCGTAACCGTAGCCAGTGCACACTTCCTACCGCCCGGCATTATGGGCCTTTTTGCCGCCGTCATGTTAGCTGCGTTTATTTCGACACACGACACCTACCTCCACTCGTGGGGCTCCATTTTCATTCAAGATGTCGTTATGCCGCTGCGCCAGACCTTTGTCGGCGATAAAGTCATGTCCCCGAAGAACCACGTGCTGCTGCTAAAAGCGTCCATCTTCGGCGTCTGCCTGTTTATTTTCTTTTTCAGTCTGCTCTTTGGCCAGCAGCAGGACATCCTGATGTTCTTTGCGCTGACCGGCACGATCTACCTGGGCTGGGCCGGCTCGGCCATCATCGGCGGCCTCTACTGGAAACGCGCTAGCTCAGCAGGCGCCTGGTCCGCCAGCATCGTAGGCGTTCTCCTGGCCATTGCTGGCTGGTACGTGACCTACGAGTGGGCATCCAGCCAGCAGCTGATCGCCCAGTTCTTTCCAGCCGATTGGGCGGCCCAGGCAGCAGAGTGGGAGGAGTTCCCCGTCAACGCACAGCACCTCTTCTTTTGGACCATGCTAACCACGCTGTGCATCTTTGTCGTCGTGTCTCTATTCAGCCGTCAGACGTTCGACATGGACCAGCTGCTACACCGCGGGGACTACGCCGTAGAAGAAGACGGCACAGCTACGGAGGGCGAAGAGAAAAAGGCGTCGAGCCAGGGCTTGAGCATTTTCAAGATGGGCCCTGAATTTGCCCGAGACGACAAGCTGCTATTTATGGGCTCCTACGCCTACATCTTTCTCTTCTTTGTCGTATTTGTCATCGGAACGGTCTACATGCTGAGCACCGATATATCCGATCAAGCATGGGGCACATTCTGGTGGTATTTCTGCGTCGTCATACTGCTCATGACAACGGCAGTTACCGCCGTCGTTCTGGTCGGTGGAATCAGAAACCTCAGAGAGCTTTACGAAATGCTGCAAAATGTGAAGCGCAACGCGCACGATGATGGTACAGTCGTCGGCAGCCGCAGCCTGGCCGACGTGCACGGAGCGGACGATGCCTCATCGGAGGGCTCCGCTGCCCGCTCGTAGCGTCCATAGATGACGACGTCCTCTACTATAGCGCTCGACACGGGCGCACTCGTCTACTGGAGTCTCGACCCGGATCGCCTCTCGGCGGCAGCAGCAGACGCGCTGGCTGCCGCCGAGCAAAAAATCGTCAGCTCCATTTCTCTCTGGGAATTGGGACAGAAAATTAAACGCCGCGAGCTGAGTCTGCCGCTGCGCCTCAGCGAGTACGTAGATCGCCTACAGCGCGTCAGCGACCTGCGCATTGTGCCAGTCGACGAGCAGTGCTGGCTGCGGAGTCTAGTCTTGGATTGGGACCACAGCGATACGGCGGACCGTGCGATTGTCGCGATGGCGATGCTGCACGCCTGCGACCTCGTCAGCTCAGACGAACGCCTGCGCGCCTTCTACTCGAGGGCTATCTGGTGACGAGTTCCCCGCATCGGCAACCGCTGTTCGTGCCCCCCAAGCGCTCAAACTCCGCTTGTCATCAATAGCTATGTCCGAGAAGACGCCTCCCACATCACTCATCGCGCAGCTGAACGCGCTGCTTCCGCAGTGCATGCAAAACGATGCGCTGCATATAGAGCGGAAAATGCGCCAGAAGCGACGGCTGCCCGCCGGGCAGCTAGAGCGGCTCGTCAAGCGCGCACGATCTTCGAGTGAGCTGCTGGAGAAACGCCGCGCCCACGTGCCGGAGCCTCGTTATCCATCCTCTCTGCCGATTGCCGGACGACGGACAGAAATCCTACAGGCCATTCGCGACAATCCCGTCGTCATTATCGCCGGAGAGACCGGTTCGGGCAAAACGACGCAGCTGCCCAAAATGTGCCTTGAAGCGGGCTGTGGCGTACGCGGTAAAATCGCCGTTACGCAGCCTCGCCGCGTTGCAGCCCTGTCGATCGCGCGCCGCATAGCAGAAGAGTTGGAACTCGAATACGGTCGCCACATCGGCTGCAAAATACGCTTTCGCGATCAGACCTCACCAGAGACCTTCATAAAAGTGATGACTGACGGGATGCTCCTGGCCGAGACGCAGGGCGATCGCGATCTGAGCGAATACGACGCCATCGTCGTCGACGAGGCGCACGAGCGCAGCCTCAACATAGATTTCCTCATCGGCTACCTGCGCCTGCTGCGCCAGCGGCGCCCCGAGCTGAAGATTATCATCACCTCGGCCACGATTGACACCGAAACTTTTTCCAACGCCTTTGACGGGGCACCGATAATTGAAGTCTCCGGACGCGTGTATCCCGTAGAAGTGCGCTACAAGCCGCTCGACGAAGGAGAGCAGGACAGCGGTGAATGCACGTATATCGACGCGGCCGCCAACGCTGTCGACGAACTCCTAAAGGCGTCGCGCCAGGGAGACATACTCGTGTTTATGCCTTCCGAACGCGACATCCGCGAAACGCGCGACAAGATTGAACGGCGGCGCTACCCACAGACCGAAATTCTGCCGCTTTTTGGCCGTCTCTCTGCAGCAGACCAGCAGCGCGTCTTTGCTCAACAAGACCGACGGCGCGTAGTGATCGCCACCAATATTGCAGAAACCTCGCTGACTATTCCCAACATTCGCTACGTCGTCGATACCGGACTCGCGCGCGTCAGCCGCTACAACCCCCGCACCCACACCCAGCGCCTGCCTATTGAGGCCGTTGCACAGAGCAGCGCAGAGCAGCGCAAAGGTCGATGCGGACGCGTAGCCGACGGAACGTGTATACGCCTCTATGACGAAAAGGACTTTCTCTCTCGCCCCGAGTTCGCTCAGCCGGAGATTCAGCGGGCCAATCTGGCCGAAGTCATTCTCCGCATGATCGATTTAAAACTCGGAGATATAGAGCGTTTTCCCTTTATCGACCCTCCACAAAAGAGCGCCATTGCCGGCGGCTTCCAGCTCTTGCACGCGCTCGGAGCCATCGACGAACACAGGCGACTCACCGAGCGTGGACGCGATATGGCGCGCCTGCCGATTGACCCCACGGTCTCGCGCATGATCTTACAGGCGCGAGACGAACACGCTCTGAGCGAAGTGCTGATTATTGCGTCGGCTATCAGCGTCCAAGATCCGCGCGATCGGCCGCTGGAAGAGCAGGAAGCGGCCGATCAGATGCACCGGCGATTCCGCGACGAACGCTCTGATTTTATCGCGTATTTAAATATTTGGAATGCCTATCACAAACAGATGGAGAAGGCGTCTCAAAACCAAATGCGCAAATTTTGCAAGGCGCACTATCTCTCTTACGTGCGCATGCGTGAGTGGCGCGACATTCACGCCCAAATCCATCAGACCCTCAGGGAGATAGGCCGGTTCTCATTCAATAGCGAGCACGCCGAATACGACGCGATTCACCGCGCCGTGCTAGCGGGCCTTCTGGGCAATATTGCCCAGAAGAAAGAGGGCAATATATACCGAGCGGCACGCGGCCGCGATGTGATGATTTTCCCCGGATCAAGTCTTTTCAAACGCCCGCAAAAAGAGACCGAGAGCACAGAAAAAGAGGGACGTGCCCCCGCCTGGCTCGTCGCGGGAGAAATCGTCGAAACATCCCGTCTATTTGCCCGCACCGTTGCGCGCATCCACCCCGAATGGCTGGCCGATCTGGGCAGCCACCTGTGCCGAGTATCGTACGATCAACCCTATTGGAATGCGCGCTCTGGAAGAGTATTGGTCCGTGAAAAGCACGTGCTATACGGTTTGGAAGTCCTCAGTCGACGCGTGGACTACGGTCGTATCAATCCGCGGGAAGCGACGGAAATTTTCATTCGCGAGGCACTTGTTCCAGCTGATATACGCACGCGTCACGCGACCTTGGAGAGCAACCGCCGTCTGTGCGACAAGCTTGAAACGTGGCAAACGCGTGCACATCACGTGGGTACCGTCGACGTAGAAGATGCGGCGTGTCGCTTTTACGCAGAGCGGCTGGAAGGCGTTTCCTCGCTGCACGATCTAAACCGCTTTCTACGCAACCGCGGCAGCGACTTTCTGCAGATGAGCGAAGAGGATATACTGGGCACGGACGACGGCGTATTTGATCAACGGTCCTTTCCCGATGCGCTCGACCTAGACGGACAGGCCCTGCCGCTAAGCTATGCCTATAAGCCAGGCGAGTCAGAGGACGGCATCACGGTTAAGGTCCCCTACAAACTGGCCCATGCCCTAGACGAAGAAGTCCTCGAGTGGCTTGTTCCAGGTCTCTTGCAGGAAAAGATCACGGCTCTGCTTCGATCGCTGCCCAAGCGCATCCGCAAACAGCTAGTGCCGATTCCCGAAAAGGCGCGCACAATTGCAGCTCAGCTAAAGCGAACCCATCCAACGTTTGTGGAATCGCTCCATGAATTCGTGCGCACGACCTACCGCATAGACGTACAGCTAGCCGATTGGGATGCAGACGATGTGCCCGACCACCTGCGCATGCGCGTGGAGATACAGAGTGGAAACGACGCGACGGTTGCGGCGGGCCGCGACTTGGCTTCGCTTAAAAACGAACTAGACCAGCGCGAAACACCGGCCGAGCTCGACGCGTGGAAAAAAGCGGCCGACGCGTGGGAGCGGCGCGGTCTTACCCAGTGGGACTTTGGCGATCTGCCCGAGCGCATTGAAGTCGCCCAAGTAGGGGGCGTGCCCATTTACGGCTACCCAGGCCTAGCGCGCGAAGAGGACGGGCGCGCTGTCTCGCTGTGCCTGTATAAAAAGCGCGAGGATGCCGAACGGGATTCGCGTGAGGGATTGGCCTGCCTTTGCGAAATCCATCTGGGCGATGAGACCGCTTGGCTGCAGCGAGAGCTCAAGGGGCTCAACGCACTCAAGGACCTCTACCAGTCGATCGCTTCTCCACAGGAAATGCGCGAACGCGCCTACGCACACCTCGAGCACTATCTGTTTTACCGTCCGCGTCCTCTCCCCCTACGCGAAGCGGATTTCACCGCACTTTTAGAACGGGCTCGGAGCGCCGTTCGCGGCCTGTCTGAACGTTTCTTATCTCTCTTTGAAGGACTATTCAAGCAGCGTCAAGAGCTGCGTCTATCGGGTAGTCGCTTCGCCCATATGAGCACGGAACTCGACCGCCTGCTCCCCGGCGATTTTCTCTCTCACACGCCCTATGAACAGCTGGCACAGCTCCATCGATATCTCAAAGCCCTGCAGCTGCGCGCTGAGCGCGCACAGTTGGATCCGGGTAAAGAGCAGCAGCGTGCTGCGCTCATCACCCCCTATCAGAGAAGGCTCGACGAATTTTGGCAAGAAAGTGAAGCCAGCTTAGAGCGGCGGGCTTTAGTAGGCGAATACCGCTGGATGCTCGAAGAGTATCGCGTATCCGTCTTCGCCCAAGAACTGGGAACTTCACATCCCATCTCTCCCAAACGATTAGACAAAAAGCTCGAACAAATTGAGCGAACCCCATGATTAAAACTATCATCTTTGATCTGTGCGATACCGTAGTGGAAACGGCCGGCGTACCTGGACTCATAAGCCTGCCTAGCCTGCACGGTCAGCTGTGCGGCCAAGACATCGAGAACTGGTTTGTGCACAACGAGACCTTCCACGCCTACGAGCAAGGCCACGTCGACACAGATGCATTTGTTGAAGCGTTCTGTGACGATCTAAATATACGCGTTGAAAAGGACGCGTTTTTGCACGTCTACGAAGCGTTGGTCGTACGCGAGATTGACGGCATGCCCGCCTTGATACGACGCTGGGCACATCAATACCCGCTCTATGCACTGTCTAATAATAACCCACTGCTGTGGCGGGCAACGCAGCGTATCTGTAGCGTTCTCGATGTATTTTCTCACGTGTACCTCTCCCATCAAATCGGCGCGTTAAAGCCTCATCCGGACGCATTTTGGCACGTGTTACATGCCGCGGAATGTGCGCCGGAAGAAAGTATCCTAGTCGACGACAATCCGCGGTGTATCGAGGCTGCGGGGCGCATCGGAATGCAAACAGTCCATTTCAAGAGCGCTCACAAGACCGAACAGCAGCTCGTCAAACTGACCGATATGTAGGGCGAGGAGTGTGTTTAGGTTCTTGCCGAATCTCGCGCACTCAGTATCTTGTTAGCATACAAAGGAACAACGTATGGAACTAGTTACGCTTGCGCTCATGTTTGCCGCCATCGGCGTCCGAGTCTTAACGTCGCAGATGATCTCGCGCATGAAGCATCAGATCACACACGTAGCGCATATCAAACAAGAATCACTCAAGCGACTCAAAGTCGCCCAGAGCCAGCACGCCGTCTTTGGTCAGAACAAGGCGATGCTAACGGCCAAAAAAATGAAGATAACTAAGCGACTCCACCGCTTGAGGAAAGAAATTTCGTCCTTTGTCGAAGAGAACGAGGCGCGAAAACAGCGAGCAGAAGTGCGCAAAGTCGAACGCTAAACTTTCTTCCATAGAACAAAAAAAACGGCGGGTCGCAACATAGCGACCCGCCGTTTTTGCATCTTCACGCTATATATTTTCAGCCAACCAACCGTAGCACTTTTCATATCCCGTGCCACCTTCTGCTTCGGGGCCTTCATACTCCGCAGTCCACGCCCCGTCGTAGCCGGTTTTCTTCAGCAGTGAAACGGCATAGCTCAGGTTAATTTCACCATCGCCCAGAGCCGCCCCCTTATAGTCTTGGCGTGATCCCGTGCCGTCTTTCATATGCACGTGAAAGACGTGGGGAGCCAAAATCTCGTAAAAGTGATCTATCTTTTCGAGATCGTGGCCGAACCAGCGATAATTCATCGTATCCAAGTTGACTCCCAGACGCGACGATCCCACGCGTTGAATTAAACTCAGCTGCCAGTCGCCATCGTTTGTCGTCACGCCGTGGTTGTCCAACGCAATCCGCACGTTCGACTCTTCAAGTCCGTCGGCCACGCGCTTAAAAGCGTCGAGCATCATCGCATCCCACTGCTCTTGCGGGACCTGATCGTTGCGATTCCACCCACCGTCCGAGCGCGCAATATCGCAGCCGGTCAGCGGTATCACTTTACAGCGCGCCTTATAACGGGCCACCTGTGCATCCAAGTCAGCCGGGGCGGCCTGTAGAAAATCGTTTCCAATCTCTACGGCTGATATCTGCATACCGTAGCGAGCTAAGAGTTCGCGCACTTCTTCAGCGCGATGCGCTCCGTCTACGGCATCGTCGGTCCATATATCGCTCGCCCGCACCTCGCAGTGGGTATAGCCAATTTCGCTGGCGCGCTGAGCAAAGCCCTCCAGATCGTATCCGGGCCAGTTATAGTGGATGGCTCCTAGCTTTTTCTCTGCCATACGGGGTTCCTCTTATTGTTCGATAGACAGGAGTTCGACTTCGAAATCCAACGTAGCACCTGCCGGAATGCTGCTTCCGGGGGGCGCGTTGTCTCCATAGGCGAGGTCAGAGGGTATGACCAGACGCGCTTTTCCACCCACCTTCATCATGCCCACGCCCTCAGTCCATCCAGGTATAACCTGGTTAAGCGGAAAGGTAACGGGTTCTCCGCGCTCGACCGAGCTGTCAAAAACGGTGCCATCTATCAGCTTGCCCGTATAATGGACCTTCACGTTGTCAGAAGGCTGCGGCTGCGCACCCGATCCGGCCTGCAGTTCGATATACACCATGCCCGACTCCGTTTTAACTGCACCCGATTCGGCAGCAGCTTCATCCACGTAGGCAGCTCCTTTTTCCTTCTCGACGACCGCCGATGCGGCTACGCGCTGCTGCACGTTTTGAAAACGCTGCTGCAGGTAGGCATTGAGCTTAGGGCCGTATTCTTCCATATCGACTTTGGCTTCCGTCTCTAGCATACCATCCGCAAAACCGGCGGCAATTAAAGCAACCTCGTCCTCGTTGAATTCGCCTTTAAATGTGCCCAGCGTGTTGCCCGCTACGCTCAATCCTATCGCATACAGCTGCTTTTCTTCTTCTGTTTCAGGAGTGCTCACATCTGCGGTCTCCTGCGCTTCTTGCTGTGCACCGCAAGCGGCGACCAGGAAAAGGGCGGCACTGAACAGACTCAGCGTCTTCTTCATTAAAAAATCCTCTCGTAAAATGGCCGAACACCGCACGCGAATAGCTTCCGCAAATGACATCAGGCCTCTAATAATCTCTTTTTATCTGTCGGAAAACCGACCAGATAGCATGAAAGTAGGAATTCCTCAGAAAAGTCGCCAGAGTCCACTCTGCAAGGGATGCAGTTCGAGACGCCAAGCCTCTTCAACCTGCTTAAGCGATGCCCGGGCCTTCACGGAAAACCGTTGGTACGTGTCTAACTGTGCCGCGGGAAAGGGCTCGGCGTCGAGGTAATCCAATCGCAAATGCGTCGAATGAGCGCGCACCGGATCGAGGTTATGCGCGACCAAGAGCGCCCCCTGACGATCGTAGCGCACGTAGACCAGCAGACCGTCATCAACGTCGCCCCCTTCGGCATCGTTGCGATGATAGTACACTTGGCCACTGTGCAACTCGGGCCACGCGGTGCGCACGTCTAGCAAATCGCGATAAAACTGCACCAACTGAGCGCGTGGATCACGGCGTCGGAGCTCTGGCTGCAGCAGCGTCTCGTTTTCAAAGTCCGTGCGCACGACTTCACCCCATTCGCTGCCCCATTCAAAACCGCGCGTCAGATTGGTCCCCATAACGGCACCGGCCGATGCGTCGATCAGAGCGGCCTGCGCATTTTTCAGCAGAGCCATACGCAGCGCCAGATCGGCATCGGACCCTACGGCGCGCTGCCAGCGGCTGCGCGCTGCCTCGTCCTCATCGAGTCGATTGCGATACTTATCGCACCAGACCTGTGTGGCACGCGGACTGTCGTGGTTTTCGAAATAGGCCATGGCAACCGTGCCCGGCGCAAAGCATCCGTGCACTTCTTCGAGAAAGTCGCAGAGTGGGCGAGCGTGCTCGACGTCTCGGTGAAAGTCTACCATGAGTGCATACACCATGTCGACGGGAACATCAACCGCTTCGTGCAGCGGACACAGCGTTTCGCCCAGCACCAAGGCCTCCGGCTTGGACGCCTGAATGCGGTTTTTAATTCGCTTCAGAAAAGGCCTGTCCACGGTTTGACTGGCGTCGATCCGCACCCCATCCAAGTCACAGGCTTCAATCCAATAGGGCGCCACTTCTAACAGGTACTGCTGCAGCGGCTCATTGAACGCCAAATCAAAAAGCGCTACGTCACTGTAGACGAGCCAAGCTATGCGGTGAATCGCCGGACGACCCTCTTCATCGCGCACGTAAAATTCGGGATGGGTATCGATCAGCGGGCAGTCTCGACTCGTTTGCATGAGCACCAGGTCGAAGATAACCTTCTTGCCCAGCGCGTGTGCGCGACGCGTTAGCGCCCGCAGCTCAGCACGCCCCACGGCCTGTAAGAGCTCAGCGCGCGCGCTCTGCGACAGAGAAGCCACCCTATCGGTCACCGTGTTAGCCTCCATACCGTCCGGGTAGGACAGACCCTCTTTGGACAGCGCGTGCCAGTCGACGCATTCGAGCGGAGTGATTAGCTGCGGATCTATCTGAAAAAAGTCACGCACCGCATACACGCTGCCCAGCGCTCCTTTGCGCACATCCTGACCGGTATGTGAATCCGCAAAGCCGGGCAGGTAAAATGGCAGCAAATAGATCACGTCGGCCGCAATGTCACCGAGCTCTTCCGTGACGTGGGCGATACGACCGCTGTAGAACGCGCCGTCTTCGACGCGTGCGCCTACTTTGCGCGCACAAATCTCACTTACGACGGGACCGCGCTGCACCCACTGTGGGCTGACGACGATGACGCCGTCGCGATTTTCCGCAATATCGTTTATCGGAATCCACTCTTTGCGCCCGGCCTCTACGTGGCTATCAGCAGAAAGCTCAATGCTATAGTTAAATGCTCCGGTGTGCTGCAGCGCAAAAGGGGCTGATTCAAAAAGGAGATTCTTGCCGGACAGCACCGGATTCCCTTCCACATCTAGCACCAGATACATCGGCACATAGCGCCCGCTCTCATGGCCCGTAGCATCGGTCCATAACCGGGCATCTATGTCGCGCGAACGCACGTCGAGTGGATCTATTTCAGCGACAAAGAGCTCACAGCGTACGCGTGCCTGCACGTCAGACGATCCCGGCTGTATGTAAGCGCGCGCTAGCGTTGATGCGTACTCCACGCCGCCAATTACCACTCGGTCGTTGCCTGCCCATACGACCCAGTTATCAAACTCTTGGCGTTTAAAACGTTGGTGCAGTTCCCGGTAAAAAACGGCGCGAGTTACAGCGGGTGGCGCACCGATCGATGGTTGCATGGTTATCCCGTTGGAAAGTGTGCGGAGTCTCTACGCATGGCCCTGACGCAGGTGCCGGCGCAGCGCATCCTCGCCAAAATCTCGCTCTAAATCACGCCAAACAGCGTGGATATGATTGGCGTCATTTTGCGTATTGTCATATTCGGCCAAGTAGATCGCTCCCTGCACGCGATAGTAATGCGGTCCCCCAACCTCTTCGCTTCCAGCCCAGGCAAAATGGGCCGCACCCCAACCGGCTTCTTCTACGCGGGCAAGGGCCTCTTTCGCACAGGCTTCAGGCAGGCGGCCAACGTACACTTCGACCAGCGCTCGCAGCACCTGGCGCTGGCTCTCACTCATGTCGGCTCCAGCAAGCCCCTCAGCGTGCACCTCGTCTCCCACATGAGGTACGTTCGTCGTCAAAATATCGGCAGGCGCATCCGTCGCGATAATAGCCTGCGCTCGCTGCGTGCCGTCCAGTTCGTGCAGAAGCTGACGACCCAGATCTTCTTCTTCTTTTAGGGCGCGCAATCCCTCGCGTTCCCCGTGTCGAACCTGCGCTGGATTAGAGCCAAAAAAGAGCGGCGTTGGCCCGACCAACACGCCATCTATCAGGGTATAATTGAGCGAGACGTGGTGTCCCTCAAAGCGCCAACCCCATGGGACCTCGCTGCCGGGCGAGCCAAAAATACTCACGTAGTACAGCTGAGGATCGCGCGGAAAACGGCGGCCTGCACCCTCAATATGAGCCAGCACTTCTTCTAGAGAAATAATTGTCTGTATCTTGTCGTACCCGTGCTCGCTAACGCCGCTGGCAACGAGTCTCTGCGCGAGCGAACGCTGGTGCTCATCCATCTCTCGGATAGACAGCCCCTGGCGATCGCGCGGCACGTAGTGCCAGTTCTTGCGC
>Ga0181569_10000503_pt1 | contig 30246 bp, 30 predicted proteins | sample 101ome_19_FD_132452 | JGI IMG/M metagenome (GOLD analysis project Ga0181569, IMG submission 132452) | Coastal salt marsh microbial communities from the Groves Creek Marsh, Skidaway Island, Georgia - 101405AT metaG (megahit assembly) | ecosystem: Environmental > Aquatic > Marine > Intertidal...
AAAAAATATAAATCAACCGGCGCGTGACAGAGGCGATGCAGAAATCATCTGCGTCGCCTTTTTTGTTTGGGGACATCCGGGGCACAGCCTCGACGGCTTTGGGATTTATTGCGCCTTCGGTCCACGAATCTAAATCCATTCTCATTTAACACTGGAAATAATTTAGATTCCAGTTGCAACACATGCTCCTCTGATAAATCGGGAATGATTGTATGGATTATCTCATGGAGAAGAGTGGAGTCTTGTTCTTCTGCAGATTGAGATTTATCAATTAGTATTGTCTTAGTTGTGACATCAACCATGCCGAGAATCTCTTCGGACTTCTTAGGCTTTCGAGAGCTAGTAAATCCCATCTCATATCCAGTTCGAAGAACATCACTGACAGTTAGAATCTCGTAAATGTCATCTCCGATTCTAACTTTAAGTATGCTCTTTTTGTTCGCCACAAAAATCGTCCTCGAATACTACCGGCCAATATATTTCTGATCCTATTTCTCCTATCATCAATTGAGGAGGTTTCAGGTGACAGGTGCCTAACCCCTCCTCCTCTGCTGGGCGAGGTCCGGGGAACTCTCTGAAATAAATACAAGTCTTGCACTTTGGCATTTCTATCTTTGGCATTATCACCTCATTTTGTTTTATTTTGTTTCAAATTGGTATGCATAATATTTTAAACGGCTCGTAAAGGGACGAAGTGCCGTTCAAATGAACTGTTCGGGTAGATTCAGATTATCTAATCATCATTGGAAATATCAAACTCAGCGCTATCCCCACAGATAGGGCATTCCGAGGACTGCTCCTCCGCTTGAATCATAACCCTTCCGCAGTTATCGCAGATATAAGGTCTATCAGAAATAGGTGGCATTATCTTTCCCTCCAAAGGATCCAGGATACAAATATATCATACATCGTAATGGGAATGATAATCAATAAGCCTAAGATAAATTGAAAAGCTAACCCGAGCATTTGCCACTCCAATCGGTATGGTCTCCGTAGTTGTCACGCTATCACAACAAAACAGAGGAAGAAACCCAAGTTGTGACAGTTGGAGTAAATTAGAGTAAATCGGAAGCGATATCCGCAAGTTTGGATCGTTCACCACGTTCGAGATTGATATGAGCGAAGACAGTTTGTCCCTTCATTTTGGAAATGAGGTAGCTCAATCCGTTAGATTCTTGATCAAGATAAGGCTGATCAATCTGTTGGATATCTCCTGTGAAGACAACCTTGGTTCCTTCCCCTGCTCGCGTGATAATGGTTTTGACTTCATGCGGAGAAAGGTTCTGAGCTTCATCGATGATGAAGTAGACGTGGGGTAATGATCTGCCCCGAATATAAGCGAGTGGTGTGACATTGATTTTGCCCTGCTCCTGCATTTCAGAAATTTTTTGGGCTTGCTTATCTTCGTCTGCACCCATATGTTTCAACACGTTCAAATTATCAAATAGAGGTTGCATATAGGGTTCAAGTTTTTCATCAATGTCCCCTGGCAGGAAACCGATATCTTTATTACTGAGAGCGACGATGGGACGTGCGAGGAGTATTTGACGATAATTTCTTCTGAGTTGTAGAGCGGCTGCTAGTGTGAGGATAGTTTTACCTGTACCAGCTTTACCAGTAATTGTGACGAGAGGGATTTGATCATTGAGAAGAGCATTGAGAGCGAAAGCCTGTTCAGCATTTCGTGGTTTAAGGGAGAATGCTTTATGTCGATCGACTTTATGGAAGGCCTGATTATTGAAAGTTGCGAGGACGGATTTGGACCCTGATTTAAATATAAAGAATTCGTTATGGATAGGTATATCTACTGAGGTCACATAATCCTGATGAATGGATCCAATGGAGAATAGAGTATCGATAATATGTGGGTCCGAGTTTTTAATGACGCGAGCGCCTTTATAGACTACATCGAGGCTTTTAACCTTATCGTTGTAATAGTCACTTGCGATGAGGCCGAGAGATCTTGCTTTGAGTCTGAGGTTAACATCCTTAGAGACAAGGACGACATTATTAGTATTCTGAGCGAGGATGAGAGCAGTATTGAGGATACGATGATCTGCGGAGTTTTCTAGGAAGACATTTTGGATATTGGGGTGATAATTTTTATGGAAGACAACTCTAACAGTGCCTAGGTTATTACCGAGTGGTGCGCCCAGATCATCTAGGATATCGCCCTTTATTTTATCTAGGAATCTGATAAAGCGTCTAGCTTGTACATTTATGTTATCTGATCCCTTTTTGAAGCGATCGATTTCTTCAATGACAGTAATGGGGATGACGACATCATTATCTTGGAATGAAGAGATGGCGTCAGCGTCATGAAGTATAACATTTGTATCTATTACGAAAGTTTTTTTAATGATATATCTCCGGTTTAGGTTGTAACGTAGCAACTAAGAATAGAGGAAGTACTAGATGAGGTGTATATGTATTATAGTATAATGGTATAAAAGAGGAGTGTAGTTTTAGTTGCTGGCTGCACCGAAAGACTTAATAATAGAACAGCGTTCTAATATGGGGGTATTGATGTTAGATTTGATGGGGCATATTTTTTACCTTTTGATCGTGGTGGGGATGCTTCTTCTATCGAAGAAGATTCGCTACGGTTGGATATTGAGATTCTGGGGTGAGTTTGGGTGGGTAATGATTGGGGTCTCGATGGGGATGAGCTCGATATACATATGGGGGTTTATATTTATGGGGATAGACCTATATGGGTTTTTGAGATGGAGCAGGTGAATCTTTCGTAGTTCGATCGGTAGGCGTCCCCTCGCGCCATGGGTTTAATGGAGAACAGCAACCCGCTCCAATGGCTAGCTCCCAGTTCGAGACTTGGCCTGAGAGCACAAGCCCGCACCAATGACGGTTGGAGTCCTTGTCCCAGACTAAGGACTTGCAAGGGCCTTGGTGAGGTCCATGGTGCTCGACCCCGAGAATGCAGACGGCGGCAGTGCAGCAGTATCCTGATCCGACGCAGGGCTTGGGTCGGTAATGGATCATACTTGAAACCAGTCTGGGATATTTGTTTTCCAAGTAGCAAAGGCTGCTTTTTCTCCGATGTAATAAGCTCGATATGCTTGGATAGGATTGCTACTTTTATATTGATCTGGCATAGCCTGGGGAAACGGAGTAATTGGTTCCTCTGGGAGATTAGGTCTATTTATATCACACCATTCTATGACTGACTGGCTTTTATGAACTTTGCCATATCGCTTTGTGTACTCTGCGCAAAGCGCATAAGCGTGCTGAACGAGCCATTCGTAATTGCTGTTATTTGCTCTAGTCCAAATGGAGCAAGGGTGATTTACATGGGTTTTTTTATATGGGGCATCTCCCTCTGGGAACGCGGCGCATAGTAACTGTGCGGATTCCAGGATCATTTTTACAACGTGTTTATCACATGCAAATCTTGCAGCTTGATTAGGGTCTTCGTCAAGCACAAAAATGTTCACAAGGGACTCCTAGTCTTCGTGGGTTATTTGATTTTTGTATTTCTTTTTTCTGTCGATAGTTTTCTTTTTGTTTAACATAGGCCCAGCTGAGTTTCTAGTCCAAGCAGAAACAGCATGCCAATTTCTTACCTTATGCTTCTTAGGCTTCTTCATGCCATAGTTGTACACAAATGTCGGCCCAATAGCAAGATATTGCTAGGAAATAATTTTGTGAATGAATCTAGTTATCACCCCTGGATATTCCAAGTAGTTATCAGGAGATAGTATATTATTCCAAGATTGGGCTATTGGATTTCCGCCGTACCAGTGAAGCCCTATTGAATCCTGAACCTGTTCGGTTGATATATCCAAGTTGTCTGCGCCAAAATACCTATAAACATCTGCTGCTTTAAATGGATATAGATATCCTGTTGGCAGGCAGTCGACCTTCATTTCTGGGTACTTAACAGCGATACTGTCCCAGTTGGGTGGGTGTGGCAAAAGTGAATTTCTCAAGGAGGTTATGCCTGTAGATTCATACTTTCCGAGGGTAAAGTTTTCAAGGGCGTGAACATAAACATCCCTGAATAGTTTATTATTTGGGCTCGAAGCAATGAGTCCCATGGAGAAGTATCCATTCTCGTATACCATGAGGGCTTCGGTAGATTTCCTGTCTTCGGTGAATATGCGATCCATAGGTTGGATAAATAGGATATCCATATCAGCGAAAATCCCACCCTTTGTAGCGAGCAGAAACCATTGGAGGATGTCTTTCCTGTGAATCACAGATGATTGCACCGGGAAAAATGGCATCTCCATTTTGGTATATTGATCTCGGATGGTGTTTATATCTGAGTAAAGACTGGAATTAAGACTTATTATATTTACATTATGCTTCTCTATTTCTCGAAGGAAGTTCTCCCCGGTGTAATAGGATAGATAATGCTTAATATTCTGATGCCTCCCGTAACTCTTGCGACTTGCCGAAGGGTAGTCCTCTACATCAGGGTTAACATATAGATTGATTTCCCAATCTGGGTTTAGCTTACGAGCTGATATAATAGAAAGAGACCTAAGCCAAGATATTGGTTCTCCTGACCAGAAAAAGCTTATAACCTTGGGGATTTTGCTTGATGACATATTACTTATATATACTCATCGGCTGATCACAGATGAGTACGAGGTTGTACCTGTCGTAAGGGAGGTACTGATAAAGCTTTTTAAATTCGCAAGATAGAGGTCTCTTGCGAATTCCATGTACACGAAGAACAGCCCTCTCTTCTCTTTTCATAATTAACTCTTCGGAGTTTGTAGGCCTAGTTCTGTCATATAATGGCTTGGGCTGGAATGAAGGATCATAATCGGCAGAAAGCGCCAGGGATGCAGCCAAGATAATACCAAGCGTAATAACAATCATTGGCAAAATATTTTTATTCATAATGGTCTCCTATTGTTTTAGTAAAATTATTCCTCTGGATTGCAACATCTAACGATAGCGTTGGTTTCAAAGTTTTCATCTAGTACTTTGCAGGTTGCCTCCCCCCTTCCCGATATATATCCTAATGTGTAACGTGGTTCGGGTTTATAGCTTGCCTCTGTCTCTACGGAGCTGAGATCTTTTTTTCTTCTTACCATACATGCAACATCTACAGCCTTAAAGTGCTCGTAATCCCGATGACACGATGCCTTGCTTACAGCACGCCAAGATAAGAATGTACTATTGTAGCATGACTCATCAGGTGAAGGTGGCCTGTTATACCACGGCAGATCGCTGTTGGATGAGCTTTGACTTTCAGAATATGCCGTATTAACGGTTAGTGGGATTAATAGAAGCATGATAGAAAAAGTGAGTTTCATCATATATTCCTTTGGGCTTTGACCTCTTTATTGTTAAATAGATCACCCTCTTCGTTCATCCACATGAATCTTCTAGTATTATTACTAGCAAAGAGTACTCGCTGAACCTTTTCTCCTTTTTGATTTACATGGAAAACTTCTTGAACTCTCTTGCCGCGAGTCGATGCCCGAGCGGTTTTGCTCATTTTGCCCATTTATTTGTTCTCCTTTGGGGCTAATGGTTTAATCAAGCAGTCTCTTGCCGATAGGGTATGAGACCGAGGGTTCGAAACCTTTGTGGCAGATGCTAACACAGGCGGGGCATAGACGGAAGGGACTCGCTTCCATTTTGAGCGGCATTCGCATCGAGTTGGATGTGGATCTGAGATTCTGAGGAGCAGTTCAATTCTTCCACATTTAGGGCACTCGAATTCATATATCGGCATTGGTTTCTATTTGTGCGGCGTGGTAATGATATTGAGGTGCTAGTTCAGGGATAGGTTCATCATACCACACAATCCTTGCTATAGATTCTTCAGGAAATTGTGGAGGGTCATTGGTTGGCCAACAGGCGTCACAAACATCGACGATTCGCATCCAAGTTTTCCCGTACCCTTCATCGATCATTACGGTATCGGGAACCCAATCTCCTATAATAACAGTACCTAAATCTGCTGGTATTAACACTTGTGCTGCGGTTCTCACTTCACATAAGTCACATACTCTTACTAATCCCACTATTTTTTACCTCTCTTTTCTTCTTCTTCTTCTTCTTTCCGGGGTAGTTTGCAGGTACAGCCGAGAATAACATTTTGTGCTCGACTTCGCCCCTGACATCCTCTTTAGTTGCAGGAACCATTTTAGTTTCGCCGGTTTCTGGATCAACTATACATTTCATTATCTTAGAATTCGAATGTACAGGCGTATATCTCTTGCTAATTTTCATATTATTATTTCTTGCTCGACATCGGATGCTCCTTGGGAAGGAGGTCGGTGTCATGTTTTCCGCTTTTAAACTTAAGATTAATTAAGCAGTACAGGAACGAGTTAACTCTAGCATATGCCCATTGCTCTGGGGATTTGACGTTGGGGCGCACGCTTTCTGGATTTGTCTTGTAAGCCCCCACACCTCGCTTGAAAACTGCCGTTAAGGTTTTTAATGTAGTTGCCTTTCTCTTGTCATTTCCGTACTTTTCATTATGGACTTTAACTTTTGCTTCGAGCCCTTTCTTAACCTGCTTAGTAAGCTCGTATCGTGATTCAATTATAGTCTTATCAATTGCTTGGCGCAAGGAAGCTTTTTTCTTTGATTTCTTTTCTGCATTTCTAATTGATTGGATTTTAGCTTCGCACCATCGCTGGGCCTTCATAGGGTTAGTGACCGGATTTCCTCCCCATAAATACCAAGCTACCGCTCCAGGTCCAGGGAACTTCTTATCCTTGGGGTTGCTGTTCTTAGGAGCGTCAAGGTCGGATTTGTGACGTAGGAACCAAGCATTCATTCGGATAAGCTTATTAAAGCTTACGGATCCATCGGCCATCTGCCCTGCCTCTGTAACGGTCTTAGTCACTAGACCATCACCAGACTTTCCTTCCTTATGAAGCTTTATTCCCTTTCTTGCATTCGCGGAAATATAAGAAGGAACACTTACTCTATCGGAATCTTTCATTTTCAACCGCCTTATTTATTGAGGATATATAAATGGGAGTATGGGGACCAAAGTATGCTCCCCAAGTATTGAACTCCAAATATTCAACAGCTTCTTCAAGTGGCAACCCATCCTTAATTAAGCAGTCTATCATCTTATCCATGTCGTATACAACTCTATAATCACCACTTCCTTCTTTTTCCCACCTTATAAGTGAGTATCCTATTATAGCATCGTCAAATCCCTCCACGAACAAAGCATTGGTATCAGGAGGAAGCTCGTGTGTAATTCTATCTCTCGTTGACAAGTTATCTATATACGTCATAATATCACCAGCAAAGGGTTTGCACATCAACAGAAATGGAATGACTCTTGGACCCAAATGAAAGGATGGGGGATCCTATAAGGCTGGGCATTATGCAAGAATCCCTGCAGTATTCAGCGTAACCCAGGTATGTTCCAGTTCTTATTTGGTAGCGATGTATTAGATTTTCTTCATCGTCGGCATCTAGGCCAAAGTAGTTTACTTGTCTAACATTTAAGTCGTGATTATGGCCTAATGCGCCGAATTCAGCATTGTGATATGCCCTCATTAGCTTATCAAGTTCCGTCCAGGTATTTGCACCTGCGCTCTTTCCATGTTGCACAGCTCCAATATACCTTTGCGATCCATGCTGAAGAACAACGTAACCACCAACGCCCCAGTAGGGAACTTGCAATGAGTCAGCTAAGATATCGCAGATATCGAGCATTGCGGTTCTTCTTGTTCGACTCTCGTGATTGCCCCTTGTTATTCCAATAATTCGCCCTTCTTTAGCAAAGGGTCTGAACTTAGATGTTGCATATTTAATCTGATCAGTTGGATGATCCTTTTGTTCTACAATTTTCTCGCCAGCATCTGAGCCTGAGATGATTGAGTTTTCAGCTATGTCACCGTTAAGAATTATCTTAGCATCTTCCTTTTTGCAAAACTTCAATGCTTCAAGGAACTTATCTTCCTGAAACTCGTTAGCCCCGATATGGACATCACTGAATATAACTAACTTACCGGACTTGCTTAAATTATGAACATTTGCCACTCCTAGTTCTCCTTAAAAAATGTATTAGAAATTTTTATGAAAAATTCCAAGAAAAATTATTGATAGTTATGATGCGCCGTGTTAATCATAACGTATGGAAATCATTACTAACATTGTTACTGTAATTGCTTGCTTTGGCCTGCTTGCCGTGTTTATCGACGATACGCTGGGGCTTTAATAGCAAATCAGTGGATCCTTGGCGCATATTGCCTTTCTGAGTCTGCTTGCCTTTCGCCAGGAAGGCGACCCTATCATCATTACCCTCCTATGGCCAACAGGATCTCCTATCCATTCATAATTAAATTCCATGTCCCAGCTTTGGGCCACGCCAGTTAGGAGTTCTCGATACTGAGCGAGCATTTGCTCGGGGTAATTTTCCTGATGCTGTGTTCTCTTCATCCAGAGACACAATAGATAAAATGGAGAATTAGCTTCTTTATATTCCCATTTCTGTTTTTCGTATATGGATATGACAGATTCCATAAACTTTCTGTCTGCCATCATCACGACAACATCCCCTATTCTTAGTTGACATTCTATTATAATTGCACCTATGGTCTCTATGTTGACCATTCCTGTGTATCCCTTGAGGTGTTTTCTGATCCACCTCTCTGGGACTAGGGATTCGGGAGAGGTATTTGCCGGTTGGTTGAATAATCTAGCCCAATAATTAAATCGCATACCAGAACTTTTGTTCCCGTAGAATCCCAATACCCATACGGGCTCTCCATCTATTACGGCTATATCCCAGCTGAAATGTCTTCCTGAACGGTAATTAGTCCAGAAGTGGCCTGCACAATCCAACCTGTCGAGCTCTTCTTGGGAATTTATAATTTGGGCCATATGTCCCATCCCCCATAGATTATATACTGGGCGTACAATAACAGGGAAAGAGACAGGATTTTTTGCTGAGCCAATTAGGTCAGCGGGGATACCTTGAGATATTGCTATATCGAGCTTATTATAAACCCAACGAAAACTTCCAGCTCTGGCCCAAGCATGTGCGTCCACCAGAGGTATTCCAACTTTAGGTTGCAAACCAATATATGCGCCAGAGGCATAAAAACCTTGATCCTCATCGAGCGAATAACCTAAGAAAGCCATTTAAGACTCCGATGGCAAATCCTCTGTATCGACAACATCGTATTCGTATCTATCGTCGTCGCTAGATACCCATCTCCAATTTTGCTCGACGGAGAAAATATGCGTATTAAGTTTTCTCTCAATAATTGTGGTATTAGGCTTAGTAGCAAATGAGGGATCATGAAATCTGATCCTATTATTCGGTTGGATAGCATAGTTCCCATTGTCTAGTTTTAGAACATGGCCGCACTTGTGCTGTCCGGGTTCCTCACTAAAGCCGGTATCTGGGTACTCTGGATTTTCCATTGCCCAATCAAGAGTGAATAAGTATTCACCTTCGTACTCATTTTTTCTTCTGCTTATATATTTAACTTTATTATACTTGATTGCGTTAAACGTATTAACAGAGACGTAATAACTAAAGCTATCCCATAGCACCAACTCGTCCAGTTCCATCGGGGGCGCATCTGGTTTCCAGCAAAAAGCATGGATCGGCATTCTCCACCAAACCGCTCCATCTTCCATCATAAAATGAAACATTGGGGCCCTGGAAGGAATGCTGCATACGGCAAATACCATGCAGGGGAAAACCTCTCCGTGCGAGTCTTCTAAATTCCTAAGGAATTCGGCCCGAACATTTGCCTCGAAAGGTGGTATATTGGCATTGAGATAGGACATTTATAAGCGACCTATTTTTTCAATCCTTGCCAAGCTCCTCTATCTTATCTGATACTTCAGCTGCTAATTCAGATATTTTATGTAGGAACATCTGTATTTCATCTGAATTTTCTTCGATGAATTGAGTAATCTTTTTTGTTCCCTCAACTACAGATGGGGTGTGGCTTTCGAGCAAAAGAGAAAGCGCTCCAATGAACTTAGCTACAGAGTCTAGTCCATCCGCTGCATCTTGGATGTGAACTGATATTTTTTCTGCGACTATATCGTCAACTTTGTTTTCCGTTTCATCAGCAAAAGCCTTGGCAATCTCAGGCAAGCTTCCGCCATTTTTTGCGACGGCAATAGATTTCGATATTGCAGATTGATACTCGAATATGTATTTGAGGGTACTAATTAAGTCTTCAAACATTTTTATTATTCCTTCTTGTGTAATGTTTGGACCTTTTGTTGCGTTGGCTTTTCTTTGTCGGCTCGCCTTCCTCCAACTCATCGACATCCGCATCGCTCTTTCTGCGGCCTTGTCCCCTGTGCTTCTTCTTTCGGGACATTCTCTTATCTATGGGATACCCGTATTCGTCGAACTGTGATTCGTTGTACTTCATCCGTCAACCTTCTCATCCGGCATTGAAGATCCAGCGAGGAATCCTATCACAGTCAATACTATATCTTTCAGGAAAGTATTGACTACAGCTATGCTCTCTGGTGAACTCCCTCCCCAGGACATATAGGAATTAAATAATAACCCGACAAGAGATATTAGGGCGAGAAGACAAAGCGCAGCTAGCTTGTATAAATTATTATTCATCGTCCCGGCTAAATACCCCCTTTATAAAGTGACCTAGGCGGTTAAAGGCAGAAACGATAAGCGATATAATTCCAGTTCCTGCAGGAACAACGACAGGTGCAATTAATGCCCACGGAACATCCTTAATTTCCTTGATAGAACCAGAGTTCTGAAGAGTACCGTAAATACTCTCAAGATTCTCTGATACTACAGCGTGCTTTTGTTCTCCGCTTGCCCCGGTAGACTCCGCTATCTCAATAAACGCCTTGGCGATGGGCATGATAACTCCAATGGCATTAGCTATATCTGTAGAATTGGCCATAAACATTCTCCTTTTTAATCTGATTCTTCAGAACTCTCATGTTCGTTTATCAACATTCCAAGTGTAGAAATTTTCTCTAGGGCTGAAGCAAGCTTCTCAACTTGTGTATCTACCGAACCTACTAAGTCGCTGTGTTCTCCAATTCCCACAGGACTATTCAGGTAGACCTCGATATTGGCCTTGGCAGACTCCGCTTCTCCCACGTATCTCGACCTTAGTGCGCTTAGTATCATATTTTTATAATTCATTTTTTACTTATCTTTCTAAAGATCCATTTAACAAGCCAAGTGAAATCAATATTTATCAAAATTCTCTTTGATGAATTGATCAAATCTTGCCTATCTCTTTCGTCTAGCTCCTCATGGATGTTCATATTATTAATTATACTACTTAAGTTACTGGCAGTAAAATTAATTAGGGTATAGTTTTTCCAACTTACTGAATGCACGCATAACTTTTTGGGGATAATCGGGGTCTCCTCCCCCGTTATATTTAAGAAGGCCACCTTGAATCGACCCTCCAGATATTCGGACCTTCCTTTCCAAAATTCTACAGCCCATATCTATATTAACCTTTGGGTCTAGAAGTTCAGTTGGGAATTTCCCCCTGAACCCGTGCTCATATGCGACTCCAAACATAATCTGCATCAATCCATAGCTCGAAGCAAATACATCAGGAAAGTCGAGCCACTTTCTAGCCGGATGGTTTTGTGGGATCATTTTCTTGTAATTAGGAGAATACCTCCGCCAGAAACCCCTCTCTACGCGAATCGCGTAAGGGTTAGCAGAAGATTCCCTAATTATTATAGCTGCAATTAATCTCCAATCGAATCCATTAGCAGCAGCAGATTCTTTTATTTCGGTCTCAAACTGCATGACTTTCTTATACGCACTCACAATAATCCACACTCCTCGAGGTATTCATTTATATCCTCCAGTCCAACCATCATCTCATCCAGCACAGGATCGTATAAAGATGGTACTTCGACTATTTCATCATCGTCAATCAAAGTCGGAAGCCCATCCAATGAATTACAGCCCACTGCTCTTATTTCTAACTTTCCTGGTATTCTAGAATCGAATACATAATAGGTTCTTATATCTATACGTCTGCGTAGTTTTTCAATGTCCTTCTCCAGGTCACTGCATATATCGCAGTCATACTTTAAAAATAGAACTAATGGATGTGGGATATCTAGTTCTTCATCCGCTGCCTGATTTGCCAACTGCATCCTCTGATATTTTAAGCTTTTGCATAATATCAATATCTATTAATTTGAGCTGGGCAATCAAATCCTCAAACCTATCAATAACTCTTATTCTATCATTAGGATTGCTGAAGAAAATTGTAGATGTACCATCATCTGACTTTGCAATCATACTAACCGAAGAAAGATCCAGAGCCGTAACAGACCCACCTGATTCTTCTATATGTACAAATATCCACTCCATTAAATTATGCCATCCAGTATATACTTAGAATATGATTCGTTTAGACCTTGAGTTATATTAACTTTCTCCGGCTCAATCTCTGCGCCGATATGAAATCTTCCTGGCCATAGATTAAGCATAGAATTGAAAAACATAGATATTGTATAGTCTTCGCAGTAGAAAGTTGTATTGGAGTTATTCTTTCCATTGTTAAACAACACGAACTCTACTATTTTATCGTAGTCTATATTTAGGCTTGGGTCAATCATCAATATTCTATCGGTATCCTCTTTGAACAGGAAATCTTTTTCGCTTCTTTTTATCCATATGAAGCAGCTATGTGGGGGGAAATTTTCAGCATAGAGGGAGGACTCCTCTCGTTTCACATATTTCAATCTTCGAATCACACTTCCCCCCTTAGGTATTTCTCTATTGCGCTAACCCCGCAAAGAAGAAGGTTCCTCTCTTTGTCATAGCACGCAGGGACATATGGTATCGTACTTTTAGGTATTTCCATGGAAGAAACTCCGTCCCAAAGGATTAGAAACCCTGGATTGCTCGATGCCGTTATGTAGCACTTCTTATAGCTAAGATTATTTGACTGTATTTCCGACTCTGCTTCCGAGCACACCTCGCATCCGTGCTGGGCATAGAATATGAGCATTATTCCGCTGCTCTTAACCTTTCAGAAATTTCTTTTTTTACTCTAACATATTCTTCCTTCATAGCTGTCTTGATTTTTTTCCATTCCTCAACGGAGAATGTTCTTGTAGATTCCAGGCCTTCAACCTCTATGGATGATATAATTATAGAAAAATTATTTATACATCCTGGTATATTCCCCACTCCGCCTTTTATGTGAAGCTTTTCAGTCTCACGATCCTCCCGCTCAAGCTCGAACTTGAAGTCGACCTCAATGCAGGTTTCTGAAATAAATGGTGAATATTTATTTAGATCAGGTTCGGGGTTATGTGATAGTTGATTTTCTATACCAGACAACACTTCGACCTGAGATTGAATCCAAATCCAATTGGGCAAATTGGAACTTGGAGATTCGGAAATCATAGTTCTTAATATATTAAGTTTTGCTTCATTAAACCAACTTCCGCTATTGAAATTGACTACTCGAGACATGTCTGGGCATCCGAATCTCTCAAGAGCCCTATCTATGTCGTCGATTAATCTTATAACTTTTTCTTCCACCACCATATGAGTCATGTCATTTAAGTAGTTAACAACAGCCTCTGAATCGAATTGAATCTTGCTCATATTATTAATTCCTTTTGCATGCTAAAAGCTCCTTGTACTTAGGTTTTATGCCTCCCCTAGAACCTCCGGTTTCTTGTCCACTGGCGGCATCTATTGATCCAGAGGAAGATATAATAGTCCCACTAATCTCATGAGTATGTGCTCCGTCCTCATGCTGCTCTCCATCAAAATTCGCCGGAGGGGAATCCGCATCGTCCTTATGGGGACCAGGTCTCCAGTACGACATATTGATTGTATTGGAAAATATATCATTTGGATCATCATTCGGGAATAGTCCGCCGACAACCTGTTCCGTAGTTGAAGAGGGGGTGGGCTCGTCCTTGAAAGACCCCGGGTTAGGCAAGTCATCTAGATTGACTGTCGTGTTTTCACGAGAAAAATATTGATATCCGCCGTTAACCAAATCAGATTGTCTGACTATTGCTCCATTAGATTGAACGCCCGCTGCAACATCATGAACATGAGCCCCCCCCACATGGGGATCTGCAATATATTCATGGAAGTGATCTAGTTCCTCATATGATATTCCAAGTGAATCTGAAATTTGTATTCCTAACATGTATCCATCCATCGAGTCTAATCGCACATATCCGGAGGGACATTTAGACCCCTCGAAAAACAAGACAGCCCCAGAAGGAACATTTTCCGCTCGATTATCTTGGTCATTATCATAAATTGGTTTTATCCAATGTAGCCTAGCTATCGGAGGGCTTATTTTATTAGAATTATTATCATCATTTTGCTTTGCAAACAAGGATTGCTCTGCATTTCCAGATGAATTATCCGTAGTTATTGAGGCAGACGTAGTTGGTATAGTTTTCCCGGTGAGCGTATGCCTATGGTTCATTGGTGGATAGGACCAATCTGATTCATTGTAGTCAGCCGGCCCCCGCGACCCCGAGGACGGATATCCTTCGTATCCACTAAATGACGGACTCTCATTTAGCTCATATAAATCTACTTGCCTTGGCCCATTAGGGACAGTTCGTTCCTTGTTACGCACACTTGAGTTATATAGTGAATATGGCCCATCACCTTGCATTGCCCATGTCGGAACAAAACCATGATGTAAAATTTCAGAAAGACTATAGGACGTCTTAACAAGTCCAGTGTAGATCTTATCTGTATCTGAAATATTAGGATCGCTAGAAATTTCTATTTCATGATGATGAACCAATGTGTGGCTATGAGGTAGGAGTATCGCTGAGGCATCATGGGCATGGAGAATGCCATATTGACCATTGTCCAGGTAGGTTCCAGCCTCAGAGCTGTCTGACATTAAAAGCCACCCATTAATGTCCTCAGCCGGAGAGGGATCTTCGGGGTACGCCTTAACTGATTTATCGCTGTAGAATTGGCCATCATGTGAAAATACTTCATTAAGCGGCTCGACCTGAATGACCCTCTCGTAGTCTGTATCAGAGAGGGGGGGTTCTACTTCATGGATAACCGCATGAATTCTGGATTTTGAATTTCCTGGATCTTGAAAATAAATTCTTTTCCCAACCTCAAGGAAGTTTCCAACAGGGGTGGAATTGTCAGGATTAGCAACCTGTATTTTAACTCTTTGAGTTGTATTCCGAGTTAAATTGTTCTCTGAATAAGTATACGAGCTTAGGAATAATTCTCCACCATTCGGGTTGGATACAGTAAGGTTATCATCCGCGTTTATAGCAAGGCTCAGTATTCCTGTGCATCTTATGAGTCCAGGGTCGGATCCATAATGTTGAGGCTGGCGAAGATATAAACTATCTGCTTTTTCAAAGCCATCGGGAAGACTACTTGTAGGCTCAGTATAGCCAACTATTATAGTGCTCGGGAGATAAGTAGAGGTGGTCCACTCCCCAGACTCAGAATAAGACTCAAAATGTCCTTCGCTACTCTCTTCGTATAATTGCCCTGACCGCTTACAAAGCCTAACATTAACGTGGCTGAAAAAGTTAGAGCCAGTCTTTGTTGTAACAGACGCGGTCTCAGATGAACCTGTAACTGTGGAGGTAGTTTTTGTGACTAAGTTAGAATCCGCAGGATTATGATGGCTATGCACGGACATCGGAACCCAACTGTAATCAGACCAAGTATTTCTATTGTAATTGAAGGCGTTGTCACCAGTAAGCCATGGATTCGTATCATCGAGAATTGGCTTATTTGCAGTTCTGGCAAAATTTGGCTTTACAGAAGTCATGCTTGTCGAAACACCGTTTACTAAGTTGTTGGGTGTATTTGCTTCTGATCTTAAGCTAAGGTAAACATTATGCTCGTGGTCTGAAATGCTGTGGTTATGTCTCGCAGAATGAAAGTGTGTGTATTGACCTTTTACTACTCCCAATTCTGGAGAATTACCGGGCTCTGGGGCTGCCAAAAATAGATTTGCATAGTCTGATGTTATATCATCAAATCCGGGAGGACATGCGTCGCCAGAGCAAAGCACAATTGCTCCCAGGGGGAATTCCGCAGGGGCAGATTCGCTTCTGTCAATCACGAAATCAATCTGCCTTTCAGCCGTGACCGTTATGGAATTAGAACCGTCACTAGCTGAGTAATCAACTGATTTGATTTTTGCGAAAGGAGAGTCTTTGTCAGCAAAGAATTTTCTGGACGTATTTGCTCGATCGATGAATACCCAATCCCCAACCTTGGGTATTGAAGTTATCCCCATCATTTCTATCGCAATTTGCTGCCTAGGACGTGAATAGTACCCAAGTGCCCGCGCTGCAATTTCAGTTGCGGAATCCTTGTCGGTGGAATTTGATTCTTGAAACTCGAGAATTCCAGATGTCTCAAATGCCGACTTGGCTTGACTAACAGACAAGCCAAGTCCGAAAGCTTCATTGTCATTTATTTGCTGATAGGAATCGACCCCTCCGGTCCTAGGGTCCACTTCGTAAAATACCTTTGCGGCATAAAACCCATTTGGATCTTGATATACTTCAGATATGGAAGAATTAGAATCATCAACTACCCCTGATATTTTGTATAGCTCGATATTGTCAGCTACAATATTAACCTCACTTCCTGAAGTTCTGTAGTTTTCTATATCTGGATAGATTTTAACAACCGCTTCGCCTGACTGGCCATTCGGAACATCGAAAACTAAGCTTATTCTAGTCCAAGAACCTGAAACCAAAGCTTTAGGTTCAGACTGAATTTCATGCCCTAAGCTTCCTGGCAACTGGACTCCAATACCTGCTGAAGAAGCAGTTGTGTTACTTGCCTTGGCAAGTAATGACAACCCATACTTTCCTGGAGATAAATAAACTGACTGTGCCGCATAACCTTTCGATACTCCGCTTTTTACAGGCAGCGAGCCCTTGCCTTCAAATACATTGTTAATATCTGCATTAGCATTCTGAAATCCAAAGCTTTCCCAAGGGAAATTTATTCGAGACACAGTATGATCCGCGCTGTTAATATTGCCTCTATTGGCATCGTTTTCTTCTACCCCGGGATTTTCGAGCAGGTTACCCCAGTCGAAATCAGGTACGCCAAGGGACGCCCGTCCATTCTTATCAAAGTACCAGTAGGTGAAAAATTGCCTCGAAACTGAATAGAGAGCATCAGATAGAGGTGATGATCCTGGGATTGCAATTGAACCGTCATTTTTCCCATACCGAACAACCTCAATGGCGGCTGCGTTAGTCATTTGCTTCTTCCTAAATTTGGAGTCTACTTCGGCAAATGAATTTAAATTAAATCTAGAGTCCATATCGAAGTCTATGCCGATAGATTTTTCATATACAATAAGCTCGCTGCCTTCAGGAAATATCTCGTCTGCTTCATTTTTGAATATATCGTTCCATTGTCCTGCCGACGAGCTGGGATTAGTAGGATCATCAATGTCCCCACCATCCTCTTTCTTATCGAGCCTCACATCTCCTATGACAAACTGGGGCTGAATAGCTATATCAAACCCTGATTTATATAAAACCGTTGCATGTAAGCATATTTCGCTTGAGTCAGCAGGGTTTGTATAGCGAAGTTTAACCTTCGACAATACTGGTATCTGAGACATGTCGGTGCTGTTAGCTAGTGTTATAGTACTAAGATAGGCTGGAATAAAATTTGTAAAGCTGCTTAAGTTAACGGTAGGCCTATAATTATTCGTGGGTGGTGTTGTTGCTGTTGTTGCTGTTGTTGTCGCATAGTATCCGTCTTCTTCGTCTACAACCTTTGGGTAAGTCTCAAGAAGGAATCTATGTATCTCTCCAGGGCCATATACTCCCCCCGAGTTTAAGTCATTGCTGACAACAGTTGAATCTTCAGGGAGCCCAATGATGTCCACATAGAGAGTTTGACTAAGGAAAAAATCTTCCTCATCCTTCTGGCCATCCGTAGGGTTTGAATTTGTAGTCAAGCCGTTTACCTCCTCAAAAGCAGCTTTGTCCCTAATTATTCCAAACATTCCACATCTAGTAAGTGCCTGATCAGTCACTATTAATGCTTGATCACCCCTAAATGCATACTCAGAATCTTCGGCCAGATAGATTGCCAATCCAGTCTCGGTAGACTGATCTACGTTTGTAGTGAATTGGGTGCCGTAGTCGTCATTATACCTTTCCCACCAAGGATTAGTTGTGGTAGGGTCAATCTCCCTTGTGACAGTAGATACAATCCCCTTGTCGCTGATTTTTATTGGATGATCGCAAACCTTGAAAATCTGCATGTTGTCAAGCTTCTGGAAATTAGTAGTTTCGCCGGGCGCTGGATATTTATGAAGAAAGTTAGAGACTCTATACGCAGGAACTCTGTAGTGAGAACCAAAGTACAAAGACCAATCCACCTCGCTATATGCAGTTTGGCTTCCCGTGTCATTATTTGATTCAAATCGAACCTGAGATAAGGGGTCTGAAAGTTTCACTTGATCATCAAACAATGTCAAAGAAAAAGCTTCCCTTGAGGCAGCGGGCGAACCCTGAACGGAATTGAAAACTAACTCCAAGTCTCTATGGCTATTGCTATTATCACTAAATGATCTATATATCTTGGCGCGGCCACCTTCGTAAACTTCGCTCCCGGAAACGGAGTCAAACTCTCCATCTGAATTTATAAGCGCTAAGTCACCAAACGAGGTGGCAACGCTAATATCCTCTCCATTTGTTTGAAGCTCCTGAGAGTAGCCCGGTACATCTATAAGTCTTGGCTCGTATGGTATCTGAAAGTCTCCGCTCTTGCTCTTGTCTGCAACTTTTGATTTGAATACCAAGGAGACATCAGATCCAGTTGGGTCGTCGTCGACACTTGAATCTTGGACTATGTTTAATGGCCAAGTTATATCTACTGGCTCTCTCCCGTAATATCGAGATTCATAAATCATTACATTTTGCGAAGTATCATTTGGACTAGTTAAATTAACCGCCATTAGGAGGTGTAAAATTCTTCTGTCGTAGTCCCAGTACCAGAGATTTGATTTGTTATTTCCCCAATCCGGCGCTCCGTTGTTAAAGGAAAGGTTTCTTATTCGATGTACCTCTTCTCCGTTACGAATTACTCTGCTTACAGAGTTAACCCCGGGTAAGCTTATTGTGTAAGACCCAGCAGACCATAGGGTAGTGCCTGAACCGTCGACATGATCCGAACCTCCGCTTGGACCTTCCCAGGTGTTCTTATAAAGAGATCCGACTTCCAGTTCTACAATCAAATCTACATTGGTTTCAGAAGAAACCTCTATCCCTGGATTCTCTTCAATCCAAACAAAAGAAGGATCATAAACTCTTGCCTTTCCATAGCTACGAGACAATCCAGATTTATTGGTAGCTATCTCAAATCCTATCCGGGCAGGATCTCCTTCGTATCTTTCTCCGTATCCTATATAAAAGGAACTTAGCATTCCATACTCTCTTGATACTGCCTCTCCTTCATCCAAGTATGAGGTATCCAGTGTGGTAACATTAGAAGAGGCGGAAGTTGTTGAGGTTAATAGCCTAGTTCGTCTTTTGGTATTAGTTTCTATGTTGTATTTATCAGACAAATACTCAAAAACATCTTCTACTCCAACCTCATCTAACCCTGAGTAGGCGATGAATTCCGATATGTATCCATCAAAATACCCAATGTCTTCATGCGAGCTTGGGTTATCATTATGCGCATCGTTGCTCCCAACTAAACCAACTCCACCTAGGAACCAATCAGAGATCGAGCTAATCGAAGAGCTGGCAGCATAGTCGGCCCCGGTATAGTCTATGATAGTTTTCCCATTCAGCTTTACCTTTGGATATCTATCTGAATCGTAGTGCAAAGAAAGAATGTAGGATCCTGCGCCCATTGTTCCGCTTGTATTGACTGAATCTTCCGGAATATTCCGTGGGAGCCATTTGTATTCAGCGTCATTTTGAGAGCCGTGGTATAAAATTGGAGAAGATCCATTGCTGCCAACGTAGCCATTGTCCTCTATGGTCGATTCGTTGAATGTAGAGACATCTTCCCAATCTGATCCTGCAAAAACAAAGGCAAGTCTCGAATGAAGATCACTATTTTCGCCTATTCCTAAGGTAGAGTCTGCAATCCTAAATAATGGCGCAGACTGCCAGGGCTTGTCGATTCGAATCACTGCAAATATATCGGAATTTGCAAGATTATCAAAAGTATCTGTGCCAACCTGCGGGTGTGATGTTCTCTGGAAACAAGATTCTCCACCGCTGCTAAACTTAACTCCTCCATATCCGTTTATACTATTTGGCACATAGAGAGGCTGCTCAGACAATCCTATGTTAAATTTAGTTCTGACAGATCGATCAATCCTGTAAAGATTGAAAAGATTTGAAGCGTCATCACCATTATCAATGTCAAAAAGTGATTGCTCGAAATCGTACCCCCCCGTGGTCCCGGTAGATATATCCCATCCGTCGAATTTCTCATGGTCATTCCATGTTCTAATCTCAGCTATTTCCCCATGGAAGTAATCGCTAACAATACTTGCTTCATCTACTGTGTCGGAAGAGTAACCAGTAATTCCATTGTACTTCTTCCATCCATCTGGATGTTCGTATGCTCCACGTCCTATGGATTTTACACTAAACTCAGTTATTCGCTCGCCCGCGAAGGACAGGGAAGAACCGGGACTTTCTTTTCCCACATTAGCAGGATCAAAGTAGCTATCGAAGTGATCCCCGGGCATTGTTCCGCTACCGGCAAGCTCGCCGTCTACGACAACATAAACTTTCCCGTCATATGTCCAGCCAACTGTGAAAACGTGCCACTCATCCATGCTTATTTCTATCGAGCTGGTTATGTCAATTTCACTGTAGTGATCTTTGTTTGTCCACCTATCCCCTTGTATTAAAATTAGCATGTCGCTAGCCGGCAAGGTGGAGGTGGTACTATATTCCAGTCTGATCTTTAGGTATAACTCATCATCCACAGGAGATTTATAAACAGTCCAAAAGTCAGGCTGCACCCCTGTCTCCCCGGTGCTTGTATCGGAATCTCCCGAGGCAAGGCTGGAGGTCCAATTGGTAGCTGATGGTGTTAACGTAGTACCACCTGAGCTAGGTAGCTTAGATCCATAATTTTCATGGGGAGACTTTCTTGAAGTTGGGTCGGACCTAGTGGAACCAGCATAATTAGACCATACAGTATGTATCCTGTTCTGCCAGTTGTTAGCATTAACAGCGAACCCTAAATCACTTAATGATATTTCATAGTCTTGAGTGGTCGTGCCTTGAGTGGAGGTAACAGCTGAATTGGGCACGACAGACCAAGGCGAAGAAGTGACAGGTCCTGGATTATAGTACTCCGCTTGATCAGACCCCACCAGCATAGACGCAGATATTCTTAGCCTGAAGTTTCCTTTCCCAGTAGAGCTGTCATGCTTATAGAAAAATCCCGAGTTAGTATTTACAGTAGTTCCGTAGCAAACAAACGGATAGACTTGGTCAGATTCCGAGCCGTAGTTTTGCAGCTTGGCAGCAACCGAAATAGCGCCCCAGTAAAACTTGTTGTATCGACCTGAATTCGAACTATCATCAACAAAAGTCCTTATGTCATTAAGCTCCCACTCGCGAGTAAGATACATAAACTCACCCTTGTCGAATTGCAGAGCATTGAATATTGTCAAACCGCCATCTGCGGATGAGTTAGTACTTACTGGAGGATTGTCAGCATAATTATCGCTGGAGATAAAGGCATTTTGGTTGTAATAATTTCCCGATGCATCAGATGTGTGATTTTGTCCGTAGTGATCATTCGAATTCCAGAAGTACTTACTATTTTCTATTTCATAAAGGTTATGCCTTGATGGATGATCTTTTATTCCTTTGTAGGCTAACTCTTGCGCGTCTGCTGGACTTAGGGAAAATGCGGTTTGAATCCATGGTTCACTAAAGTAAAGAGGATTAGTTTGCGCGGTTACCGGCTGATCTCGCAGTAGCTTGGTTCCCCATGTTCCCCAAAGTCTAGCTGGCCAACTGTGATGGCCCGAATAGGGCAAATAAACAAAATCAATAAACGGAACTCGGTCTCCTAACTCCTGAGAGCTTTTAGATGCTGTCCAAAGCGGCAAGTGAGATTCTTGCCAAAGTCCTACTCCGACTAGAATATTTTCATTAAGCAACGCCCAATTATAACCAGATGTGTCAGTTGGGTAATCGAGAACATATCGAGGAACTCTCTGGAAATCATTTGAATTTCCAGATATGTCTTTCCAGGTTTGTACAACCTGATTTGCCTTGGTAATAGCCTTTCCATCTAATCCTATCAAGCTAGAAGAGTTGAATGGAGTTGAGTCATCTGCAAGATTTTTGTTTTGAATATCCGCGACTAAATGAATCCATCTCTTCGACGAGGATGGGGTTGCATTGGGAATCGAAGGAGAATCTGAGTAGTTCGATTTATGAAGCCTATGCTGTATTAGTCCATACTTGTTCGCTAGGATTCTTTCTGTTGCCCTAATTTCTTCGGCTGAGACTTTGTTCCTGGTCTTTCTATATTCGCCTGACTGATTTGTGTCAACTGCAACGCCGTTTTTGTTTGTGTACTTAAAGTTTCCAGTAGATAGACATCTTATATCTGCAATACAACCAGAGAATGCAGAATTATTATTTCTTCCTATGTTGACAAATCCTTGTTCATCCAAAGTTCGGGCCCCACTCGGAGTATCCCATTTTGCAGTTCCCCTTACGGATGCCATCTCTTCTCCATCTATATATACTTTAAATATGTCATTATGTGCGCCGTCAAATCTTCCATCGTAATCTCTGATTAAAGTTAGCAAATGCCATGAGTTGGGCTGTATTTTAACTTCAGCCCTAACCTCGTGATAAATTTCGCTTGAGTCATTGCTCTGTCCGTCTGTCCGATACATTGTCCTGTAGTTTATGTAGCCATTCCCGTCTGCATCCTGCGAAACAAATTCGATCAAGGTTGGGCAGTTTGCCGTGCTCTGATCCCCTACTATTGGATGTCTCCATTCCTGAGATTTTTCATCAAACTTTACTACGCAGAAGAACGCAAAGTTATCCCCAAATCCAATGTCCGGGGATGATTGGGATTCAGTTAGCAAGGTGCTTAAAGTAAGCTCATCGTGCCCAGTGCTGCCATAATTAGAAGATGGGCTAAATTTAACAGCCTTATATCCATTCGGGCCTGCCACAACGGAAGGCTTAGTATTTGAATCCGAGTTGTAAAGCCTGAAATCTTCTTGGGTAAATATCCCGTCACCCTTCGCGATTCCTTCATTAATCCATTGGGTTACATCATCTCCGACCCCGGGGACCATAAACTTTTCCATCAGGCTTTGGTTAATTGTCTTAAACTCATTTTCCTTTAAATTAAACTCATCTGAATGAATGGATTTTTCTCCGCCAGTATTTACAGAACTATTCCAATAGTCTGACCAAACTCTTACTTCTGCTAACTCCCCCTTAAAGTAGTAATTTGTTGGAGCAGAATCGTCCCGTGTCCCCGGATTTGTGGACCAGCTGTTTACGCCAAAAAATGCAAAGTTCATAGCTGCACTTTCTTCGTGCCCACTATCTCTGATTATTATGCTTCTTTCTGCAACATTATAGTTGACGTCTGCGTCTTCAGTGTCTATGACAGAAGGGAAGGACTGCAACTCAACGTGTGAAGAAGGGCCACCTCCAGGCATTAAACCAGATCCGGCGAAAACATCGTCTACCCACACTGTAACCTTACCGCCGTAAGAGATACTAAAGCTGAAGACGTGCCACTCATCCCGAGTTACCTCAAATCTAGATTGTATATCAACTTTGTTCCAGTGGGCATTGTCCTGCCATCTCGGACCCTTTATGTAGATCTCTCTCTTTAGATTTTCCAGATTGTTGCCTGGAGCTAGTTTGAAAACTATCTTCTCATTAGCTACATCTAGGTACCATGTGTCATCTGACGTGAGCGGATTATTTGCATTATCAAGAGCCAGAACCTTATCGCTTAATATGCTAGATCCTTGACTGCTATGATCCGTCTTTGACGTCGCAACGCCACTTGCAAATGAGGGGTTTCTTGATGTAAAGTCGGTACTGTTCCTCTGTATTATTGTGAACAAATCTTCATCGGACAAATCCCAGCTGTCATCAAGGGTATAAGAATAAATATGATTCGCGGAGTCCTCTATGATCCAGTTAGTATTTGCAGAGCCGTTTCCATCCAGTGGAGAAGGTATAGAATAGAAAGAGTCGTATCTCTTTATTGCACCAAGATTTACCCTGAAAGTCGAGCTAGCGTGATCATAAGATATACCCTGATCCTTATATCCGCCTCCGTTGGATATAAAGGGATATTTCCCATCTGCAGATGTGCTATCAAGTTTAGCTACAATCCAAATCCCTCCATAATAACTTCTGTCGCTGTATAGTTGAGTTCCACTTTTGTTTGTAGCAACGACAGCTGGGTATGAAGAGTCTCTCTCGATTATGTCATCTACTCCGTCGAATATAATAGATTTGAAACTTCCAGAATCCGAGAAGACTGGGCTTATAGTGCTCGAAGGGTATATCCATGCATCAGCCCATCCGCCATGATAAATCTTAATCCCATCATCATAAGAGCTTGATGATGATATATGTCCAGCCTCTAGGGAAACCTGAGATAAAGTTAAGGCAATATTAGTTGGGAAATCAATTGCCCAATATCGCCTGCTGTCGCCACCAGAAAGCTCAAACACATGGGAACCAGACAGAGATAGGTTAATCCCACTAGTGGGATTAACGCTCATATCGGAGCTATCTGCTCCCGTTAATACAATAGATCCTGAGTTTACATTAAGATTTTCAATTACAAGGGTAGCTGGAAGTAATGATGTTTGATCTACTGGATCTGTGTCGAAAACCAGTCTTGGAGCTGACGTATTAGCATCAATGGAAGAAGTAGTTTCGCTATTCCCATCCAATAAGTTTCCTGGGTCACTGAAGCCACCATCTGAGACAATGGTATCGGAAGGATTTTGAGGATCATACATTTGAGCAAGTCTATTTACCGGAGATTGAGCAACTATAAAATATCCATGATCAACTGAGTCGACAGTGTCCCCAGCGCTAGCGCTAGCGGTTACTCGTACCGAGTAAGTATCCCCGGCGTTGAAATACGGGGCTTCATTAGGCGAAGAATCTACAAACTCTACCCAGGCCTTCTTGTTCGAGCCACTTATAGTTACAGTTGTATCGGGATAGGTATTGCCTTCTAGGGCCACACCATTCTTTAAAATGCAATAGGTAAAGCTTTTACCCGAACCCGGAGGCTCGCTGCAAAATACCGCCATTCTAAGCATTCTCTGGCTCTTATCTAGGGTTATCTCACCAGCATCATTGGTGGAGGCAATTCGATCATTTTCCTTGATGCCCATATAGCCTTGAACCGAACTCTGACTTGTTTCCATGGTATATTCATCAGCCGGAGGGAACCGAGATTCTATCGAGCTTTTTATGTGTCGATCTCCACTGGAAAGCATGTCCCAAATTGGAATATCTATCTTTGGAAGTACGGATGAACTAGCACCATACTCAATCTCGACATAACTCTGCCCATCCAAATCTTTCGCTGTTATGGTGCCATATTCTATAAGGCCATACTCAGGATGTGATTTATTGCTATTCAAAGACTGAGAGAACTTTCCCCTGGCCCCCGATATGGAAGACCCTGTGAGCACAGTATCTACGCTCGAATTTTCCCATCCTGCCCAGGCGCTAGTGGAAACGGTATGTCCATCTTCTGAATTTGCTTTGTTTTCGTTGGGTGAATTCCTATTCCCAATGTATCCAGATTTCGGATAACTATATGACTTCCCTAAAATATGAGACTCGTCTGTTGTTACCTTATTTGCGATTGATTCTGTCCAGTATTTATTTTCGACATTTATATCCTCATTCATTAAGGCCCAAACGAATCCGTGATCTTTGCTCGGATAATTTAATGCCGGCGACGTAAATTGAGCAGTCTCCCCTGAATACCTCAAGTTCTGAGTGTTGTCTTGACCCGCTGGTACGCTTCCGGAAATGCCAGCAGCAGTATCAATACGAAGTCCCCTGCTTGTATATTTAAACTCGTATGTTGGCTCTGTTTCTCCAAATCCTATATTCTCGTAAGATAATACATCATCATTTTCTGTCATAGTTACTGGTAAATGGGGCTTCTTGATCTTAGTTGCCTCTCCGAAGTTAGCTCGAACAAGAGGCGCAGTATTAGCGGAAGAAATTCTCTGGATGTACGTTTTATACTCGTTGGCAGGACCCTCCGAGCCAACCCACCTTGCAGCTCGATATGGGATAGTATCTGAAGGGGGGTAGGTTCTCCTAAACTGCAGATGATATAAATCAACAGATACTGTCGATTCCGATTCCGATTCCGATTCCGATATCGATACCGATTCAACTTGTCTATCATTCTTAGCTATCAACTGAATTTCAATCGAGCTTTTCCCTTCTCCAGTTCGAGGACCAAAAGTACCAGAAGCATGCTCCCATGGACCTAAATTTTCGTCAGAAGAAATAACTAATGTAAAAACTTCTCCTATGGCTAAGTTTTCGTATTCAGATGGAGTCATATACCCCTCTGATGCGGTTGCGTTATACCTAAAGTATAGATCAACCATATCTCCTCCGAAGCCATCTGTTTCCGACATGGCTATTGAAGATCCAACACTAACATATCTGCCACCTATCCAAGACACGCCTCCGCTTTGCCCTGAGGATTCTGGTAATTGTGAGTCACTGGCTAGGATTTCGGCAAAGCTAAATACAGTAAACTTCTTGCTGCTTGAATCGGAATATCTAACTCCCTGATGGCTTAAAATCTCAAGATACTTACCTGTCTTGTTATACGTCAGCTCTCTTATGTTCACAGCGGATGGCTTGACTCCATCTTGATCAACATATTTTACAGCTTGAAACTTGTCGATTAACCTCTTGCTATGAAATGCAATTTCTCTCTCGCTAAGACTAATACCTGTACTTGGCTTAAATACGCACAACTCAGCAAGTTGACCAGTGTTCCCATTGAAAACCCTCTTGAAATTGTCATCCACATTCGAGCTTGCAACAGAAACCGAACCCATAAGTTTTCCATTTAGGTAGAAGTAATATTCATCATTCTCCCTTCTAAACATGAACAAGTTCCAATCTGCTTGCTTAATTATTAGTGCGGCTTCCGTGTCTAATGTTATACTTACTTCACTTCCATCTGTAATGAATTTAGCCTTGGAAGAGTCACCAGCATTTGTTGCTTCAAGTTCGATCGCAATCTCTGAGAAATCGCTTGCGGAACTTGTGGTTCCATTACTTTTTATAAACTCAAACCTTCGAGTTGTTCCTATCTCACCTTTATTGGAAAGCTTCGCCACAAAAAACATAGACCAATTCACTCCGAAGTTATGATCTCCGCTTGCGCTTCCTCCGGTTGCTCCTTGAGTTTCGACCGATCCGATAGATAGATATCCATCGGTTAAGTTCTCTATAGCTGTATATCCATTTATGGCATTATTTACGGCGACTATACTTTCTGTTCCTGTATCAGCAGGAATTAAATTTAGGCCGCTTTCTCCACTTGTATTCTCCCAAATAGCTACGCCGACTTCATCTTGAGAAGTTGTTTCCAAATCGGCATTTGGTGCGCCAGCTAAAGTTCCATTTGAGGTGGAATTTAAAATATAATCGGCTACATAATTCAAATAAGGTCTAGTGGTATCAATTTCAAAATCATCATCTCCAGCCTGAAGATAATCAATCGGCACCTTAGTCCAGGTATCCTCCGCATTCTTATTTAGCTCTATTTCTCTATAATACCCCTCGTCCCTCATTCCGTGTGCTACATTCCATGTGGAAATATATGGCGACTTAATGTAGCTAACTCCCCCAAATGTTGGGTTTTGATTAGAGTCGTCGCTGTTCAGTATCTTAACTGCTATCAGGGAATAGTTTTGCAAGCTAACTGGAGCGCTGGTGTTATTACCGATAAGGGATATGACAAGATGCTTCTTGTATCCAGTGACAGTTGAAATGTCGGGGTAGTCAACAATTGATATCCCGCCTACGGAAACCAAATCCTTTTCACTTCTAAGTCTTACCCATGAATTATTCACAATGTATTCGAAAGAATCATAGCTATCTGTAGAATTCAGACTGTGAGCCATAGCAACAGAAATTCCAACCTCCCTTGATTGAACAGGGGAAAGAGCACTCCCTCCTTTTGATATGCTTCCTGCGAAAGCAACCAAATATTTTCCTGCGGACAACTCTTCGTCATCAAGGCTTACCCTCCTGACGATTGAATGAGAATTGCCTATGCCGGATGTACTAAAGGAATGTGATACTTCAGTTGTTGAAACAGAGGTTTCAAATACATCCTGTCCACTTCCTATTGAAACATAACTTGAGCCATCAACCCTTATGGCATGAATTGTTCCATTAGACAGTGAAAGGATGGCTCCCGTCTGGCATTCGTCAGAGGAGTAGATGCTGTTATCTTCTATATCGTGCTCTACACATATGGATATTTTATACTTTAATCCACCTTTTAATTTTATAGGGAATACTCCCTGCCAGTGTATTCTTTCTCCTGCCTGGGTGGTGTACCTAGACTTGCTGTATAATTCGCTGCTGTAGTGCCCTGTACTTTGAGGGTCGTCATTTTCAGAAACTCTATATCCTATTCTGAAAACGTGATTAGAAATATTCGACGATATATCTAGGTGACCCATTACCGCATATTCATATTCAGATTCAGGGGCATCTGTAAGATCAATTACCAAGCAAGCAGGGTCTAGTCTCTTGCAAAATAAAACGCTATAATTCCCATTGAGATCCGTTTCTATGAATTCAGAATTGTCTAAGGTTCCGTCATCCCAATACTTCTTAAAATACTCGAAATCGAAGTCGGATTGAGAAACAGATGGCAAAAATCTAAGCTGATTAGATCCTTTTATATTCGTAACTCTGCCCCATACTCTTTTTTCACTATTCGAGCTAAGTGGCGTTGAACTTTCCCCCATATTGTTTTTAATATTAACAAGGTCCCAATACAGCTTTTGGTTGATAAAGTTATCCACGCCCAAGTCTAATAGATTCTCAGTTGTAGTATATGTCTCCCCTTCACTTAGGAGTTTTGTCTTTGATGTTGAGTCGAATGTAATCTCAAAAAATGGAAGCAGTTCATCTTTTGAGACTTGGGAGGTATGAAATATATCAAACTTTGCCATTTATCTTGCTTCCTCAAAGTTCAAGGATAAAGTTCTTCGATGTTGCATGCTGCTTGACCAGCTTGCATCTGATAACTTGCAATAATAAACATCAAGCTTTTTCCGCTTTGGATCCGATGCGGATTCTGTGTTGTAGGCTCCAATATCTAGCAAAACAGAATTAACAAATCCAACTTCAGATATTTTTTCCTGCAGAGAAAGTGAGCTCGTATAAACCCCTTCCGAGCTCGTATCTAAGACATGAGCCAGGGAAACTCCTATGCTCCTTATGACCTTTAACTTATCAAAGTACAAAGCACCGGAGTAAGAAGTTGAATATGGGGAAAGATCACTTTGCGAAATGGATATTGAATCATGCTCGATCCTTATTTCATCTAATGGGCCTAGCCAAATTTCCCCCACTTCAAAATATCTCGAGACGGCTACCCCTCCGTTTGACTTGTCCGGAAAAATAACTCTCCAGTACCTATATGCGCCAGCAGGGTCTCCGTCGTCATCGTTGCCAATGTAAAACCTTATAACGCCATTGAGTGGATCTGGTTGGTAGAATCCGTAAGTAAATTGTTGCACGGAAGAGAACGATGAGGTTGAGGACCCTTGCAAGACAACCTCATTGGTCCCTACGGTCCCCGATGGCAGTATGCTGTTTGCAGCCCCTAAAGTGCCACTATAAATCAAGTTAGAATCTATAAGCGCAAAGACTTCTGGGATTATATTTTGCCCCAGATCAAAAGCTACAGAGGTAAGTTTATCCGAAGAAGTCGAAGATGATCTCCACCTCTTAGATCTTTGAGATAGCAAAAGATTCTTGCCGGGATAAAAAGACTGCTGTGAGAAGCTATTTTCTGATGCCGAAGATCCATTCGCATAGTTAGTTTCGATTATCCTAACACCTTCCTTAGTCAGGTAATTGCCTAGCGATAGAGCCCCAGCGGTAATTGTTTTTTCCGCTGCCATAATATCACTTTACAGTATTTTTGGGAAGAATGAAAGTGTTTCCTTTCCCCATAACCCTAGCCGCCTTAGTAATTTGCTTTACTAA
>Ga0181569_10000513_pt1 | contig 30036 bp, 26 predicted proteins | sample 101ome_19_FD_132452 | JGI IMG/M metagenome (GOLD analysis project Ga0181569, IMG submission 132452) | Coastal salt marsh microbial communities from the Groves Creek Marsh, Skidaway Island, Georgia - 101405AT metaG (megahit assembly) | ecosystem: Environmental > Aquatic > Marine > Intertidal...
CCGTGATGTTTCATCCTGAGAAGGTGTCACAAGACAAGATCGTTGCTGCCATTCAGTCTACCGGTTTCAAGGTGGCTGTTCAGTAAGGATCAACCGTTCCATCACAGCAGGGCTCTAGACCCTACTGATTTTGACCGTCTCCCATACACAGCTGTCGGGAGACGGTTTTTTTGTGCCCCACAATCCGACACCCATGGGTTCAAAGCAACATACGAACCCCCTCGACAGCTCGAATGGCTGCATCGATGGCCTGCATGCGCTGATGCGATTCGACTACGATGGAGAGATCAAAACTAATATAGGTGCCTTGGGTGGAACGGGTGTTGGCTTGGAAGGCTACTCCCGTCAGGCCAATCCCCACGAGGGCCTCATTAAGATCTCGGTGGATGCCATCTCGATCTCGACAGATCACCTTAAAATGGCATTCGGTGGGGAAGAGTTGATCCAGTTCGTCTTGGTTCAGGGCTCTCATGAAATAGTGCTAGGGTCGTCACATTGAGTCTCACCATCTTGTTCGATGGCCGCTCTGGGTGCCGTGGTAGCCGTTTCAGGTCGTGGGATGGGATGTTTCCAGATGGGGACTTTTTGTTTCATGGTATCGATCAGCCAACCGAGAGCTTCAAAGGCTTCTTGGCGATGGGGTGCGAGCAATTCTACCCAGAGCGAAGCTTGCCCGACAACAACCCTGCCAAGTCGATGAATCAGCCTGACTGATTCAATGGGCCAGCGCTGTTCCATCTCATTGAATAGCAATTGGAATTGATGCTTTGCCATGGCCTGATAGGCCTCATAATCAATGCCTTCAATGACTTGATCTCCCTCGAGCGAGCGAACAATCCCCACAAAACTTAGCAATGCCCCACACGACTTGTTCTCAGCGCATGGGCCTGCCATGACGCTTTGGCTAATGGGTTCTGGCGTCAGTATGAGCTGTCGTCTCATCATCGGGCATGCTAGCCTCCCTGCACAGGCGGGAAGAGTGCGATGTCATTGCCTTCGCAAAGCAGGTGATCGCGGCTGACGTATTCCATGTCCACCGCGACTAGGGTGGATTTTTTCATGGCTTTCAGGTTAGGGAATTTCGCATGAATCTCAACCAACGCCTGCTCAAGATTCGTTCCTTTTTCCAGATTGAGGCTGCATTGCGAGCAGGCTGCTAAGTCTCGGAAGTAGGAAAAGAAATGCACTTGAACACGCATACTGGGACTTGTTGTCAGGACTCGGGAAGCAAAACACTTCCAATAAAAGGAAGCTGACGCATTTGACCATCCATGTCCAGCCCATAGCCCACGACAAAGGTGTCGGGAATCAGGAAACCCACATGTTCTGCCTGAATGGTGGGAGCATCCCCCTCTTGGTGCAGGCTTTCGCGGTGTTTTTGCAGGAGGACGCAGCGCTTGACCGAAGCTGGCCCTAAGCTCTCAAGGTGAGTGGTGACCATCTCGAGGGTCCTTCCGGTGTCCAGGATATCATCCACGATCATGACTCTTCGGTGTTTGATATCCACCTGAAGGGGTAGGGTCCATGCCAGAGAGCCAGATGTTATCCCAGATCGATAGCTGGAAACTCCGATGTAGGTGACCTCCAATTCACCACGCATGTGACGTATGAGGTCAGCCATGAACACGGAGGCACCCGAAAGGATGCCAATCATGAGCAAGGGTCCATCCTCGGTCTCCTCCTGAATCTCACTTGCCAGTGTTTCAATGCGTTCGCGGATCGTGTCAGCATCCAGCAGCATGCCTTTTAAAGGAAAGTCCCGCCAGGGTTTGGGAACGGGTTGCAAACCACTTTGGCGGTAATCGGGTATGATGCTGGGCCTTCTAAGGGATGGGCTCATGGTTTATAGAGGCTAAGCTCAGAGGCTTGGCTCAGAGTTCCAGGGAGTTCTTGAGTGCGTCAAACATGGCGGCTCCACTGGAAGCTGATACGGGCTTCTTGAAGACATCGTCGGCTATTTCTATCAGCTCAGAGGGTAATTCACTCAAGAAGCTAGAGGGGTGACATGGCATGGCTTGACCAAACTTCTGTCGGGTTGCGCAGTGACTTAAAGTGAGTGATTTCATAGCGCGGGTCAGGGCCACGTAAAATAACCGTCGCTCTTCATCCATGCTCCCTTCATCGATGGATCGGCTGTGAGGCAGCAGGCCTTGTTCGAGCCCCACGATATGGACATGAGGGAATTCCAATCCCTTGCAACTGTGCATGGTGATCAAGGTAACGCCTTCGCCTTCAGTCTCCTTGTCATCGAATCGATCTTGGTCCAAGGCAACCGCTTCCAGGAAACGCTCCAGTCGCTCCCGCCCGCTCACCAGTCCCATGGATTGCGTTAAAGTATCAATGGATTCAAGTAGCTCCTTGGCACCCTGAACCCTGTTTTCGGCCACCTTGGGGTCCTTCTCCGAACGGGCTAGATCGCCGAAGTAGCCAATTGTCTCAAGGAAGGTCCGAGCCCACGGGCCGAGCATGAGGCTCTTCTCTTCCAGCTGAGCCATGCGTTCTTCAAACATCGAAACCAGGGCCCTGGCGCTGCGAGAGGCCGCAGCATGCAGTTGATCACTCAAATCAGTGTGCCGCATCACCGCCCAAACTGAGGTGCTGCGGGCCTCGCTCAGTGCCAGCAGGTTTTGCATCGTCTTGCTGCTCAGACCACGAGGCGGCACATTGGCAATTCGAAGCAGACTGATATCATCGTCTGGGTTGATCAATACCTTGAGGAAGGCCAAGACATCCTTGATCTCTCGCCGATCAAAGTAACTCTGCCCACCTACCAGACGGTAAGAGACCCTTGCCTGGCGCAGAGCTGTTTCCAGTGGCCTTGACTGCAGGTTGGTTCTGAAAAGGATTGCCTGATCCTTCCATGGGATGCGTCCACTCATCCGCTGCACCTCGATTTCCTCGACAACCGCCGTTGCCTCAGCCTCATCGCTTGCGAACTCCATCAGGCGAATGAGATCTCCGGTGCCTTTCTCTGACCATAGGGTCTTGTCTTTCCTCAGGGGGTTATGGCGAATGAGGGCATTAGCTGCGTTGAGGATGATGTTGGTGGATCGGTAATTTTGCTCCAACTTGATGATCTGTATGGCCGGAAAGTGCTCTTCCAGATTGAGCAAGTTTGCGATCTCAGCGCCTCGCCAGCCGTAGATACTCTGGTCATCATCGCCAACCACACAAAGATTCTGGTGCTCGCCAGCCAGCGCCTTGAGCAGATGGAATTGCTGACCGTTGGTATCCTGATATTCATCGACCATGATGTAGCGATACTGCTGTCGGCAAGCATCCAGCACCGCTGGATGCTTTTCAAATAGTTCAAGGACTAGCAGGATCAGGTCATCAAAATCGACGGCATTACATGCCTTGAGGGCTGCCTGGTAACGCTCCATAAGTCGTCCAGCCAGTTTCTGAGTGCTGGCCTCCATGCCAAGCTGTTCAGCTGATGCGGCATTCTTGATTCGGCTGATTAATGAGAGCCACTCTGCTGGCTTGACTGTAATCTGACTTTTATTCCAGTCACTGGTGAGCCTTCGGATGATCCCCACTTGGTCGGAGGTATCATAGATCACAAAATGCTTACGGTAGCCCAGTCGATCAATATACTGACGCAACACTCGCACACAGAAGGAGTGAAAAGTGCCTATCAGGGGCTTTGATTCCTGAGATTCCGGCGACCGGTTGAGGGCTCCTTTTTTCATCAGGCCCCGAACCCGGGCACCCATTTCCCTGGCAGCCTTATTGGTGAAGGTAACGGCCAGGATATGGTGGGGAGCAACCCCTCTTTCCATGAGGTGAACGATGCGCTCGGTGATCACCCGAGTCTTGCCCGTGCCAGCTCCTGCAAGGATTAATACGGGGCCATGCGTACACCGCACGGCCTGAGCCTGCTGAGGATTGAGCTGGTGCAGAGGCATTCCCTTGGCAAGGAAAACGGCTATTGGGTTGAATGGCTCTTGAGTACTTCCAGAGGTTGGGTGCCCAGGGTCCCCTTGAGCTCCTCAAGGTAGGTGCTCTGGCTGGCCGCCTTCATGGAGGCTCGGGCCTCCTCCAGCCTGCCTTCAATATTCAGGCGAACCGCCTCATCCTGATACCCACTCCTGGACAGGAAAGTCTCCAGATATTGCGCATGCTTTTTCCACAGGTTGACATCCAGAGCTTGTTTGGCCTCGAGTCGCTCCTGATACCACTTGCTTTCAAGCATGTTCTCTAATTTGAACAGATCCCTTACCTCTGGGTCGGAGAGGGTTTTGCCCTGCCATTGCCCATCGAGCATGATTTGCAAAAGCGCCTTGAGCGGAGGGCAAGCAGCCTCGATGCTGCGATCCTCCATGTAGAGGCTGGCAACTCTTACTTGAGTCGCCACGATGTTATCCAGTCCTTCCACGAAGGCATCCCAATCTTGCTTTTCAGGTTCGACCATTTCCTCGGTGAATACAGCATGTGGGTGGTTGAATACCCTGCCAAAGAAATCCCGAACGAACTTTCGATTGATACGATAACCAAGGCGGCTGAAGGGAAGTTGTTTTCCTTCATATTCAAGGTCCTCGCATCGCTCAAGATAGCCATGGCTGATGAGATAGGCTGAGGAACGTTCTTCATCACTCATGCGGCACCATACCTCAGGAATGAGCATGCTGACATCATGGGCTACCTTGACCTTTGGCCCAATATACCCTGCAGCGGTGACAAACCCGTCGTGGCCAGTCAGGATCATGGAAACCAGAGCATTGTTTAGGTCAATGATGGGAGGGAGAGCGTTGAACGGCCCCTTAGTTAATGCCCCCTCAGACCCTGCGCCTGTGGTAGAAGGGGATTTGCCTGTCATGCTGCAGATGTATTCCATGAACAGCTCCGGAAGATCCATGTAGTGAACCGGATTATAAACAGCCAGGGGGCGTATGGCAGCTTGCTTGTCAGCGGGGTTATTACGTCTGCCGGGGACCACCGCCTTAACAACCCGATGAAGGGGTTGATTCATGGGGACTTTACGGTGCAATCGGGTTGCGATTTCCTCCAGGTAGACTGCCCGTTGGTCAAGTAGATCAGGGCGAACTTGTAGATAACGCGGATTCTTAGTGGGAGCGCCGTCCACGATGCGCGGATGAGAGCTGCTCACAAAGAACCCAGGGCTTTCTGATTTGGCAGCTTTGCTGATCAGGTCCTGCATGCACGGCGTGTACTGGTAAAACCCAATGGCATCTTCCACGATCTCCGTGGCATCGCTTTGGGTGAGCGGTTCGAAGTTGGAAATGAAGTTGCCTGGTCCTGCCAGGTCGGCTTCAGCCTGCTTGTCGTAACCTCGAATGATTGCATCATCAGGTCGCTGGAAAAAACGATATTCACAGTTCTGGATGAATTTGACTGATTGAGCCCTAGCATCCAGCCCCTGGAGTTTTGAAAGGGGGATCACGACACTGGCGGTGATATCATCTTCCAGGGATTGTTTGGATGCTGGGTGGAAATCTTTTCGAAGCCCGAAAGTACGCCAGAGCCCGTCGTCCTGAAAGCCTACTCGCATGTAATTTGTGATTAGTTTGCGATTATCCAGCTTCAGTTCGTTGCCAGGTTTACCATTGATCAAATCAACAGAAAAATGATCTTTCCATTGTTCGCCCCATTCGGTGCGATAATAACGCTTCAGGACAAATACCAGCTCCTTCACATACTGGGGTATGCTTTCCAGCCATTCATTGTATGAGTCGGTGTAATCTTTACTGGATGGGGTGAGCAGTTTGATGACAGATCCCAACGAGCGTTCGTGGCTGAGAATGCCACGCTGATCGACCCGAGATGTGTCGCGGAATCGATTTGAAAAATCTCGATTCAGAATCGCTTCGACTTGTTCGAGGTCTTCCTTGATATTAGCGACGATGACCGGTCCCTGGATGATGGCGTCTGTTACCGGTTTGGAGATTTCCGATTTGCCTCCCCCTGAAACAGTGCAGGGTTTATGGCAAATCAGTCCCTCAGCCACCGTGCCAATCAGACGCCAGGATCGGTTCCCGGGCGGCTTTTCCAGATGTACTTTGTAGCCGGAGGGTCTGACATAGGTTTTCCCTTGAAGTAACTTGATGGACTCGGTGCGACCTTTCCAGGGCCAGCTGACTCGTTGGCTATGGAGGTCGAAATGCACATCCTCCGAGACATAGATGATATCCGAGAATCGCTTGTCGATGGCATAGCCTTCAGGCTGCAAGTCCATGATATCTTCGAACTGGTCTAGCATCTCCTCAAAGCTGTGCCCCAGTCGCTTGACGTGCAGATGCCCGCTGAACTCCTCGCCCAGGTCATAGCTCGGGTAGACCAAAGCTCCTCCAGCATGCTCCTCTTCGGCCAAACCAAACAGATTGGCCGAGAAACTGATCTGCGTCTTGACCTCCTTCTTGCAATAGCCGAAATAATTATCGGCAATGATGGTGACCATCACCCCCTGGTCATCCCGTGCGCAGAGCTTGAATGCCGTGCCTCCATTGTAAAGTTCCTTGGGGTCTTCCCAACACATGCCTTGCTCCCGCTGCCTAGGCGTTGCCTCATCATGATGGGGTAAACCGGCTTCCTTCTTGGTGATTTTTGTCAGGTGGGGTGCGAGGATGACGCAGCCGGTGTGACCCGTCCAGTGATCGGTATCCAACCCGGCATCATTCTCTGGTAGATTTGGATCCCCCCCATTACCGAAGATGCTCTCGACGAAGTCCAAGTTGCTGACCAAATTTCCCGGGGCAAAAAAACGGATCTCGCTGCGCTTCTCCTTCATGACTCCGGGGACTTCTGGGATGACCAAAGGTCGGAGCAGCAGGGATACAAAGCACTGTGCCTTTTCTTCTTGTTCACTGGTGAAGGGTAATTGCATCAGTTCGGCCGGCGGATTGAGCGCATGGCGCAGCATCCGGTTGAAAGTGCGCCTGGGCGCCGCAATCTTGTCTGCTGGGACTGGAAGACCCGCATCGGCGATATGAAAGACGCCTTGGGTTGTGCGCCGATCATTGACTGGATTGTGTAGGACGCCTTGATGGATGCGGTAGGAATGGATGATGTCGGATTTGAATTCATCTCCCTTGGCAGGGAGAGATAAATTGCGCGCGACTCCGTGGCGATCGAGGACAAAAGTTCTTGATGGGAGTCGAGGGATGTCTCCAGTGTCCTGGAGAAAGGTGTCCAGCCATTGTTGGATACGCCAGTCAGCAGGGCAGAGGTAATTGGCCAGTAATCGCTTCTGTTCTCGATGATTGGCAATGAGTGACTCAGCGACATCCCGAAATGGAGAATCTGATTCTATGTCGGCAGTCGGGCAACCTAAGGCGGCCAATTTTAAGTTGATATATTCTACCAAGTGCTGACTTGGGTAGACATCACCGGTTGCGGGCAAACCGATGAGCTTTTGTAATTTGCTGGTATTCATTCGAGTTTTGAGAAATGCAGTGAACAGAAGGCACTGAGAAGCTCCAACTAGGCGCCATCTTATTCCAAGAAGGCAGGCTAGGCAAGCATGTGACTGAGCGCCGGCTGCTTTCAGCCTCTCGATGGGTGGATTTTACTTGGGTTGCGGCTTGCTTGATGCTGTAGGATACCCCTACGTGAAAATGGTTGGTTCATGGCGCCCGGAGTTGCTGATCAAATACCTTGCCTTCCTGCTGATGTGCTTTGGCATGAGTGGCGTGAGCCTATACTGGTTCCAGCGGGCTGAAGCAGCTGGTGTGGGCATTGATTCCAGCACCAGCCTCTTGCTTAGCAATTTGATATTTCTTCAATTGGGTATGCTTGGGGCGACCTGGCTGCTTGTGCGAGACCATGGACTGACCTGGGATCAGGTCTTTGGCTTTCAGTTCGTTGCTCCTGGCAAAATCCTGTTTCAAGCTTTTAAGGTAGCCTCATTTGGCTTCGTGGTCTCATGCCTATTGGGAATGGTGGTGCATCAAATTTTTGAATTGCTGGGAAGAGAAAGTTCCGAGCAGGCTATTGTGGAGCTCTTCGTTCAAAATCAGGGTCTAGGGCAACGAGCCCTGATTTGCTTTACGGCTTTGCTGATGGCTCCCCTGGTGGAAGAATTACTCTTTCGCGGCGTGCTTTACACCGTTTTGCTGCAGTATCTGACAAGGCCGCTCGCCTTGATTTTGAGCTCGCTACTCTTTGGTCTGGTTCATTTCCACGAAATCGGTTTGCTTCCCTTAAGCGCGCTCGCCTTGTTGCTGGCCCTCTCCTACGAGAAAAGTCGCAACCTCTGGGTTCCTATTTTTGCGCACACTTTTTTTAATTTGATCAATCTTGGGCTCCTGCTATGGGTGCCCTCCTTGGATTGAGAGAACAAGGTATGAATCGAGAGGTAGAACTGATTAAGTCCCTTACCCAAGGCTTGCCTCGACGCCAGGACACGATCCTGGGTGTCGGTGATGATTGTGCCATCGTCAAGGCTGGCCCAGAGCAGGAATGGTTGCTTAAGACCGATGCCATGGCTGAGGGGGTTCATTTTTTAAGGGATGATCCTGCGGTCATGGTTGGGCGCAAGGCAATCAGCCGACTTTTAAGCGATGTGGCTGCCATGGGAGGTGAGCCTGGCAGCGTGTTGGTAACCATTGGTGTGCCGAAGGATTTGGATCCGGCGTGGCTAGATGGTTTTTATGAAGGTCTAAGGGATGTCGCCAAGCATCATGAATTGGCCATCGTCGGAGGTGAAACCATTCAGACACCTGGGCCATTTTTTTGCTCCCTTGCCATGACGGGTCATGTGCAACCAGGCAAGGCTATCCTCCGAAGCGGAGCCCGTGTGAGGGATGCTATTTTTGTTACCGGGGATTTAGGTGGTTCCATCGCCGGTAAGCACCTGAACTTTGAACCGCGCATCAGGGAATCCAGGTGGCTAGTCAAGCAGTTCGAGATTCATGCCATGATTGATCTTTCTGATGGCCTTGCTGGAGACCTAAGGCATCTCTGCGAAGCGAGTGAAGTGGGGGCCGAGTTATGGACTTCCTTCATTCCCATCAGCAGGTCGGCAAAACAACGAGCCCAATCCGGTGAGTCCCCTCTTCCTGCTCTGGCTGCTGCCTTAAGTGATGGAGAAGATTTTGAGTTGCTCTTCACGGTGGATCCCTCGGAGGCTGTTCGCCTTAAAGATGCCTGGAAAGAGGCCTTCCCCGAGACCCCACTGAGTTGCATTGGTAGGATCATGGAGCAGCCCAGGCTCATGCTCAGGGATGACCAGGGTCTTCGTCCCCTTACCCTCGATGGATACGACCATTTCAACGCATCCTGATCAGACCTTCGAGCTGGGCAAGCAGTGGGCCCTTGAGCTGGATCATGCTTGGACCCTAGGTTTTTCGGGCGATTTAGGCGTCGGTAAGACTCGTCTGATCCAGGGTATTTGTCATGGATGGGGTGTCACCGGTCGAGTTGTGTCGCCAACTTATTCGCTGATTCATGAATACCAGGCTAACGGAAAGGTGGTTCACCACCTGGATCTTTACCGACTCGATGGGCCCGAGGCCATATGGCAGGCCGGCCTGGCTGATTACCTCACTGGATCAGCTAAAGGCAGGGTGGTGGTCGAGTGGATCGACCGCTGGCTGGGCCCTTTTGGGGATTCCTTGCCAGCACAAGCGCCTATGGCCAGCCCATTCCGTTGGGTTCATCTGAGTGGCTGCCAGGGAGAAGAAAGGACCATCAGTTATGTTGATTTTAGGCATTGAATGGTCGCAATTTCAGCGAAGCATGGCTCTTGGCGCGATCAATGAGGCAGGGGAGCTGAGCTGTCTGGCAAGTGGTATGCTTGATGGGGTGGAGGATGCGGCTGCCCTGGCCATGCTGGGGCAATGGTTGCAGGAAGGGGGCTACAACGCCAATCAGCTCGACCAGGTTCTGGTCGGTCTGGGACCCGGTTCTCACGCAGGGGTGCGTCATGCCCTGGCAGCTGCTTATGGATGGCATCTTGCTCACGGCTGCCATTTGGGCGGGGTGAGCAGTGCTTTGGTCATGGCTCGAGCAGGTGTGAAGCAGACGGGAGGTGATCTGATGCATGTCTTGATGGATGCGCAGCGGGCAGGTATCGCCCAGATGTCCTATCGTTTGGAGGCAAGCGGCTACCTGAGGCCAATTGAACAGATCAAGGTGATGCCTCCGCAGGCCATCCTTGCCCAATGCTCCAGCGGTTATATGGTAGCCACCCCAGCGCTGGCTGGCAACATGGCGGCACTGGGTGTGAGCTCGGAACGATTGGTTGAGGTCGTGCCGGAAGCATCGCTGATGATTGAGGAGGCCATTGAATTTCCAGATGGGCTTCAGCCCGGCCCTGTGCTTAAACCTATCTACTTGCAGCCAGCTGCTTATACCCGAGCCAGCCTTCCAGCCCTTCCGGAGGCACTGGAGCATGAAATCAGGAATCTGGACACCTCTTCGGAGGTCTGAGGGCTTGGATAGGCCACACGCTTCTGCCTGCTCCAGGCCAATGGGGGCGCTTGAAGCCACTATCGTCGCGTGCCACGAATTTTGACGTGTCAACCCGTTTCCAGCACCCTAAAGTCTGCCCATGTCCCGCATATTGGTTATTGTCTCGATTCAACCTCTTGCCCTGCTGTGCCTTTACCTGATGCCAGCTCTCATGGCTATCTCAACCCTCAAGGCCGAATCCATCGCAAAAGGAGTGGTATTCCACGATCTCAATCGAAATGGGGTCCGCGATGCCATGGAACCAGGGTTGGAAGGGGTGAGAGTTTCTAATCAGCAAACCATTACCTCCACCGATGCGCAGGGTGTGTGGAGCCTCCCAGCCGAAGAGGGCATGACCTTTTTTGTGCTCAAACCTGCTCACTGGCAAACACCTGTTAATGAGCATCAGCTGCCCCAGTTTTACTACACGTTTAAGCCCGAAGGTTCTCCTGCCTCGGAGTTTCCTGGAGTCGCGGCAACGGGGCCCCTGCCAAGCTCGATTGACTTTGCCTTGCATCCTTCACCTGAACCGGATCGGTTTGAGGCAGTTTTTTTTGGTGACCCGCAACCCAGGGATATGCAGGAGGTCCAATATATCGGGCATGATGTGGTGGAAGAACTCCTGACGACTACAGCTCGCTTTGGCGTCACCCTGGGTGACATTGTCTTTGATGATCTCGGGATACTGGAACCGCTCAATGCCACCATCGCACTCATTGGTATTCCCTGGTTCAATGTGATTGGCAATCATGATATGAATCTGGATGCGGCCTCCGATCGTGATTCAGATGAAACCTTTACCCGTATTTATGGTCCAAACTATTATGCCTTCGACTATGGCCCCGTACACTTCATCGCATTGGATGATGTGATTTGGGGAGGCAAGGCGCCCCAAGGCACTGGGAGCTACACCGGAGGGTTGGATCAGCAGCAACTGGACTTCATCCGACAAGATCTTGATGGGGTTCCTGAGGATCGCCTGGTTGTCCTCATGATGCATATTCCCTTGACTGGTATTGCCAACCGAGAAGATCTCTATCGCTTGATTGAACAGCGCCCCTACACCTTTTCCATTTCTGGGCATACCCATTGGCAAGCTCATGAAAAAATTACTCGCGAGGATGGTTGGTTGGGGGCAAAACCTCACCACCATTTGATCAATGTGACGGTGAGTGGCAGCTGGTGGAGCGGGCTACCTGATCCTCGTGGCATCCCTCACACCACCATGCAGGATGGGGCTCCAAATGGCTATACCCTCATTCGTTTTGGTGCGCACCAGCCTCCAGAGATCCACTTCAAAGCAGCCGGCTACCCAGATTCCTTTCAAATGTCAGTATTTGCTCCTGATACGGTGGCTGCGGAGCAGCTTGAGCAGACCATGGTTTATGTGAATGTGTTCAATGGATGGGAGGATTCCATCGTCCAAGTACGCTGGTCGGAGAGTGCGCCTTGGAATGACCTGAGTCGTTCAGAGGAACCTGATCCTGCCCTGGTGGCGCTCTATGAGACAGAATCTGAAAGCCCACCCGCACCCTATCGCAGGGTCTCTGCCCCCAAGGATTCCAAGCATCTTTGGAAGGGTAACTTGCCGCTTGGAGTAGATCCTGGGATACAGGTGCTCCATGTCAGGGCTACCGACGTGAATGGTCAGTGGCATCGAGCCGAACGCATTGTCAGGATTGTCCAGTAGGCCTCCTGCGGCTCATCAGCAAAACCCTTACGTGGGTTCTGGAGCTTGGCTTGGCTTTGGATTGACTTGGGCTTCGGCTACCAGTCATCATTCCAAACAAGATATGAAACCATTGGAAGGAAAAGTAGGATTGGTGGCTGGGGTAGCCAACAAGCGATCAATCGCCTGGGCCATTGCTCAAGCATGGCATGAAGCTGGAGCCGAACTTGTCTTTACCTATCAGGGTGATCGGCTCAAGGGTAACGTCGAGCAGCTCGCTGGCACCTTTGGTGCGGATACCCTTATGGTTCCCTGCGATGTGAGCTCGGATGAGGAGATTGATCGAGCCTTTGACGCGATCAGGGAGCGTCATGACAAACTGGACCTATTGCTTCATTCGATTGCTTTTGCCCCCAAGGAAGCCCTGGAATCTGATTTTATACAGACCAGTCGGGAGGCCTTCAGGGTCGCTCATGACGTGTCGGCCTATTCGCTAGTGGCGCTTTCCCGGGCAGCAGCACCGATGATGAGCCAGGGTGGTAGTATTCTGGCCATGTCCTATTATGGTGCTGAAAAAGTAGTACCACATTACAACGTGATGGGCGTTGCCAAGGCCTCACTAGAGGCTTCCACACGCTATCTCGCGGCCGATCTGGGGCCAAAGCAAATCAGGGTCAATTGCATCAGTGCCGGCCCAGTCAATACCCTTGCGGCTCGGGGTATTTCTGGTTTCAGCGCCATGCTCAAGCACTACGAGGCGCACGCCCCGCTCAAGCGCAATGTGGTTCCTGAGGAACTAGGCGCCACGGGACTTTTCCTTGCCTCCGATGGGGCTGCTGCGATCACAGGCCAGGTAATCTATGTGGATAGTGGCTACCAGATCATGGGCATGTATCAATGAGATGATACCGTGCCGACAACTGTTGACCAGGGGCTATGCCTTTTTGGTGAGTTATCTCGTGACCTCAGGATCGGGGTGGCTGGCTGCGGCTGAATCGACTGCCGCTCAACAGCACTATCAGCGGGCCATCTCAGCTTATCACGATGGTAAAGTCACTGAAGCGAGGCAATGGCTGGACCAGGCTATCGATGAGAACCCCGCTTTTATCGAAGCCTACTTGGCGCGTGGCTACCTGCATCAGTATGAAAGGCAATATCAGTCTGCTGCCGAAGCCTTCGGTGAAGTGATCCGGTTGGATCCTGCAAGGCCAGAACCCTGGTTTCGAAGGGCCATCGAACACTTTAATCTTGGGCAATTTGAAAAATCTGTTTCGGATTTTGAAGCCTTTTCCAAATTGGAACCTGCGCAAAAACCCCACCTCTGGCAGTTGGGGATCGCTTACTTTTACACGGGACAATTCAAGGAGGGCAAAGAATTGTTTGAGTCCCATCAAGAGGTTAACACTCAGGATGTGGAAAATGCGGTTTGGCACTTTCTCTGTGTAGCCGCTCTCGAGGGTTTTGAGGCGGCCAGGTCGCAATTCATTGCCATCCAAGGAGATGCCAGAACCCCAATGAAAGAGGTTTGGGCTCTTTTCAAAGGGGCTGGAAGTGAGGAGGCAGTCATCAAGGCGGCTCGAGATGAAAACATGGAAACAGCACAGCGATTGCGGGCCGATTTCTACGCCAACCTTTATCTAGGCCTCTATTACCAGAGCAAGTCTGAGGAGACTAAGGCCTTAGACTTCATGAACAAAGCGGCCAAATCCTATAAAAACAATGGCTACATGGGAGAGGTTGCCCGGGTTCACCGCGATTGGATCCTTGCCAGGAAGTCTGCTTCTTCGAGTCCTCCGCAGCCGTAAACTGATCTGGTTATCGACGAGGTCCTAGTCCAGAAAATCATCGGGTAGGGCGACTGATTGCATGTCCCATACTGGCTTTTTTTCTTCGACGGGGACTTCGGGATGATATTTGAGCAAGTCTGCTGGTTCGCATTCCAAAAAGGCGCAAAGTTCTGCCAGCGTCGCTAGTTTGAGTGCCTTGACCTTACCCGTTTTGAGGTGCGATGCATTGGCCATGGTCATCCCTAGTGCTTGAGCCAAATCTTTGAGTTTTCGTCCTTTCTCGGCTAGGATCACATTCAAGCGAAATTCGATTCCCATCAGATCAGTATGAGTGAAAAGTATTTTAAAACAATAAAAAATTCGAAATAAAAGTAAAATTTTATTGTAAAACAGTAAACAAACCCACCTGGATATTTTTTGGTTGAGGGTTTAATTAGCCTGACTCCAAGCTCAAAAAAGTGATAGTCTCGATAACTGAAATGGTAAACATGCATCGGTCAATTCGTTGGCGAATGAGCCTCTTCTGCAGGATGAGTGGGCTCTTGCTGCCATGCTGCATGATGGCCGGTGAGACGGCTTGGTGGGGCAAGTGGGATGTATTGAGCGATCCAGGCAGCGTGGCTGATGCAGGTCTGACTCGGCTTGATTCGGCCGCTCATGGGTTGCGATTTGCAAATACCCTCTCTGATGCCGCGGCACAGACCAACCGAATCTTGGAAAATGGGTCAGGGGTTGCAGCCGGGGATGTCAATGGTGATGGCAGATGTGATGTCTACTTTGCCACCCTTGAAGGGCCCAATCATCTTTATCTCAATCTTGGCAATTGGGTTTTTGAGGAAGTGCCGCAAGCAGGTGGGGCAGCCTGCGAGGACCAGGCCTCAACGGGTGTCCTTCTGGTTGATCTAGATGGAGACCAGGACCTGGACTTGCTAGTCAATGGGCTGGGGACAGGGACACGTCTTTGGTGGAACGATGGTCAGGGACGCTTTCAGGAGGCTGCTGACCCTGGCTTACGGTCCTCTGGGGGGCCAACTTCCATGGGGGTTGCCGACGCTGATGGTGACGGTGATCTGGATTTATATGTCACAGACTACCGTGAGGTGACTTGGAAGGACTTGCCTCCCGGCATTGCTCCCAGAGTCGTCATGGCTGATGGTAAGCCCAAGGCATTGCCGGTAGAGCGATTCCTTGCTGTGGATCGTGGCCAGGGAGTTAAGCCGGGGATCATAGAACTTGGACTACCTGACCACTTTTACGTGAACACAGGTCAAGGCTTGTTTGAAGAGCAATCTTGGGTGACCGGCCGCTTTCTCTCCGATACAGGAGTTCCCCTTTCCGAAGCCCCGCGCCATTGGGGCCTATCGGTCATGTTTCGAGATCTCAATGGAGACCTATTACCTGATTTGTTCGTTTGCAACGATTTTGCCGATGGCGCCGACCAGTGCTGGATCAATCAGGGCCAAGGCGTTTTCAAACAAATCTCAAATCTGAACATGCGACAGTCCAGTTGGTCTTCCATGGCTGTCGATGTGGCCGATATCAACCGAGATGGCTTGGATGATTTTCTGGTTGTGGAGATGTTGAGTCGAAAGCACTCCTTGCGGATGACACAGCGGGCAAACGAGGAGACTGGAAGAAAACCTCCGGAAATGGCCATGAAACTGGACCGACCTCAGACCCAACGTAACACCCTTTTTGTTGCAAGGGGGGATGGGAGTTATGCGGAACTGGCTCGAATGCTTGGTCTGGATGCCTCGGAATGGAGTTGGGGGGTTGCTTTTCTGGATCTGGATCTCGATGGGTTTGAAGATGTCCTAGTTTGCAATGGCAACAACCATGATTTGCTCGATGGGGATGCGACCATGGATGCTGTCATGGCCATGCGCTCGGCCCCGCGTGGGCAGGTGCCACGCACTCTGCTCATGTATCCATCCTTGAACCTCGCAAATCTAGCCTTCCGCAATAATGGCTCAGATGGATTCGAGGCCATCAGTCAGCAATGGGGCTTTGATGAACGAGGCATTTCTCAAGGTATCGCGCTGGCTGATCTGGACGGCGATGGGGATCAGGACGTTTTGCTTAACAACCTGCAGTCTGGGCCTGGGCTCTATCGAAATGAGAGCAGCCGTCCCAGAATTCAGGTTGTCCTCAAGGGCCAGCCACCCAACACCGCCGCCATTGGAGCACGAGTGAGCCTGATTCCTGGGCAGGTCGGTTCATGGCCAACTCAATCCACGGTTCTGGTGGCTGGTGGGCGTTATCTCTCCTCGGACATGCCGAGTAAGACCTTTGCCTTGCCCGAGCAAGAGAGTGATTTTCGACTGCAGGTGATTTGGCCATCGGGCAGAGAGACAGTGGTTGACAATATTCGATCGGGACGTCGCTACCAGATCGAGGAGGTTTCGTCAGGTGATGTGGCCAGCGCCGTGAAGCCCCCGGATCATCTCATAGCCCAAAAAACTCCTTCGCCTCGCCCTCGCTTGGTTCAGCTTTCCCTGCCCAATGACTCTCGCATGCATCAGGAAACAGATAGCGACCAACTCCTTGAGTGGCAGCCCTTGATACCACGTTTTATCGGGCGCTCAGGGGTTTGCCTGCAGGCTGCCGATCTCAATGGCGACGATCGCATGGATTTGATTTTAGGTCAGGGTGATGGATATCCCTCGCGAGTCCTTCTCCAGGATACCGAGGGTAGTGGTTTTGCCGGTAGCCTAGAATTGCCAGGATCGGGGGTGGGGGATGCGACTGATCTGGCCCACTGGATCGGGGTAGAGGGAGTACCACGAATGGCTCTTTCCATGGGGAATGCCCACCAGCGCTTACTTGCCGGTGGCGATCCCCGTTCACAACCAGCCGTCATGATCTATGAGATGGATGGTGGCTTTCCCAGGCTGATCCAATCCCTCACAGGTCAGCTGGCTTCCCCTTCCTGTCTTGAGCTGCTGGATGCCGACAGCGATGGTGATCTTGATTTGTTTGTGGGAGGAGGCTTTCATGCCGGGCAATACGGTCAGGCGGCTACTTCAAGACTCTACCGGAACGATTCAGGTGAGTTTCACCTCGATCTTGAAACCAGTCGCACTTGGGTTGGCGCGGGTATGGTGACTGACGCTGTGGCTCTGGACTGGGATCTTGATGGGGACAGTGACTTGGTGCTGAGTCAGGAGTGGGGGTCTGTGCAGCTTTGGGAAAACCGCAATGGTGTCTTCGTCAATCGGTCACAAGAAACGGGCCTTCGCAGCCGACACGGCTGGTGGATGACCTTAGCGGCGGGTGATTTGGACGGCGATGGGGATAGTGACCTGGTGACAGGTAATTGGGGGATGAACACAGACTATCAAAAGCACCTGCATCATCCAATACGCCTCTACCATGGTGATCTGGATGCCAATGGCACCTACGATGTGGTTGAAAGTTATTATGCCCATGAGCTGGAGGACTGGGTGCCTGCAAGCGACCTTGTGGCACTGGGCAACGTGTTTGGGTTCGTGCGTGAGCGCTATCGACGTTATGCCTCGGTGAGCCAGTTGACCATGAAACGCTTATTTGAAGACGTTCATCCACTGGATCAATGGCTAGAAATTCATTCGCTGGAATCGGGAATCTGGTGGAACCAAGGAGATCACTTCACTTGGCAGTCTCTGCCAGATCAGGCTCAGTGGTCGCCAGTCATGTCGCTGGCACTCGCTGACTGGAATCAGGATGGGAAGCTTGATATTTTTCTTGGCCAAAATTTTCAATCACCCAAGTCAGCCATTTCGCGAATGGATGCAGGGGAGGGCTTGTTGCTTGAGAATCTTGGTGCAGGTCATTTTCGGTGCCTGCCATCATGGGAAAGTGGCATCAAGCTCTACGGTGAACAGTCTGCTTCGTTAGCCACCGATTGGAATGGAGATGGGAGGATGGACCTGGTGGTGGGACAGACGGCCGACTTGGTTGAATGGTTCCTTTGTTCTCCCGATTTCAGTGACGATTCTCAAGAGTAATGATGTGGTTCAAGGCAGTGATACTGCGCGACTCCCACAGCGAGTGCTTGAACCCTCTGCCAAGCTATGATCACATCGTCACATGGCTCCCAAGTGTTTCCTCCCACCCCGGTGGTTTTCCTGCGTCATCTATTTGTTGCTTGGACTCGCCAGGCTGCAGGCTGCAGAGACGAACCCACGGCCAAATATTCTGTTTGCCTTTGCTGATGACTGGGGCCGCTTTGCCAGCGCCTATCAAGATCGCGCGCCTCACCGCGGACTGAATCATTGGATTGCCACGCCTACTTTTGACAGGGTTGCTCGTCAGGGGGTGCTCTTTGAGCATGCTTTTGTGACTGCGCCCTCATGCACACCATGCAGGAGTTCACTACTCTCAGGGCAATACTTTTGGCGTACGGGTCAGGGGGCTATCCTTCAGGGAGCTCGGTGGGATCCTTCCATTCCTGTTTTTCCTCTGATGCTCCAAGAAGCGGGTTACCACATCGGTGAAACCTATAAAGTTTGGTCACCGGGGACGCCAGTTGATGCTCCGTTTGGAGGGGGAGCCAACGCCTACGAGTCTGCAGGCAGAAGGTTCAATCAGTTCTCTCAGCAGGTCACTCGCATGATGGAGCAGGGTAAAACCCAGCAGGAGGCTAAGCGGGAGCTCTACAACGAGGTGTTGGCCAACTTTGAGGCTTTTCTTGCAGACAATGAAGCGGGCAAGCCGTTTTGTTATTGGTTTGGTCCCACCCTGGTTCATCGCAAGTGGGTGAAGGGATCAGGTAAAGGTTTGTGGGGCATAGACCCAGATCGTTTCGAAGGCAATATGCCTCCCTATTTGCCGGATGTTCCAGAGGTCAGAGAAGATTTGGCTGATTACTTTGGTGAAATTCAGGCTTTTGATACTGCTTTAGGATTGATGCTCGATCGTCTTGAGGCACTGGGTCTTCTTGACCAGACCGTGGTGATTATTAGCGGGGATCATGGACCTCCTGGTTTCCCGGATGGTAAGTGCAATCTCTATGATTTTGGCACTCGAGTGCCGTTGGCCATTCGATGGCCTGGGCAACCTGGTGGTAGACGACTTGAGGATTTTGTGAACCTTATGGACTTGGCGCCCACACTACTCGAAATAGCAGGATTACAGGTGCCTTCAGTCATGACTGGTCAGAGTTTGGTGCCCCAGCTCCGCTCCACAGAAGAGGGCTGGGTAGACCCTTCTCGCAATTGGGTTGTCACGGGCAGGGAGCGGCATGTGGCCTCAGCCAGAGCGGGTCATTTGCCCTATCCACAGCGAGCGATTCGTACACCCGATTACCTCTATGTGGTGAATTTCAAGCCAGAACGGTGGCCGATGGGGGATCCGCTGCATGTCTCGCGCTTGCCGCATCCTGATTGGGAAACGCTCAGTCAGCAAACCTTTGCGACTTTTGCTGATATGGATGCCAGCCCGACCAAGGCCTGGATTTTTGAGCATCGTGAGGAACCCTCAGCAAATCACTGGTTTGAGCGTGCCTTTGGGAAAAGGCCCTTCGCCGAGCTCTACGATTTGAAACAGGATCCGCATCAGATGGAAAACCTGGCAGGTCGACCGGCCTTAGCAGCGACACAGGGTGAGCTGCATGAAAGGCTCATGAGTCTACTCAGAGAGAACCTTGACCCTAGAGTGACCGAAGATCCCGTACGTTTTGAAGACCCCCCTTTTGCGGGTCATCCCACCCCGTGAGTTCACGGCTCATGGCGATGCGGCTTGTCGCATGCTCTCACTCGTTCTATAAGAATCAAATGATCAGCCATGCCAAGTGGACATACTGGGTGATGCTTGTTACCCTTTCAGGATCCCTTCACGCAGCGGATGCCGAGCCAAAGTGGTGGAAGGGAAACCTACACACCCATTCTCTCTGGAGCGATGGGGATGACTATCCTGAGATGATCATGGAATGGTATCGATCTCATGGATACCACTTCGCCGTCCTCTCGGATCATAACACTCTCCAGCGTGGGCAACGATGGTCGAAGGTGCTTGCTAACAAGGGAGGCGTGGATGCCTACGAAAAATATGTCGGCCAATTTGGGGCCGAGTGGGTTGAAAGTCGAGTGACCGAGGGAAATCTGGAGGTCAGGCTCAAGACCTTGAGTGAATACCGCCCCCTTTTCGATGCAGCGGGTCGCTTTCTCATTATCCAGAGTCAGGAGCTGACCGATCGATACCTCACCTCTCCCATCCATATCAATGTGACCCATTTGAATGATCCCATTAAGCCGCAAGGGGGGACTTCTGTGCTCAACGTGATGCAGAACAATCTCGACGCCATCCTTCAACGCCGTGAAGAAAGTGGGCAGCTCATGATGCCTCATCTGAATCACCCTAATTTTGGTTGGGCTGTTACCGCCGAGGAATTTATGCAGTTGCGAGGAGAATCTTTCTTTGAGGTCTACAACGGTCATCCATCGGTTCACAATGAGGGTGATGCCACCCACGCTAGCCTTGAGCGGTTTTGGGATATTGTGCTGACCTGGCGATTGGCTTTGTTAGACCTGCCGGTGATGTATGGCATCGCCACAGATGATGCGCACAGTTATCATGAAGAACGCGTTGGCCTGAGCAACCCTGGTCGAGGCTGGGTCATGGTTCGTTCGCGCCACCTCACCCCCGATCACCTGATCCGATCGATGGAAACCGGGGACTTCTATGCCTCCAGTGGGGTCAGTCTGGAGTCCATCGAGCACAAAGGGGGGAAGTTCTCCTTTTCCATCCAACCCAAGCCTGGGGTCTCTTATACCACTCGGTTCTACGGTACTCGACAGGGTTTCAATCAGGATCATGAGCCGTTTCGAGCAGGAGATGGCAATCCGATACGCGTGACGCATCAATACGATGACTCGGTGGGAGAGCTCCTGCATGAAATGGATGGGATTCGCCCATCCTACACATTGACCGGAGACGAAATTTATGTGCGAGCCAAGGTTATCTCCAGTCAACCCATGACCAATCCCTACAAAGAAGGCGAGACCGAATGTGCCTGGTTGCAGCCGGTCGTCTACAATGTGCCCTAGGCAATCTCTAAATGCCTGGTCAATCGCAAGAGGCTTTGGTTCTGATCAGGCAAGCCCCTCTTCAGCCGGAGGCTCTTTTGTGGACATCGCTGCAAAGGTTTAACGGAGTCATCGAGTTTTTTGGCTCATGATGGTTTTCCTCCAACTAAACAAGCTGCAGCAAGGGTAATAGGGTGAGAACCTCCATTGAGTGGCTATGCACTGCTAAAGCCATTCAGCTACCTTGGGCCCTTGTCAAGATGAACCCCTCCTCGCTAGGTAAGTCTGTTTTTGCAGCTCATCCCAGCCTTGGGCTACCGAGACGAGTTAAATGAAATCTTAGGAGTGAAGCCGGATAGGCTCGCCCAATCTGTTCTGTCTCTCGGGCGTAGATGAGTGGATGAGGGGCCGGATTAGCCGTTACCCTTGACCGCAGTCAGGGCATAGATCACCAATAGGATGACAGCCAGCAGGATGATGCCACCGACGGTCATAAACATCTTGTTAGCCTTGTTGGTCTTTTTGGCGAATGTCTTGTCAGAAGGGGCCTTGGATCCTTTTTCCATCCCATCTAGTTTAACCCCTCCTCGAGGTGGGGTGATGGTTTTGGTGGCCACATTCCCAACTGGCTTACCGTCGTCTCCTTCGAAGCGAAGCTCGACTGATCCGAGACGAAGCAGTTGTCCCTTTTTCATGGTTGCCTCGGTGACTGGCTTGTCATCGAGAAAAGTACCATTCGTAGAACCCAAATCTTTGATCAGGATGTCTTCTCCCTTGGCTGTCAATTCACAGTGACGACTGGAAACCGAAGCTTCCGGGACTTGGCATCCATTGTCCTCTGAACGGCCAACAGTCACTGTCTCTGTCGACACTTCGACAGTTTTCCCCTTTGATCCTTCGCTGATTACGACAAGTTTGGCCATGACGGTTAGGTTGAAGAAGCATTATCCTTACCCGGAGCTTCAAGTCAAACGGTTTCTGGAAATCACAAGTATCTCATGAACCACGAGTTCCAATCAGACTGCGGAATCGATTGAATAGTGGTGAGGAATCATGTGGACCAGGAGAAGCTTCTGGATGGTATTGAACACTGAACAACGGTTTGTCACGGTGTCGGATACCCTCAATTGTCTTGTCGTTCAGGTTGGTCTTGTCCACCTCGACTGCTGCGTCCAGTGAATTGCCATCCAGGGCAAACCCGTGGTTCTGTGATGTGATCTCTACCACACCGGTATCAAGGTCCTGAACGGGTTGGTTGCCCCCACGATGACCAAATTTCATTTTGAAGGTCTCAGCACCAAGAGCCTGACCAAGGATCTGATGACCCAGGCAGATGCCAAAAATGGGGTATCCATGTTCAACCAGTTCTTTAACTGTTTCTACCGCGTAGGGAAGAGCCGATGGATCGCCCGGTCCATTGGAAAGGAAGACTCCTGCCGGCTTGAGTTCGTGCACAGCGCTGGCCTTGGCATCAGCTGGTAGCACATGAGTTTTGAATCCATGCTGTCGAAGCCGGCGAAGGATGTTGTATTTCATTCCAAAATCCAGCGCCACGATGTTCATGTCTGCTTCCGGCAAGGGGAGTGTGGCCGAGCGCGCGCTCTCGGATTTCTCCGTCCCTTGAATCAGTCGGAAATCACCGCTAAGGGAATCATCCTCATCCCAAAGGAAAGCCTCTTTGTGTGTGACTTCACGGACATAATCCACGCCGACCAGACCCGGCCATGACTTGGCCCGTTCGATGGCTTCCTGGTCCGAGAGGCCCTCGGTCGAGAGGAAACCATTCATGGATCCCTCGGTTCGAAGTCGCTTGGTCAACGCTCTGGTGTCGATCCCTTCAATGCCGGGGATACCATTTTCTTTCAGGTAGGTGGGCAGATCACTATCGGCTCGCCAGTTACTCACAACCGGAGAAAGCTCACGGATAACAAAACCTGAAAGGTGAGGTTTGTAGGATTCGACATCCTGCTTGTTCACGCCGTAGTTGCCGATCAGCGGGTAGGTCATGGTCACGATCTGTGCCTTGTAGGAAGGATCAGTGAGAATCTCCTGATAACCTGTCATCGAAGTGTTGAAACAAACCTCGCCGCAAACCGAAGTGCTTGCCCCAAATCCCTTGCCCCGGAAAACGGACCCATCCTGAAGTGCTAAGACTGCATCCATCATTCAATTAACGATTCATCATGCCAGCATGGCCTGCCCACGGGTCAAGCACTAACCACCAAGAATCCATGAAGGAGACCTATTCTCGCGCAAGTGTGACGAGCGGCCATGGATCTTGCTTGGCATCCTGCATCCTTCATTGCCATGGATCGTGTTTTCTACCAATATGTTCCTGATGAAGCGTGTCGTCATTACCGATTACCTTGAACCCCCCGCCTCCATTGAATCAGAGGTATTAGATGGGGTTGCCGATGTGGCATGCCTTTTGGCCCGGCGAACCCAAGAACTGGATGGGAAGCTGAAGGATGTGGATGCCATCATTCTTTGCCATGAAGTCACCATCAATGAGGCTGTTGTGGCCCAGCTCGATCGGTGCAAGGTGGTTGTTCGCTGTGGCGTAGGTTTTGACAACATTGACCTCAAGGCAGCGGGTCAAAGGGGGATCCCAGTGTGCAATGTGCCGGATTATGGGGTTGATGAGGTAGCTGATCATGCCATTGCCATGGCATTGGCTTGTAATCGAGGGCTGATCAAGGCCGAGAGGTTATTGAGAAAAACCCTCCAGCCATGGGACATGCGAGCGGTCCAGCCTATTTTCAGGATAGCCGGTGCCACCATGGGAATCGTGGGCCTGGGCAGAATAGGGAGTGCCACGGCACTGAGAGCCAAGGGTTTGGGGATGCGGGTGCTGGCCTACGACCCTCATGTAAGGCCTGGTACCGACAAAGTGTTGGGCGTTACATTGGTGGACTGGGAGACCCTCCTTCAGAGCAGTGATATCGTTTCGGTTCACACTCCTTTGACTGATGAAACTCGTGGGATGGTTAACGCAGCGGCCCTTGCCCAGATGAAGCCCAGCGCCATCTTGGTCAATACGGCCCGAGGGGCGGTGGTCGACACCGATGCCCTGGCTGCAGCCCTTGAGTCAGAGCAAATTGCGGGTGCGGGCATTGATGTGCTCCCAGAGGAACCAGCCGAGCTTAGCATGCCCTTGGTGGCGCTTTGGCAACAGGAGCGTGTGCCGCCGGTTAATTTGGTGATGACCCCCCATTCGGCTTTTTATTCTGATCAGGGGCTTGTTGAGATGCGCCGCAAGGCGGCCCAGGAAATTCGACGCGTCCTTCAAGGTCAAGCACCCCTGAACTGCGTGAACGAGCGCTTCCTCTGAATCGAATCACAGAGGGTGCCCCGGAGCTGAGGCTTGGGTCAATGGCTGCCAAAGCTGGCCAAGCGTGGCAGAGGCGAAGCTTCCTCATCCACCATAGCCAATGCTTGAAGCATAATGGATTTTTGGAGTGCGGGATCTTCAGGTTTCCCTAAAGGAAACCCATGAGCGAAAGGAAGCCACAGGGCTCTGGGCGGGCCCACTTTGAGGGCGACTTCTTTGAGGAACTGCAGGACTACCGTGGGGATGCCCTGACGTTCTATTTCAGCTGCGACCAGACTCACGGTCTGGTTACACATGGGTCAGACCGGGACCAATAGAACTCGGTCCACGCCGTCTTCTAGCAGACCTCTGGCAATCTCAGGAGCCGTATCCCTCATCATCCGCCCTGGAGCGGTGATTGAACCCATGAAGGAAGCATGCCGGTGATTGATCGATCCGATCAAGCCTTGCTCCAGGAGTTCATTCAAGCGCTGTAAAGGAAGGGCTAGGTTGGGATCCTTGGCGATTCCTGTGTGATCAAATGATTGGGATCGGTGGGTTTCCACGAGGTCCTCCATGGGGGTCTGATGGGCTATCCAGCGAAAGGAGGGGTCGCCTCCGCGGACGGTATCGTCAAAGGGGATCTGATCTTTGCACACCATCCCAGCGCTGGAGGCCAGGGCGATGCGTGAAGCTCCAAGTGATTTGTCTGGATTGGCCCGGGGCGTTGGATGAATGCGTCGCCACGGATAAGCCTTGAGAAAAAGGCGGTCAGCAAGGGAAAGTTCTTTCAGTGTGGCCATGGACTGGGTTTTGATAGGCGTCTGTCAGGGCGGGCAATTTGCCCAGAAATGATGGGAGACTCCAATTAAATTTCCCGAGAAAATTCCTTTACAGTGGGAGGTGTGGCCCTACACTGCCCTGCTTGTTATAACCTTAGGATGATGTCCTCAAGTTGTATGGAAGAGAAATCAAAAACCATAGAAACCTACCGCAGACACGACAAGGATACCGGATCTGCCGATGTGCAGGTTGCAATCCTTACCAAAAAAATCCTTTCGCTGACCGAGCACCTGAAGGTCAACAAGAAGGATTTCAGTAGCCGTCGAGGTCTGCTGATGATGGTTTCCAAGCGTAGACGACTGCTCGATTATATTAATCGAGTGGATCACAAACGCTACGTTTCCTTGACTCAGTCCCTCAACCTTCGCCGCTGAGCGAGGTGGCGGGAACACTCGGCCTGGCAAATTTTTAGTCAGTGAGCCGAGTTCTGATGCTTTCGGTATCGTCAGGCAGGCTAGGGGGCTACCCTGAGCCTGCGTTGCGTTTTGAGTGCGCGCAACCTTCCTGACAATACACTGACAACCTGGCACTCTGGAAAAACCAATCAAAGACCCGCTGTTCCTGGGAAATTTCCTTCAGCACTCCACCCAAAGCTTGAGAGTGTGTCAGTGCTGAAGGAAGTTCCTCCGGCTCAGCGGGCAAATCAAGGGCAGGCCAACGGTTTGAAAAGACCAGCTGGTCCCTGTCAATTTATTATGTCCAACAAAACTACTATCGAGATAGCCGGTAAGCAGATCCTGCTTGAAACCGGAAAAATGGCCCGACAGGCTGACGGAGCAGTCACTGTGCAGATGGGCGAAACCATCATCCTAGTGGCTGCCGTGGCAGCCGCCGAAGCCCGATCAGGACAGGAATTTTTCCCCCTGACTGTGGATTACCGCGAAAAAGCCTCTGCAGCGGGTCAGATCCCTGGCAGCTACTTCAAGCGTGAGGGACGCCCAAGTGAGAAAGAAATCTTGACCTGTCGTCTGACCGACCGTCCGATTCGACCTCTTTTCCCGAAAGGATGGTTCAATGAAGTCCAGGTTCAGACCCTCCTGCTGAGTGCTGACGGAGAAAACGATCCTGATATCCTCAGTATCTTGGGAGCATCAGTCGCGCTGACTGTGAGTGATATTCCCTGGGCAGGCCCGCTTGGCGCGGTCCGCGTGGGGCGTATCAACGGTGAATTTGTGGCTAACCCAACCCACTCCGAGCGAGAAGAGAGTGATCTGGACCTGATCTACGTCGGCAACAAGACGGATGTGGTGATGTATGAGGGCAGTGCTCAGGAAATCTCCGAAGAAGATTTTATCGCTGCGCTTCGTTTCGGTCAGGAAGCTTGTCAGCCGATGATTCAGGCTCAGGAAGCCTGGAGAGACTCCATTGGCAAGCCCAAGCGAGACATTGTGACCATGCAGGTTCCAAAGGAAGTCACAGCAGAGGCTAGCTCCCTGATTGCTGATAAGGTGATTCCTACTTTACTCATCGAATCCAAGAAGGAGCGTGAAGCAGGCTGGAAGGCCATCACCTCTGAGGCTGGTAGCCAGCTGGTTGAAAAATTTGGTGAAGATGTGGTGACTGGCCAGGTGCTTTCTGATGTCTTTTACAAGATTCAAAAGGAAGCGGTTCGCAAACTCATCCTCGATGAAGGTAAGCGTCTGGATGGCCGTCAGTTCTACGATATCCGTCCTATTTCCTCCGAAGTGGGGCTGTTGCCTCGAGCCCACGGTTCTGCCCTCTTCACGCGAGGTGAAACCCAGGCTTTGACCTCAGCGACCATGGGAACGCTGGATGACGCCCAGAGTTTTGATGCGTATGCAGGCGGAGAGAGCGAGAAACAGTTCATCCTCCATTACAACTTCCCTAATTTTTCTGTGGGTGAAACAGGTCGTATTACAGGCCCGGGTCGTCGCGAAATCGGGCATGGTGCCCTAGCCGAGCGATCGATTGCGCCGCTCTTCCCTTACGAATCCTTCCCATACACCGTGCGTATTACTAGCGAAGTCCTGGAGTCCAACGGATCTTCCAGCATGGCAACCGTCTGTGCAGGATCCCTGGCTTTGATGGATGCAGGCGTGCCTCTGAAATCCCCAGCAGCGGGTATCAGTATCGGCATCTGCACCCAGACAGACGAAGATGATCAGATCGATCGTTATCAGATCCTCACTGACATCATCGGCTGGGAGGATGCCTTCTGTGACATGGATTGCAAGATTGCAGGAAGTGCCAATGGTATTACCGGTTTCCAGCTAGATCTCAAGCTCAAGGGCCTACCGCTTGGCATCATGGAAGAGGCGATTCAAAAGGCCAAGGAAGCTCGTGAGGCGGTACTCGAAAAAATGGCAGCCACCCTTGCTGAGCCTCGTAAGGAGTTCAGCAAGTATGCTCCACGTATCACCACCGTTCGCATCAACCCTGATAAAATTGGCGCCCTGATCGGTCCTGGGGGTAAGAATATCAAGCGAATCGTTGAGGAATCGGGCTGCGAAATCAACATCGAAGACGATGGCTCAGTCAAGATCTACTCGGTTGCTGAGGATGGTCTTAACATTGCTCTCCAAGAAATCGAAGGAATCACCGCTGAAATTGAAGTGGGCAAAACCTACCGTGGTAAGGTGGTTTCCATCAAAGAATTTGGAGCTTTCGTGGAAGTCCTTCCAGGTCAGGATGGGCTTTGTCACATCAGTGAACTGGCTAATTTCCGTGTCAAGCGAACTGAAGACATCGTGCAAATGGGCGATGAAATTTGGGTCAAGGTGATTGGCATTGATGACAAAGGTCGTGTCAAGCTCTCCCGCAAGGTTGCTATGGAGGAGCGGGATAAGCTGATGGCTGATGGACAGGAAGCCTCAGGAGAGGAGTCAGCCGAAGGGTCGGACTCAGAGGATTGATGCCCCCCACAGCCTGAATCCAGGAAACAATCAGCAGGGCGGACCATCTCGGTCCGCCCTTTGCTTGATTACCCAAGCATGATACCCACCTAAGCCACCTAAGGCCCCCCTGTCTTGCCTTCACTCTCAACCCAATGTTAAATGAACAGCGTGACTCAGCAACAAACCATCAGTGAAGCCGTCGAGATGCAAGGCCTGGGGCTGCACAGCGGTAACAAGGTTACTGTGCGATTGCTTCCTGCGCCTCCGAATCACGGGATACGATTTCGAAGGGTTGATCTGGATGGTCAGCCCGAACTGGACGCAAAAATTGATCTGGTCAGCGATACCACCCGCTCGACCACGCTTTCCAAGGGAAACATCAAGCTTCACACAGTGGAGCACATGCTTTCTACCTTCTCGGGCATGGGCATCGATAATCTGGTGGTAGAGCTTGACTCGAATGAACCCCCCATTGGTGATGGCAGTTCAGCTGCTTTTTGCGATCTGATTCGCAAGGCGGGACTTTGCCTTCAGGCCCAAGACAGAGAACCGCTGAAAATTACTGAGCCACTCTCGGTTCAGATGGGAGAGTCCATCATGTCCGTTTTCCCGCATGATGGATTCAAGATCAGCTGCACCAGTTCTGATGGCAAGGGCCACTTCACTCAGTATTATTCAGTGGAGATAAGCCCAGAAACCTGGGAAACGGAAATATCAAGGGCACGAACATTCTGTTTTTTCGAGGAAATCGAATTCTTGATCAAGAATGGCCTCATCAAGGGTGGGAGTCTTGAGAATGCGGTCATCATCCGAGATGATGTCGTGCTTACCAATCAACCTCTTCGCTATCCTGATGAATTTGTCAGGCACAAAATCCTGGATATCATCGGGGATCTTTACCTAATTGGTCGTCCCCTTCAGGGTCACATCATTGCCGTCTGCCCTAGTCATAAAATCAATTGTGAACTAGCCAGGCATCTTGCGGCGATCGCCAACAAACCCAAGGTTCCTACCCAGACCTATTCTCCCCCGGCAACTGAATCTCGAAAGGTGCTTGAGCCCGAGAAAACGCTTCCGCCGCCTATCCCTCTGGATGCGACTTCGCTGGACATCAACGAAATCATGAAGGTCCTGCCTCACCGCTATCCTTTTCTGATGGTGGATCGAGTCATTAAGATGGAAGGCAATACCATCCAGGCCATTAAGTCGGTGAGCATCAATGAACCCTTCTTTGAAGGTCATTTTCCAGGTCATCCGATCATGCCGGGAGTCCTCCAGCTAGAGGCCATGGCCCAGGTTGCAGGCATCCTGACTCTTGGTAAGGCAGAAAACTGGGGCAAAATCGCTTATTTCATGGCGGCTGACTCGGTTAAATGGCGCAAGCCTGTTTTGCCTGGAGATACCCTTGTGATAGAGGTTGAAGTCATGAAAAGTCGTGGGAAAATTGGGAAGGCCAAAGGTGTTTGTTCGGTCAGGGGAGAAACCGTCAGCGAAGCCATTGTGACGTTCATGATGGCTAATGCTTGAAGAGCAGGTTCCAAAACAATGATTCACCCCACTGCCATCGTTCACGATTCGGCCCTCATTGGTGAAGGTTGTCACATCGGTCCCTACTGTGTGATTGGTGAACATGTTCGTATGGGCAAGGGTAACCGTCTGCATGCCCATGTCATCATTGATGGACATGTGGCCATGGGAGATGAAAACGAAATCTTCCCCTTTGTCACCATCGGGATGAGAACTCAGGACTTGAAGTGGCAGGGTGGTAGAACGCTAACCCAAATGGGCGATCGTAATACCATTCGAGAGCATGTGACCATTCACAGCGCTACCGCAGACGGTGATACCACGCTCATAGGTTCAGACAATCATCTGCTGGCCTATGTTCATATCGCCCATGATGTGCAACTGGGTAACCATATCATTATGTCCAACCTGGCCACCTTGGCGGGACATATCGTGGTGGGGGACCATGTGGTGATGGGTGGTCTGGCAGCGGCACACCAGTTCTGCCGCATTGGTCAGCACGCCATTGTCGGAGGTTGCTCCAAGGTGGTGCAGGATGTGCCACCTTTCATGATGGTCGATGGCAACCCTGCTCGAACCCGTGCTCTCAATAAGGTAGGCTTGGAACGACGAGGGTTTTCTTCCGAAAACC
>Ga0181569_10000515_pt1 | contig 29991 bp, 31 predicted proteins | sample 101ome_19_FD_132452 | JGI IMG/M metagenome (GOLD analysis project Ga0181569, IMG submission 132452) | Coastal salt marsh microbial communities from the Groves Creek Marsh, Skidaway Island, Georgia - 101405AT metaG (megahit assembly) | ecosystem: Environmental > Aquatic > Marine > Intertidal...
ATCAATAAAATATATAATAGAATAATCTGAATTTCTATACTTAATCTTAGATTTATATGCAATTTTTAAAAACTTACATATTTGTCGTATTATAGTAACAAAATTTTTATATGTTTTCTCTCTATCGATGTAAAAACTCTTTGATTTATGATAATATGGTTTAATCGTTTTATAAAATGTTTCTAACGCATCTTCTTCATATTTAGCTTTTTTAAAGGATATGTGATTGAATTCATAGTAATTTTCATATTGTTTATCGGTTGATTTTTCACAGCACGAATTCAAGAAATCAAACAACACATTTTGTGAAAAAACATTCTTAAATACTTGACTCATAAGATATTATATTTACATATTAAATTATTATACTTTTAACTACTATCTTTAAATATATCAATCGCATTTTTAGTAAACATAATCAATTCAATACTATGTTCGTGTATTGTATGAAAAATAGAGATATATTTACAAATTAACTTAATTAATTTATATTTATTGTCGTGTGATAGTTCTGAGTTGTATTTTATATATGTAAAATAATTATCAAATATATCCAATACTGAATATCCCCTTTCATAAAGAGAATTTATAACTTGTATGGAATTAGTCATTTCTAAATTAATTAAATAATCCGTATATCTATCAAAATCATCAAAACTAATATTATTGCATATCAATCTTACATTATTAACATCTATTTTCTTGTTATACAGTTTAAACTTTTCAATATAACTAAGAAGTTTTCGAATCGAATAGTCGCATATATTTAATAATACCTTTTCTGCGGCGGGAGTAATCTTTATATTTTCATGATGTTTAACATGCTTTAATATAGATTTTAAATCATCAAACCGAATATCTTTTAATTTAAGAATCGTAAGTCGCGATTGTATACTATCAATCACCTTTTGTTTGTAACTACAAGACGCAATAAAAAACACATTATCACTATACTTATCGATGTAATTTCTGAAAACTTGTTGACTTTGTTCATTGATTGTATCTAAATTGTCTAGAATCACGAATTTTTTCTTATTTTTAACCGAGCTTTTAATTTGGCAAAAGTTTTTTACATCGGTTCGATAATATTGTATGCCTTGATCTTGAAGATTGTTAATGTAAAGTAAATTTTCAGTGGGTATTTTATTTAGTTGGTAATACTCTTTTATGATTGCTTCAATATTTGTTGATTTACCGGAGCATGGGCTACCTATTAGTAAAATGTTTAATTTGCCCAATTGTATAAATGTTTTAAACAACTCTGTGTATTCTTTATGAATAATATAATCATCAAATGTAAATGGTTGATATTTCTTTAAAATCAATGTGGAATTGTCTTTAAACATGCTATAAACTATTTGTAAAAATGTGTTTAATAATTAAAAATTAATAAAAGTATATTTGTGTTTAATTGGTAATAAAACTATGTTGTATAATAATAATAAATGAGTTACTATGAATGTTTAGGTATATCCAATAACGCATCTTCTGATGAAATAAAAAAAGCATATCGTAAAAAATCGCTTTTATTTCACCCCGATAAACCAAATGGTAACGCTGAGCAATTTAAAAAAATAAATGAAGCGTATCAAACATTAGGTGATACTCAAAAAAGGCAGATTTATGATGCACAGCAGAATGGCGGTATGAATATGAATGGAAATTTTAATCCCGGTGATATGAACGATATTATGTCGATGTTTTTTAAAAATAATTTTCCCGCGGGACATCCATTTCACCCTCCGCCCAATCATCCATCGCAACAACCATCTCATGTAAATAATCAATCAAATACACGATTTAAGGTATTTTATAACGGAAGTCCAATTTACCAACGACCAGCTGTAATCACTGAAAAAGTTACCATTACATTGGAACAATCATATACAGGAGGAATTATTCCTTTAGAAATAAACAGAAACATTTTAAATAACAATGTTAAAACAAATGAGCGCGAAAACATTTATGTAAAATATCCTAGAGGTATTGATAACAATGAAATGATTGTATTGAAAAACAAAGGAAACCAAGTAAATGGTATATCTGGTGACATTAAAATCATTTTTACTATAAAAAATGAAACAATATTTATTAGACAAGGTGTTGACTTGATATATAATAAAACAATTTCGTTAAAAGAAGCACTCACCGGTATTGAAATGAATATTCAGCATATAAATGGTAAAAAATACAAGGTAGATACTAAAACAAACTTTTGTGTTATTAATAATGATTCAAATACAAGTCTTCCTAATTTAGGTATGACTCGTGAAAATCATACGGGTAAATTAATCATAAATTTTAGCGTGAAATTTCCCGAAACAATAGAGCTAGAAGTAAGAGACAAATTACGGGAATTGTTATAATTTACGGTTTAAAAATTATTATAATTTAATCTATAAAAATCATAATAATTAGCATATCATATTTACTTTACGCGTTTGGTAGGGATATCAGCAGATACAACATAAATAGAATTTTCAGTCATAATAATGTATTCTTCTTCTACTTTGTAAATCTTTGAAATTGGACTGGTGTATTCTTCTTCATTTTTAACAAGCAATTTTTCACCACTTTCGCGGATACCAATAAGAACTTCTTTATCACAGGAAGGTGTCCAGTAATCAAACATAATAGGACGATCTTCTACAATAGCGATTTTAGCACAATGTTGTAGAGTAACACCAGAAGGTAGTTTGTAACTACCAGAAGTAGTTGTTGTTTGAGAATTTGACTGTTCAGTTTCCATCGTTTATATTGTATTATATTTAAATCTTTAAGTTAATATTTATATAATAAAATATAATATATTTAATATGGAACTTACTAGCAAAGATATCATCTTAGATAAAAATAATTATATGTCAGTTAACATTGATAAAAGTGAAATAAAAAACATTTATACTGCTTTTATGTCGGTAATATTTGATTATTTGCACACATTTAAGAATAATATAATGAAAAAAAACGGGAAATATTCAATTAAGGTGATTAAAAAAGGGATATCGATGTTGAAAAATGTAATGAATGTGCTTTTTTTATATACAAGAAACACCGAATTAATATACAAGCATCTCAATAAATCGTTTTTGTATTATATTGAATTTATTGAACAAATTGGCGAAGAAGGAAATAGTTTTTTGCAATTATCGTCTAAAGATGCCATGTTATTTGTTTATAAGAAAACAATATTTGATATTAATATTGAATATAAAAAGAAAATGAAATATACTCCAGAAGAAGCGGCATTAATTGATAACATTTTGGAAAACTTAAATTTGTTTATATTTATAGCAGAGTATGCTTTATTTAACGAAATTACGGATTTCAAAGATGTAAATGTTGAATTTACTAGAAAGAAAATCATTAAACTAATTGAAAAATATACAAAAAAAAAGAACAGTGATTTAAAGGCGATGACAATGGATATATACAATTTTCTAATTGTTAATAATGTAAGTGTTCCTATCATATTTCAAACACTTGACTATTTTATCCAAAAATCAGATGGTATAAAGTATGAAAAATTAAATAAAAAACTTATGAAATATTCGATAAAAAACACATTTAACCGTGTAAAGTTTGTAAATGGTTTATTAGATTGATATGTTACTTTATACTATAATACATTATACTATAATACATTATACTATAATACATTATACTATAATACATTATACTATAATACATTATACTACAACAGCAGTATTGGTTTTCACCATAATTGTTTTCTTTTTTAATTTTTTTTTCTTTACTTTTTTTTCATTAATATCATTTTCAACCGCAATGTTTATTTCATCAAATTCTGTTAATAGTATGTTTTTCAAGAAGTTATATACACAAATTAATACAGATTCGTCACAATGTCCTACAATCAATATACTACCTGTTCTAAATATCATAAACGATACTTCGGTGCATCTAACTTCTTTTTTTTTAATATTTGATTTTTCCTTAAACCCGCATTTAGTAGGACAAGTGCATATCCCATTATTGTTGGAATTATAATAATATTTGCATTGTATTCCAGGATAAGAACACGCGTCATACAAACTATGTATGTTATATTTGTATTTCAATATGTTGAAAAGTTTGTCTCGATTGATAAAGTAGTTACACTTAAAATTGGAATTGATTAATACATTTTGTATATCATTTTTGTTGTAAGTAATTTCCCTTTCTGCTAGTATCGTCAAGTCTTTACACAGTTTTTCAAGTGCGTAGTGCATCGTCTCATCATTTTGGATCCCTGGTATTTCTATTTTTCCGGTGTTAAATATTTTCAAATGTATTTCTTTAAACGCATCTTTATACCATATTCTGTATATAATAGCAAAGCAATTGTAAAACGCGCTCTTCTTTTTTTTCCGATTGTTTAAAAGGTCTTTTTTAGATATTCCAATCGTGACCTTTCGTATATCTTTATACTTGCCTTCATTTTCATTGGTATTTTTATTAATTTCATGAACATTAATAGTTTCGTTATTCACAATTGTATTTTTAATTAATTGATCTAAACGATCGCTATCTTCTTTATTTTCACAGTTGATTTTAACCGTTTTTTTTATTATACCTTCCGATTGAATATGATAGTTTAAAATCGGTATTTTCCAGTATATTTTAAATATATCCAACGGACAGTTTAAATAACATATCTTTGTTTTTGTGGAAATGTATATATCACTGCATTCAGGAGTGATAGAACATACATTATCTACAGTAGACTCATTTGTAGTATTAACAACCGTAGAGTCATTGTATTCTGTAAAATTCATCCATTCTTGTTCTAAATCATCCATCTTTAAGCTTAATATTTTTATATTAAGCTCTTTAAATATTTTTTTATATCAATTTAAAATCAATATAAAAAATGATAGTATTTGCTTGTTTTGCTTGTATAGTTTGTATTGTTTGTATAAGTTGTATTGTGGCGTATATAGTTAGTTTAAGTTTTTGTAACAAGGTCGACATAAAGCCATATAAATATTCTCGTTTCCAACTACGATTTGTTGTTCAGCCTTAACTGTTCTATGTGTAAACAATGATTTTCTTTTTTTACAATGATGACATATTCCGTTTACTTTTACAACATCGTCTGCCAATGGTATGATGTCTAAAATAGAGCCGAATTTTTTGCGTTGGTAATCTCCGTCCAGTCCGCACACAAACACGATTTTATCTTGTCCTAGCATATCATTTACAAAATCATATAAATCTTCGAAAAACTGACCTTCATTGATAAACAACACTTTGTTTTCTATGATTTCGTCGTGTTTTAAATATAGTTTGTCCGTATTTATAGACGGAATTTTTATTTTATTATGCGTTGAAATTACTTTTTCACCATACCGGTCGTCGATAGAATGGTTAATCGCCACACATTTATATCCCATGCAGTTATACTTGTTAAATTCGTTAATGATATTTGTAGTTTTACCTGCAAACATTGGACCCAAAATCACCTTTAAATACCCGCCTTCAAAAACAGTTGCCATTTTTATAATTTATAATATGCTTTTTAAGTGGTTAAAACTTAATATTAATTTGATGTATGCACTTAATTGTTTAACTAATATCAATTTAAATGTAATTAAAGAAACATATATAATGAACCATTGTCCTTGGGTAGAAAAGTATAGACCCTCTACTCTTGAAAATATTGTATTAGATGATATGAATAAAACAATATTACAAAATATAATTATAAAAAATACATTTCCCAACCTATTATTTTATGGTCCTCCTGGAACCGGTAAAACAACGACCATTATTAATTTGATAGAAAAATACCAAGAAGTATACAATCAACAAGATACTTCTTTAAAGATACATTTAAATGCGTCGGACGAACGGGGTATAGAGGTGATACGCAATCAAATTAACAATTTTGTGAATACAAAAACATTTTTTACCAAAGGGTTGAAATTTGTAATTTTAGACGAAGTAGATTACATGACTAAAAACGCACAGCAAGCACTGCATTACTTGATACAACAATATTCAGATAACATCCGGTTTTGCTTAATATGTAATTATGTAAGTAAAATAGACTCTTCCCTTCAAAACGAGTTTATACATTTGCGATTTTCTCAACTTCCTGAAACGGATGTGTTTACATTTCTTAAAAACATCGTTGAAAAAGAGCAAATAAATATTTCAGATGATAATATCAAAGCAATAATCAGTATTTTTAAATCGGATATTAGAAGTATGATTAATTTTATACAAGGAAATCACGATGATACGGGTTTAAATGTAAATATAATGACTGAGGCTAAGTGGCGGATATTTATGTTAACCTTAAAAAAAACCACTAGAAAATCAAGGGTAAATTATATTAAAAAGATGTGTATAGAGCATAATATGGAGATAAAATCATTTATATTAGACTTTTTCTTATATGTCATAAAAACATCTCAAAGTGTGTGTGGTGCGAATGAGTTTGAAATATTGGAATTTATTTCACACAGCGATATTAAAGACCAGTATTTGCTAAACTACATGATATCGTTTGTAGACAAGCATTTATAATCCCCCGAATGATTTAATGACTGTTTGATTTAATGATTATTTGATTTAATAACTGTTTGATTTAATAACTGTTTGATTTAATGATTATTTGATTTAATAACTGTTTGATTTAATAACTGTTTGATTTAATGACTAATTAAAATAAGATTCGTAGCGTGTTTTTAATTTGCTGATAAACATGTTTGGAGAAGCATTGTTTTTATTTGGATTGAAACTATTTCGTTTAAGTGAATACTCCGCGCATATTTCCTTAAAATATGTTTCTTTTTTGCTTTCTCTATCTGACACTCTACATTTAGATGGTAAATATTTTTTGCTGTTCAGGGTGGTTTGCTTTTCAGAGAACATATTAAAATAACTATAGAAAAATAAATTACACTGTGGTTTAATATACCAATTAAATTACTTAATTATTTAAGTAAAATAACTTAAATATTCACTACCTAAATAATCATATATGTCAACTAACGGTGATATCATTATTAAAAAAAAGAGAGGGCGTAAACCGAAAAAAAAGGTTGAGCCAACGGAGGAAAAGATTCCAAAAAAGCGCGGTAGAAAGCCTCGTGGTGGAAAAATAGTGTCAAAAACAACGGATTTAACTAATGTTAAGCAAGACCTGGAGACAAATATTATTTTACATTTGAAATGCAACACAAAGCAATTAGATAAACAGGGGACTTCTTTATTGAATAATAAATACAACCCTAAAATTTCGCAACCGGACCCATTTTCATTAAAGGCCAATCAAAAATTAAACTCCTTAACATTTGAGAACATTGGTTCATTAGATAGTACACCCGCGTCGGTTAATTTTGAAAAAGAACAATTTAAAACACCTTCTTTAAAACCTACCTGTGGTAATTCTTGTAAAGAAAATCATGATACGGATGATGTAAATATTAAAGAAGTATGGAAAAAATTGTCTAATTTACAGTATCAATTACATTACAATTGTTTGCCCGACAAACGATCGTCTTGTTTTTGGTGCACATGTGAGTTTGATAATCCAACCATTTATATTCCTTCCAAAATAAACAAAGGAGTATATGATGTTTATGGGTGTTTTTGCAGTCCACAATGTGCGGTTGCTTTCTTAAGAAATGAACCCCTTGATCACTCTGTGTTATGGGAGAGATATTCAATGATCAACGATTTGTATGGCAAGATTTTTGGAATAAATATCAAACCGGCACCATCACCCTATTATACACTTACTAAGTATTATGGTAATCTAACCATCCAAGAATATAGAAAGTTGTTAAACAATGACAAACTATTGATGGTGGTGGATAAGCCGATGTCTAAAGTTCTTCCGGAGCTTCATGAAGACAACAATGAATTACCCAATGTCAATAATAATTTATTAAGTCATCAGATGCCTGCGTTACAAAATTCTAGTAACTATCGCCTAAAAAGCAACAATTTAAAGCATGAAAAGCGAAGTATATTTAGTTAATTAATATTTAATCTGCGCTTTTAAATATTAATTATTCAACTTCTTCTATTTTAATTTTAGGCGCGGTTTCAGCTGCTGTTTCTGTTTCAGCGTGTGCTTCTGCATTCTTTTTATTTTCTTCTTGTTTTTTTTGGTGCATTTCCCTTAATACATTAATATACTGATTGTATTTTTTTCTGTTTTCAAACTTAACATAAACATCATCCATGAATTGTCTTATCTCTCCCATCATTTGTTGATTTAATGTTTTGGGTTTGCTTTTTTGCGTAGGCTGATCAAAATTGGGGTTTAAGTATTCTTTAATTACATTGATATAATTGTTGTTCCATTTTTTCAATCGATCAATAGTTTCTTTTTCGGTATAATCAGTTTGCCTCATTACTAAATTAATAACTTCTTTTTCGCGAGTAGTTGAACTCATATATAGATATTTAATAATATATTAAATAATATTAAACGGAAAACAAATAAAATTAATATATGGCGAGTTCAAAAGATATATCTAAAATTGTAGATGATGTTGGTTATATAATTACAAATAAGTTAAAAGATGTGCTATTACCAATTGTAGAGAGTAGAACTTCTACGGAAACAGCAATTTTGAATATTCCATTTGTTCAAGATATAATGAATGAAAACAGAAAATTAAAAATACAAGTAGCTGAATTAGAAACAAAATTGGCAATTGTAAGAGAAAATTATAAAAGAGAGTTTTTATCTAAATTAAATGCTCAATATGATGCTACATTAAAACAACCATCGGATAATAATATTAATTTGGAAATAAAAGAAGTAAATATTCACAAAAAGGATTATGATGTTTCAGAAATAGAAAAAGAAATTATAGAATTAAACAAAGATGAAATGGACAGTATTGTGGCTTCAGATGATGGATTGGAGTATGAAAATTTAACAGACGATATGGAAAGTCAAAGTATACCTGATGATTGTTCTACCAGAACAGAAGCAGTATCAGAAAATGAGGAGAAGTTTAAAGAAATGCAACATTTTATTGAAAATGAACCATTGCTTTGTAAAAAGGCGGTTGAGAATTATAGATTATATTATAATATGAATGATTCACCCAGTGTGGAAACTGTATATAATTCATCTGCCGGATTAAAAGGATGGAGTGAAGCTACATTAAATTTAAGTAAAGAAAATCAAGAAACGGAAGACGAGCAAGAAGAAGTTGAAGAAGATGAGGTTGAAGAAGAAGAAGAAGTAGAAGATGCACACGAAGAAGAGGATGATGAACCGGAAGACGAAGAGGAAGAAGAGCAAGAAGAAAATGAGGAGGATGATGAACCGGAAGACGAAGAACAAGAAGTGGTGGAAGAAGAGCAAGGAGAAGAAGATGATGAAGAACAGGAAGAGGAAGTTGAAGAAGAGGAAGTTGAAGAAGAAGAAGAGGAAGTTGAAGAGGAAGTTGAAGAAGAAGAGGAAGAGGAAGTTGAAGAACAGGAAGACGAAGTGGAAGAGGCGGAAGAAGACGAAGTAGAAGAACAGGAAGACGAAGTGGAAGAGGCGGAAGAAGACGAAGTAGAAGAGGAATCTGAGGAAGATGAACTAGAAGTAGAAGAGATTATGATAAAGGGAAAACTATATTATACTAGTTCTAGCGTAGATGGCGATATTTATCGCGTGGGTGAAGACGGGGATGTTGAAGAAATAGTGGGTAAATTTAAGAAATCGAAGGCAATTTTCTTTTAGTAATATATAATATATAATGTTGCAGAATTTATGTACTCCTGCTTTAATTTATTTAATATTTTCAATAACTCAAATTACAATAGACATCTTCAAAAGAGATTTTAATGTTGCTTTGGTGAAGTTTTTTGTTGCATTTATTTTTACAATATTATTAAATTATTTATGCCAATCTGGTTTAGGAATAGTTTCATGGGTCATTGTTTTCATTCCCTTTATTTTGATGTCGGTTATTGTTACTTATATTTTAACATTTTTCGGAATAGATCCTAAAACAAAAAAAGTTAGAATACTTCAAGATGGGGAAGTATTAGTTAATAAAGATGAACAAAAAGAAAAAGAGGAATTAGATAAAACATCACCCGTTTTAACCGAAATTTCATCTTCTTACAACGAGGAAGATAATAAAATAGAAGTTTCGTTTAATAGCAACGAAGGTGGTAAAGTATGGTGTAAAGCAGTGCAATCTGGCTCGACAGCACCAACCGTATCAAGTATTCAAGATGGCATTACTTCACAAGAATTAGTTGAAGGCCCCAATATTTGTGAAATAAGCGATTATACTTCTGGTAAAAATCATGATATTTATTTGTATTCCGAAGATGTAAGTGGTAATAAAAATGACGATGATGATATACTAAAAACAAAAAATACCATATTTATACAAGATCCAGCAACACAACCAGAAGCACCACCAGCAACACAACCAGCCGCACAACCAGTAACACCACCAGCCGCACAACCAGTAACACCACCAGCCGCACAACCAGTAACACAATCACCAACACCAGCAGCAACACAACCAGATCCATTCTCTCTAATTAGCGAATCAATTGGTTTCATGAATACAAAATCCGGATTTAGTAATTATCATCAAAACAATTCCAAATTATATAAAAAAAGACAGCAGCATATAAATCAAATAAACAATATTTTGGTTAAATTAAACGAAAACGACACTAGTGCTTATTTTACATTACAAGCATCAACTTGCGCAAACAAACCAACAAATAAAGAATACGAACTTTGTATGAAGCGTGTTATACAAGAAACTTATTTAAAAATCAAAACCGATAAAAACAAGCATGAATTTTTAAGAATGCTTAAACATCAAAATATAAACATTAAAGGTTTAACAAGCCTTTTAATATAAGTTTTAAGTTATTAACTTTTTAAGTTTTTAAATATAACAATACAAGTAAATTAAATTTAATTAAAAGTAATTAAATTTAATATATAATAATAATACATAATATATGTTTTTTTACTTTACAATTGGTAGCAGTGTTTTATTATTTATTCATTACTTAACAGATAAAGAACAATTTAATCGAAACATTTTCAAGTTATATTTTTCCGGTATAAATAACTATCATTTATGTTGTATTAAAATGGAAGAAGTATTTGAACAATATAACAATTTAACAATTTCAAATCAACCACACAATGTTATTTCAACCCAAACAGAAAATGTAAATGAAAATATGATTTTATATTCATACTATCCATATAAAACAGAGCAAACTCTTTCATATTTCAATTATGCCCCCAACGTATCAATGATCGATGAAACCAAAAAGCCTATTTTATTTTTGAAATCGTATGTAGATGACGAATATAAATACCTACAATATAAAGATATTTCATTAAATTTAAATATTTATTTACCACTACGCCCTATATCAAGTGATTTATTTATGCAAATTGAATTATTTCACAAAGAATCAATACACGACATTTCCCTGTCTTTAATTAAACCATTTTTAGTAAATAATAGTTTTATTTTAGATGCAAAGTTTGTAAAATGGTTTATGAAATCCAACTTTAATATCGATATAGACGACAATGACGAATATACTATAAAAATCATTGATAATTCCATTAATATGGTTGAATTAAACAATAAACAATATATAGCTTTTGAAAACGACGCTTATATCATTAAAGATAGCGATAGCGAATAAATTAAATATTAATTATTATTTATTAAAATAATATAAACAATAATTTGTGTAATTATATTATAATGGAATTGATAAACTCCATCGAAGAAAACTCTTCATCCCAAACTCATCATCTTATTGATAAATGGGTTTTATGGGCTCATTTACCACATAACACCGATTGGAGCCTTAAAAGCTATATTAAATTACAAAATTTGGAAACAGTTGAAGATGTGATAAGTATAACAAATGCAATACCAGAAAAAATGGTAAAGAATTGTATGCTTTTTTTGATGAGAAAAAATATCAATCCAGTATGGGAAGACCCTCATAATTGTAATGGTGGGTGTTTTTCATTTAAAGTTTTAAATAAAAATGTAGTTCAGGTGTGGAAAGAATTATCATACTCCATGACTGGAGAAACACTATCTAAAGATACTAATTTTATGGATAATATAAATGGAATAACAATTAGTCCAAAAAAGTCATTTTGTATTATAAAATTGTGGACCAAAACACTAGAATTTCAAAATCCCAGAGATATAATCCCAATTAACGGATTACAAGTAAATGGGTGTTTATTTAAAAAACACAAATCTAATTATTAATTGTTGTATTAATCGTGCGTATTAATATGCCAGCACTAGTAGTTAATATACAATAAATTATTATATATGTTTGTATATAATGATTTCATTATTTGATGTATTTATTCAACTTTTAAGAGCATCTCCTGCTATTATTTTTTCATTAGGAGTTGTGTTATATGTCATAACAACTTTAGATATTTATTTAATGTTATCTATTGTTACTGTTTTAGGCGAACTATTAAATACTATATTAAAAACCCAAGTATTTAAACCAATCATGAAAGGAGATTATTGGCCGGTTTTAGGTTATGGAACACGACCGGTTGGTTCAAAAAACAGCGCTCAATTTGGCGATATCAACATTCCTCCAAATAAAAACAGTTATGGTATGCCATCTGGACACTCTCAAACAACAGTTGCTTTCGCAATATTTATGATTTTAACTTTGATAAACTATCACGAAACCATGTCCAACACCGCAAAATATATTATTGGAGGAATAGTTGTTTTATATACAGTATTCGTTCTTTGGTCTAGAAGCTATTTAAAATGCCATACAATACAGCAAATTATTATTGGGTCTTGTATAGGAGTAGTTGTTGGATATTATGGTTATTTATATGGTGATATGTTTATAAAAACATCGCAACTAAAGTCTAATGTAACTGTTTGATTAACACGCTTCGCTTCTGTAAAACAACTAAACTAGAGGTAGATGATATGTTGTTGTCATCTGCTACCAATAATTCGTCCGCGTTCGCTCCAAAGCAATATATGGGAATACCACTTTTTTTTGCTTTTAAACAAAATATAATATCCTCACCGGTTTCTACTGTCGGAACCGGACTATCAAATAATTTACATAATGTTGATTTTCTAAAGCATGAACCACCGCATAAATAATCAACATGAACCAACGATGTGTCGTCTTTATCATAGTTGACATATTTGTCTTTATATTGTTGTGAAATACTTGCGGTATGATTATTTAAATGCTTAATATTTTTTGAATACAAATCGATTTCATTATAATTAAAATACGATATTTTCTGCTTTATACCAACCATCTCCGCAGGAAAAGCAAACAATCCATTAATATCTTGCTTTTTATCATTTAATATCCATCCATATTGACCAATCACGCAATCCTTAACTGACAATATTTCTACTGTTTTCTTTATGAAATCTTTTCTAGGAAACCGGTCATCATCTAATATCACCACATATTCAGTAGGTGCAGTTAATGCGATTTGATATCTACCTATATACTTAAAATTATAATCGGATTTAATGTAATTTAAATTTGGAAAAACTGATTTCCATTTTAAAAAAGCGTCTATCAAACTATCATCTTTACAGCCAAAAAAGCATCCCCAAATATATTTAGGTTGATGTGTTTGATTTTGCAAATCTGTTAATTGCCTATCTAACATGTCAACTGTTTTATTGTAGTAATTTAATATTACAGTAACATCTGAACGTGTATCGGTCATTTAATTTAAATATAATAATATTATCATAACATATTTATGTTTTAATAATATTAAATAATTAACTGCTTATTAAGAATGTTACAACTTTACACCCTTACAACTTTACAACTTTCCATTCACTATGATGACCTTTACAATGAAAAATACAAGGGGTTCCAAATAACGCATGTTTTTTTAAACAATTTGTATTCATAAACTGTTTTTCATATTGTGTAACTCCTTTGTTATATTTATACAACATTGACATATGTGCACCATCTGGCCACCATACTGGTTTCGGCTTGTGATTGTTTTCCGAGTAATAAAGGTTATATTCTAACGCAATAAATCCATCATCGTTTGTAATAACAAAATTATCACTTATTCTTGATTCTATAAATTGATGATTTAAGTCACTGGCAATTGATTTATGCAAATTTAATGCGTCTGATAATTCCAAGTGTGTTTTCACAGACATATGGGGTATAATCGTTTTATTAATTCCATACCAATATCGTTCTTCAGGTATCAACCAAACGCAATATTTAAAGTCTGGATATTTTGTTTTGCCACTTGTGTCTATTTTATCTGTTTCTGTCAATGTGTTTAACATAAATATATTATTAAATTATATTATTTTCTATTTTTTTCTATTTTTCACTTCTAAATCAAAGTCTTTTTTTGTTAACTTATAACCCCAATGTTGCAAAGTTTGTCTCATTGCGGGGCTAATATCATGATTATTCCAATCATTTACACTTCCTTTCTTTAAGATTTGAGTAACCAACCATTTACGAAACCGACCATTTGGACCCGCCAATTTCCTCCATCTATCTACTTGGCGTCTATCATCTGAAGAACGACGCCCCATAAAAAACTCACAATACCATTGAACCCATCCATATGGATCTTGCTGATCAATCCAATCATTTTCTTCCCAAAATTCCAATGTAGTTCCTACCTTTTTTTTGTATTTATTAATACTTTTGTCATATTGGTCAAATGGTTTTGTTAAATGTTCTAAAGGTATGCCTTTCCACCAACTTTTAGGGTATTTTTCATGTTGGTTTTTTAATGTGTTTTTATAAAACTTGCTTTTTATTGGTCTCCAATAGGTTCCGCCAAAACTACCCATTTTAAACATCTCTCGTGGACTTAAATTAGGTGTAAATTCAGGGAAATCACTAAAATGATATTTGCCATTTTTTAATACAGGCATATCTTTGCTTTTTATTTTATTTCCACGCTTACGCGTTTTATTTCCACCCTTTATTTTTGGCACTCTGCGTGTCCCGAATTTATGCTTTTTACGAGATAGTTTTGCTAATTTCATTGCTTTACCTTTTGGATCGCAGTGCTTTTCTAATGTTTTAAAATCCACCGCTGCTGATTTGCCACCTGTAATAGCACTTGCTAAACGAGCATATCCCCACGAGTGGGCGCTTTGATTTGGACGACTACCACTTGAATAATACGCCCCTTGTCCTTTTTTCATTATTTTATTTAACCCCGTAATACTGCAACCAGTCGCCTTACTTAATTTTTTACCAGGCTTAATCGTATCTAAATCATACACTTTTTCGGCATTAACAATATGCTTGCTTTTTTTCGACTGAAATGATTTCACTTTTTTACGAGTGTAATATTTGTTTTTTTTATATGCTTTTCTAGACTTTTCAAGTTCAGCTTTCACTATATCTTTGTCTTTATTTGATAACTTTATTGGAACATATTTTATGGGAACATTAAAATCAAATTTGGTCATAAATATTATATATATTAAAAACATAATATTTAAGAGAGGGAGGGAGATATTAAACGGATGCTGTGACCGTTATTAGTAATAGAACGAGTAACCGTATCAATAACAGTAACTTATAGAGAAGGAAGGGGAGCCAAACACAGCTTAATTTCACCCAAAGAAGCAACGCTGTATCGAACAATCAATGGAATATCATTTTCCAAATACATTTCAATACTATTACACAAATTGGTGCATTTAATAAAATAACTAAGGTTTTTCAGTGAAAACTCGCCTTGTATAATCTCATCGTTTCCTTGCTTTTGGATAAACTCCATATTACCGTCACATTCCGAACGCCTAAGTGTGCAAGAAGCAAATGGACCATTGCAACTAAACACCAATTCATTGCCCACCGATTTAATTTCCAGACGGTCCGATAAATTACTTAGATCACGGACTATTTTCTGAAAATCACTTGACGGCATATTAAGAATAGATGAATACTTGATCTTAGGCAACTCTAAATCATCGACATCAGGCTCAATTAGGCGCAATTTTTGATCTTTACACTGCTTAATATCACCATTTTCAAATTTAAGCCCCAAATTATCCACAATACCATCATTGTAGTCATTTTCCTCTATATAAATAGTTAAAGTATCATCATTATCAATTGAGTTAATTAGTTTAAACAATTGAAACATATTGACACCAATTACAATCTTGGGGTATTTACAATAATAATATTCAAACTTATCTGCCTGTAAAAATAAATGTGCTAATATAGTATGTGATTTATCCATATTAACAATACGAATCCCATCTTGCTGAAATACAATGTTTGTTTCCAGCAAAATATCCTTTAAAGCAGTCATTAGCGTTCTAAAAGGAGGTATTTGTATTGTTTTTATTTCCAATACATTGGTATTATCCGTCATAATATATTAAAATAGTAGTAATCTTTAAATACTAAAATTATTTAATATTCAAACGCACATACAATAAAACAAAAATTGATTTAAATATAATGTACTAAACATTTTATTACTCTATATTTAATCATGTCTCAAAACCTAGCAGCAGAATACCAAAAGAAAACCGATCGCGAGCACATCTTGGATGCTCCCGATACTTACATTGGACAAGTGGACGAAGATGAAACTAAAAACTGGTTACTACAAGATGACGACACATTTAAATACACCAAGTATCAATGGATACCTGGACTGTTTAAATGCTTTGATGAGGGTATCGTAAACGCCCGAGATCATGCCGTTCGAATGTCGCAAAAATCAAAAAAATCATCCGATATAATTCCCGTAAAAAATATAAGTATTGAAGTTGATAAAGAAACAGGAGTGATTACAATGACCAATGATGGTAATGGTATTGATGTTGCAAAACATCCCGAATACGATTTATGGATACCAGAAATGATATTTGGCCATTTACGAACTTCTACTAATTACGATAAAAATGAAAAGAAAATCGTGGGTGGTAAAAATGGATTTGGTTTTAAACTGGTGCTAATATATTCAAAATGGGGCATGATTGAAACGGTCGATCACATAAGAAAGAAAAAATACACACAACGATTTGAAAATAATTTGGAAACAATTGCTAAACCAGAGATTAAAAAGTCTTCTGTAAAGCCATATACTAAGGTGTCTTGGTTACCAGATTATAAAAGATTTGGAATCGAGAAATTAACAACTACCATGTTTAACTTGTTTAAAAAGCGGACATACGATATTGCTGCTGTTACTGACAAACAGGTGGTTGTTAAGTTTAATGGCAATACACTTCCGGTCCGAACTTTTGAGCAATATGTTAACATGTATATTGGTAAAAAAGACGAAACGACGCGTGTATTTGAAACTTCCAAGAATGGTAGGTGGGAATATGCGGTGTGCTTAAGTCCCGTCGATGAATTCACACAAATCTCTTTTGTAAATGGTATTAGCACTACCAGAGGAGGAAAACATGTGGATTATGTTTTAAGACAGATTACAAAAAAGATGCAGGCATATATTGAAAAGAAGCGTAAAGTCGCAGTAAAAGAAGCTACTATCAAAGAGCAACTTATGTTATTCTTGAATTGTGTTATTGAAAACCCATCATTTGACAGTCAATCCAAAGAGTCAATGAATACTCCAGTTAGTAAATTTGGAAGCAGTTGTGAAGTAAGCGACAAGTTTATCGATAAATTGGCTAAAATGGGGGTGATGGATGCGGCAATTACACTAAATGAAATCAAGGATACTAAGGCAGCAAAGAAAAATGATGGTCGAAAGGTTAGAACCATTCGCGGATTGCCTAAATTGATGGATGCGAATTATGCTGGAACAGCTAAATCGACTGAATGTATTTTGATATTATGCGAAGGGGATTCAGCTAAATCGGGTATTATGTCTGGTTTAACAAAAGAAGACCGTAATTATATCGGCGTATTTCCATTGAAGGGTAAGTTGCTAAATACAAAAGACTTACCTCAAAAGAAAATCAATGATAATGCGGAGATTACTAACATTAAAAAGATATTGGGATTGGTGACAAATAAGGAATACAGTAAGCAAGAAATAAAGTCATTGCGATATGGTAAGGTGATATTTATGACCGATCAGGATTTGGACGGTTCACATATCAAAGGATTATGCATTAACTTGTTTCACAGCCAATGGCGTGATTTATTTAAAGCCGACCAATTTATTGGATTTATGAATACTCCTATCCTTAAAGCAACAAAAGGAAAAAAAGAACTTAGCTTTTACAATGAAAGCAAATATAATGAGTGGAAAAAAGCAAACAATAATGGCAAAGGTTGGACCATTAAATATTATAAAGGTCTAGGCACAAGCACCAGTAAGGAATTTAAAGAGTATTTTAAAAACAAGCGTTTGATAACATTTTCCTACACTGGAGATGACTCGGATAATGCGATCGACAAAGTATTCAATAAAGAAAGAGCAGATGACAGAAAAGGTTGGTTGGAGCATTATGACAAAGACAATGTATTGGAGACCGATAAAAATGATGTTTCATATGAAAGCTTTGTCGACAAAGAAATGATTCACTTTTCAAAATATGATTGTGAACGATCGATACCTAATTTAGTAGATGGATTGAAAACCAGTCTTAGAAAGATTGTGTATTCTGCTTTTAAGAAAAATCTAACAAAGGAAATCAAGGTGGCACAGTTTTCGGGATATGTATCAGAACAATCCGGATATCATCATGGTGAGATGAGTTTAAATAAAGCAATCGTGGGTCTAGCACAAAACTATGTGGGTTCTAATAACATTAATTTGTTGATGCCGAATGGTCAGTTTGGAACACGATTGGAAGGAGGAAAAGATGCAGCATCTGAAAGATATATTTACACAGAAATCAATCCGTTGATAAAGCATATCTTTCCAGAACAAGATATGCCACTATTAAACTATTTAAATGATGATGGGTTGTCGGTAGAGCCGGATTATTATCTGCCAATTATACCAATGGTTCTTGTGAATGGTGGTAAAGGTATTGGAACAGGATATAGCTATGAGGGATTGTGTTATAATCCAAATCAAATCATGCAATTTATTAAAAACAAAATTAAAGGCGTTGATACTAAAAGCAACATCGACATTGAGCCATATTATGAAAATTTTAAAGGAAAAGTCTTAAAATTAACTAAAACCAAGTTTATGATAAAAGGGTGTTATGATGTGATTAGTTCGGATAGTATTAGAATAACCGAGTTGCCAATTGGCACATGGACCACATCTTATAAAGAATATTTGGAAACACTGATGGATGACAAAGGCTCTAAAAAAAAGGCAATCATTAAGTCAGTCACGGATATGAGCACAGATGCGATTGTTGATTTGGTCGTTAAATTTCAACCAAATACTTTGGGTAAATTAGTATCTAAAGCAGTAGACGAACATCATAATATGTTGGAGAAAAAGCTGAAATTGTGTATTACTAAGCAAACAACCAACATGCACTTGTTTAATCATAAGCAGCAACTCAAGCGATATGAAAATATATATGACATTATCGATTGCTATTTTCCACTACGATTGGATGGATATGTTAAAAGAAAGGAGTATTTAATTAAACATATTGAACGAATTGTGATGATTTTAAGCAACAAAGCAAGGTTTATTCAGGAACAGTGCGATGATAAGATTGATTTAAGACGAAAGAAAAAAGATCAGGTAATTGATATGTTAAAGCAATTAGAATATGATGTGATTGATCATGATGTTGAATATAAATATCTTAGAACGATGACAATTGACAGTGTGGAAGAAGAAAATGTTCATAAATTGTTGGCAGAAAAGGATAAAAAAGTAAAGGAATTGGATATGATTAAAAAGAAAACGGTTGAACAAATGTGGACAGATGAAATTAATGCTTTAGAAAAAGAGTATGTTAAATATCAAGAAGTTAGGAAAAGTAAGTTGTTTGGTGATGCGGTGAAAGAAAAAGCAAAGGTAAAAGCAAAAAAGAAAGTTGTTAAGAAAAAAAAGGAAAAACAATAATTAATTACACACAAAATTACACATAAAATTACACACAAAATTACACAATAATTAAATACACACAATAAATAGTTAATTAGTTAAGATAATAAATATTATATAATTTTTATTATCAAATCAATCAATTCAAATCAATCAAATCTAAATTTGTCAATCATTTCACATTAAGTTCAAGTATTAGAAAAATGTTTTTGTTTCTAAAGTATTGGTGTGATAAGTAGATATAGGACGCTGCATTGGTTTCGCCATAGTGCTTACATCTCTTTTGTATTTCATATAACCATCTGCTTCTCCATATATTTGAGGAACTGCGTATTCACATACTAGTTTATTTAATTCACTAATTTCCTGTGTTACATTGTGTCCGTGCTTAGCATTTTGTAGAAATATACTTCGCATTATTATTTTCAATGTATCTTCGTTTTGATTGCCAATTACAAATCGCCCATTTGACATCTTATAAACACCAGACTTTATTGCGTTTTGTATAATTTCAATGTTTTCTTTAGAGAAAAAAGCGTTGGATAAATTTGTTTGTGTGGTCGTTCCAGTAAGTGCTTCTCTAAAATCACTAGATGTTTCTTTTATTGGCATTTGATCATAAAGTGTAAATACATCTAAATTAGTTTTTCCCATGATATCTATTCTTCCATTACTCATAATTATATATATAAAATATAATATATTATTATTTTATACATAATGAGTTTTCAAAAAACGGTATTAATAATAGGCGCAATTGTTTTATCGGTTATGTTATTTTTCATTGGTTTAGCGATGCAAGGGTTGAAAAAAGCACAACAATATCCACCGGAAGTTTCGGCATGCCCTGATTATTGGTCAAAAGATAGTAATGGTGCCTGTGTTGCAGATCCCCTTTTAAAATTAAATACTAGTAAAGTTAATGGGTGCGCCACATATGATGAAACAAAAGGTATTGATAAAAAAATATGGGCGGACAGTTGTGGTGTTAAATGGGATGGTATTACTAACATATAAATAACATTAAATTTAACATTAACATTAACATTTGCTCGGTTGGTTCTAAATAAACAATATATAAATATAACAACCGATTAGTCACCAACTACTCTATTTTATATTATATTATACACTTATAATATCATATAATGAAGTTGCATAATGCGATATTATCTCTCCCCGATTCACTGATAAACAATATTTATTTTTACCTACCTAATCATACATTGTTTGCTTTATCTAAAACAAATTTTAATTTATATATTGATGATTATTACAAACATTGCAAACAAACCAAACGAGGAGTGTTTTATTATAGCAAGGTAAATAATACTTATATTAGGTATTTAATACGAAATAACTTGTATCTATTTATGGACTACATGCTTCATACATCTGCTAATATTCCATTTAAAAAAATTAAGAAGTTTTACTACAATAATAAGATGTTTAAAACTTATATAGATTATTGTATCTTTTTGGCGAACTTGTATGAAAGTGAAACCACAAAACAATTATTAATGGATTATAAGAAAAGCAATAAAATATAATAAAATACGATAAACAAGCATCCATACGATTACATAAACAATTATAGATTATAATGATTTAAAATATACAAGGTAAGTTAATATAATTGATGGAACATTTAGATTTAAATAACCTTTTAAATAGAAAACAACAAGAACAACAGTTAATTGACTATCTACATTATTTTGAGCAAAATAAGCATGATTTAAGCACAAAAAGGGGTATGTATATTTATGGTAATACAGGAGTTGGTAAAAGTCGTTTTGTGTATGATATTTTAAAACGGTTGGATTATGATATTATTGGGTTTGATGCCGGAGATGTTCGTAATAAATCAGCAATTGATAAAATAACAAAGCACAATATGTCGGATAAAAATATAATGAATTTGTTTTATAAAAAAACTAAAAAAATTGCTATTGTAATGGATGAAATAGATGGAATGAATAGCGGCGATAAAGGAGGCATTAACTCACTAATAAAGTTGATGCGACCTAAAAAGACTAGAAGGCAGAAAAAAGAAGACATCACATTAAATCCTATTATATGCATAGGAAACTATCATGTAGATAAAAAAATAAAGGAAATAAAGAAAACAATGGATAACATCGAAATCAAAACACCAACTGATGAACAAATCGGGAATATATTATCTAAAACAATAAACAATAGCAATTACACAAACAATAAAAACAACAAAAAGGGAGAGATGTTACAATATATCGGCGGCGATTTAAGAAAGTTAGACTTTGTTATTAATTTACATACTTTAAATAGTAAGTTATTGACAGATAAAAACATTAATGATGTATTTGTTGGTGTAAATTACAACGATGATACAAAGATAATCACGAAAAACCTATTAAATAATTATTACACGATTGATGAGCATTTTAAACTAATGAATGATACGAATAGAACTAGCGTTGCGTTGTTGTTTCATGAAAATATAATTGATGTGTTATCGACTACTAAAAAACAAGAGTCTATTGAGTTTTATATTAAGATATTAGAAAACATATGCTTTGCAGACTACATTGATAGAATTACTTTTCAAAAGCAAATATGGATATTTAATGAAATGTCGTCTTTAATAAAAACATTGTATAACAACCATTTGTATCAAAATGAATATGCGCATAAAAAACAGCATACTACCAAAGTGCGTTTTACCAAAGTGTTAACCAAATATTCAACCGAGTATAATAATAGTGTGTTTATACAAGACATGTGTAGAATATTTCATATGGACCGCAGTGATTTACTATGTTATTTTTACAACTTACAACAAACAATGGAATTAGATGATATAATAGAAATGTTTCAAAAGAAAAACTTGATTAATAAACTGGAGACGGTCCGTATGTTTAGATATATTGATTCGTGCTATAACTAAAAGGAATTTATTTTTTATGGTTTATTTTTTTATATAATGTTAATTTATAATGAAAGTAAAAGGCTTGATTAAAACAATTCAAAAGTTACCTACTGTGCCAAGAGTAGGTGTTTATATTTTGATATTTATTGCTTTTCGATTTTTATTGGATGCGTTATTTAATAGTTTACGAAACTTAAAAATTATGAAAGAAGGCATGGACAATATGGGAGGTAAAAAATTCGTGTTGTTTCACTGGAAAAACTGTGGACATTGTAAGAAAATGATGCCAGAATGGGATAAATTTCAATCAAAATACGATGGTAGCATTCATGTTTCTAAAATAGAAAAAGATGAAAACCCTGCTTTAATTAAAAAGTTAAGTATCACAGGATACCCCACTGTTTTGTTGTTGGATGATAACAATAATAAGATTGAAAGCTATTCTGGGGAGAGAAGTTCGGATGCGTTTACGAACTATTTGAAAAACAAGGAATAAACAAACAACAACAAACAAACAAACAACAACAATAAACAAACAACAACAATAAATATTTAATAATTTTAATTTAATGATAATTTCATTAAATTAATATAATGACAACAATGCACGACATCTTTAACTGTTTTTGTTTGCCTTTTAAAACAAAACAACAGACAATATACAACGACGACTTTAACGGTATAATGCCAAACAACAGTGAAATAGAAAACAAATACAAAATAACACCAGTATTATCTATTAAATATGACCCTTATAGTATAAAAGAAAGAATAGGGGAAGGTGGAACATCCGTAGTATTCCATTATAATACTGGTAAAATAAAATGTGCTTGTAAAAAAATAAAAACAAATATTTCAAATGTTCGAAATGAAATAAACATAATGAAATCATATGATAATCACAAACATTTACCCAAGTATTATGATTCTCTTTTAAATCAAAGTGAAGAGTTATCAAAATGTTTACAATATAGTTATATATTTATGGAATATTGTCAAGGTGTCGAATTATTTACATTATTAAAACCACATTTTTGTTATAAATTAGCAACTAAAATAATATATCAATTATTAACTGCTACTGCACATTTACAAAAATTTAACATTATTCATGGTGATATAAAACTGGAAAATATAATCATTGACTATAAAAATGATATTAAGTTAATTGATTTCGGGATATCAAAACAAATAATTGATGGCAATGCTATTTCATTAAAAAAACATTCGGGAACAATAGGATATTTATCACCGGAATGGCTATTATTTAATTACGCCACGCTTAAAACGGATATATGGAGCATTGGCATATTGTATTTTATATTATTAAATAATACGCATGTGTTTAATAGCGTGAATTTACGCGTGTATAAAAGTCAATTGAAAAAATTAGACGAATTAGACTGGTCTGATAAATTGCGGTTTTCTAATAAAACGGTTCCATTAAACAAATACGAATCAATTTATATGTTTTTATACAAAACAATATGCTATGATAAGGAACGATATACGGTAAAAAAATGTTTAAGAAACAAAATATTCGCAGATTATAGCAATGAAATAGTATAAATTGAAACCAGTTAAATAAACTATAATATACACCACATAATACAAATATAATACATCATGAGTTTCGTTGATTTTATATTTATAAATTGCATAGTTATAGCTATATTATGTGCGTTAAAGGACCCACTTGGACGATTAATGATATGTTTATTTGTAGATAGAGACACTCGTGACAATGTAAACAGCGTAGATAATATAAACAACAACACATCATCATATAAAAATGCAAAAGTTGCACCATTATACGATGATGTTCATATTGTAATAATAAACCCATGTGACTTTCAAATAGGAACAGTATCAAAAGTGTTACCGGAGTAAATAGCACTATGATCAAAACGATATATGGCACATATGACATATGACACATATTACACACTTTTTATTTGAGAATTACTTATTAATTACACATATTAGGTATTAAAAACAATAAATTTTAATTATGTAATGTCAACAACAACGATGACTCCTTCTTCAATTGAAAATATTAAATTGGTAAATAAAATAACACGCAATTTCATGTTTATTCTTGAAAAATATTCCGACAATATCAACACTCTTAATCATATCGACTACTATATTAATAATAGGTTAGATGGTAATATAAAGAAAATAGCCAGTTCTAATCACAACGATGGCGTTATTAAAGAGCGAGAGTATTTTATAAATAAATTTTTATGCAGCACAGAAAATATATTTTATTATGTTGAAACAAATGATATATTTATTCATTATGATTTAAATCATTATAAAATTTTCGAGGAAGACAGTTTGCGTAGTCAAATATACAACGAAATCATGCAAAACCACACAAACTTAAGTAATTATAAGTTTGATATTGAAAGCGAGATAATAAACGAGCTAAAAAAAGAAACATTATTTAACTGTATACCAGAATCATCGACTATTCAAAATGTTATAAATTGCTTAATGACCTTTTTCTTTGATATAAAAGAAAGTGCCAAGTATTTTTGCTGTGTAATGGGTGATTTTATACTAAAAAAATCCGTAGAACAAGTATACTGTGTTAATAATGAAATACTTGAATTTATAACCCTATTTGAAAAAACAATCGCAGATCGGTTAGGTGATATAGGACTAATTAGTTCAAATCAGTTTGTATGTAATAAAGTATTAGATACTAAATTAAACAAGCATAGATTAATATATTCACAAACAAATAGTAAAGTAACATTATGGACTGAATTTTTAAACAAATATGCGATTGATATTTATGCAGTTTGTATACATTACTCAAAACGCTATCTTAACTCTGAAAAATATATAGCATCAAACCGTAAAAAACTAGAAAAAATTCTATACTTAAAAAACAACTCTGTTAAAAAAATAATTCAACAATTCAGTATGAAAAAATTTAAAACAGATTCGCAGACATCAATTACATATGAAAATATGGAATACTTGTGGTATTCTTATTTAAAAAACGAATGTCTTCCTGCTGATATTATAAGTCATAGCGAATTCCATGCATTAATGCAGTATGAACGACTCGGCGATGGTCAAATCACCACCGATAATAATGACGATATTAATAAAAACAACCAATCGTATACTTCATTAGATCATCCAGACAACGATACGATTACTAATGTCAAGCAATTTTTAGATGAAAATTTGCAACATAGTGAGTCCGATCAAATAGAAATTAGTGAATTAGTTGAAATATATATTGAATATGTGTATACTAACCCAACACTAAATATTACTTATACAACTGACATATTAAATGAAAAGTTAATGCTTGATATGGTCTCTTATTTTACAAGTTTTAATATTATTAATGATGGTAAAACAATTGATGGTATTAGCTGCTCTTTGTGGAATAAAAAAGAAGAGTTATCATCATTTATAGACCTGGTTAAAACGCAGCATAACGATAAAACAAAAGAAATTGTAGAAAACCTATCATTTAACGAAATTTATACTAAATATTGTAAATATATTTCCCATACTGGAAATGTAAATAAAATAGTTACTAAATCATATTTTATCAATTTTATAATTAAGCATATACCCGAAAACTACATAATATTTAATAAAATATCAAAACAATATTGGAATAGTAATTAATTTACCCCAGCATCCCTAAATAACAACAAATATAACAACAACAACAACAACAACAACAACTACATTTGATAATAATTAGTTATAACTAGTTAATAATAATTAGTTAATAATAATTAGTTAATAATAATTAGTAATAAGTTATATATTTATTACTAATAAGGTTTACAATCACTTATTTCCTTTTCTTATTCGACTTCTTTTTGTTGGTCTTCTTTTTCTTACCGGTCTTTCTCTTGGCAGTCTTTTTACCTTTCTTTCCTTTTTTGACGAAACCAAACTTTCCTTTGCGAGTGAAATATCCCTTATCCGTCAAACGCTTCAATAGTTCAGCTCCTTTTTCACTTTTAGCTCTAGATACAATTGCTCCATGCTTATTTTTCTTAAGTTTGTCTTTTGTTAATCCACCCCTTGTTTCTGCGGCAACTCCGTGCCATACCTTTGCACGCGATCCCTTTAACAAAGGGAATTTGCCATCATATAAACCATTTTCATCTTTTTTTCTATTGCCCATTATATAGTATGTCAAGAAAAAATAAAAATTTATATGAAATCTATTTAGTTACTACTTTTTATTCTAAATATAGTTGTTATTTAATTCATTACGCCATTTCTTAATATTGATGATTTGTTCTTGATTGTCTATAAATTCACTACTTATCTCTGCCATCTCATTTTTTAATTTTTCCATATGGATTTGTAGTTTATCCATAATATTGTTGATCTCTCTCCTACGAATATCAATAGTGATCTGTCTCGTTTTTAATTCATTTAATTGGTTATGAGTCTCTTTCAAAACTTTACGCTTTTCTTTCAAGACTCGAGCCTGTTTGTGATAAAGTTTAATAGTATGCTGCTTTCTAGTTGCAACACTTTTTCGTTTTTCACATGTTCTAAGATTGTGCCCCGTCATTTTACAAAGAGAGCACTTTGTAATTCTGGTGGATTTTGGCATGGTGATAGTATGGTATATTACAATGTCTGTTATTTTAACTATAAGTGTTATAATTAACGCACCTCAATTTATTTAATTGGACGCATTAAAACATTAATACTACCGCCTTATACAGTAGTATAAAACTCTAAAAGGCTTTTGTCTTTTATAAACATTTTGGGCGTTAAGTTGGTTTTTCTAACATAATCTGGATGGGGATTAATCAACAATTTACGCTTATCAAATGTATTATATTGATGAGCAAATACCAATATAGTTTTTTTGGGGTCCAATTGAACAAACGGCACTGTATAATTTTTAAGAAACGCCTTTTCTTCCGCGATCTCCGCATCATCATCATATCTTGTTATCTCAAGTAGTTCCTTTTTAAACGCAAAAGTCCCTGCCGTTCCATGCGTTTTACCATATGGCCCAAAAATATACAATTGGTCTAAATCATTGAAATAAATATATACAATACTGCTTCCGGCACACAAAGCATTTGGCTGCGAACGCAATCTATCTACCGCATGCGTAACCCTTTCTGGTGGATAAAAATCGTCATCATCCATATACACTAAAATATCACCACTCGCCTTTTCATGCATTAAATTCCGCTTTCTTCCCAACTTTATTTTTTCTTCATATCTAAAATATTTAACACCTTCAACATCCTTAAATAAATCTTCCACCGATTCATCTCCATCATCAATAATAATCCATTCCATTAATTCTTTTGGATAGGTTTGCGATTGATAACACTTAATTAACTGAGGTATAAACATTCGCCTGTTATATGTTGGCGTGCATACACTTACAAATGGTTTACCGTTTGCCGAAACTTTTTTTTTACGATTCTTTTTACCCATTAAATAATAATATATTAATTATATCTTTAATATATTACGAAACTAATAATATTATTTTATGCGATAGGAGCGGCAGCGGGAGTAGGCGCCGCCGTAGTTACAGTAGAACCGAAAAACTCACTGTATATGTAAAACAATGGAAGAATTACAAATGGTACTGCTATACCAACTGGGATCAATCCTTTTGTTTTTACATTTATTGGCATACCATCTGGAAAATACTTGCCATATTTTTGTATAAGAAGAATACCAATAGAAAATATAAATAACACAACCACTAAATAAGATTTCGTAATGTTTTTAAATACATTATTAACCAACCCAATATTTTGAAACATTTTAATTATATATCCAGCAATAAAAAACATGCCAATTACAGCGGGTATTAATATAAAATGTGCTAGTCCACCTGCAGTCATCCACAAAAATATTGCCATGAAATTATACTTCATAAACCAATAATTTTCATTTTCGAAAAACCCGGTTTTAATAAGATTGATTGTTGTTTTTATATAACCTAAATGCAAATGACCAAACATAAACACACTTGCTAATACTATACCAACAAAATACATAGCAATTGGCAACACTCCAGCGGTTAATAATTGTATAACTGCTCGTATATGCGATGGTGTTTTACCATAAGTTTTTTTATCGTCCCATAAAGCGCCTCCTTCGCCTCCATAATACAATTTTTCAATTATTTTATTAAATTGGCAAAACACATAATATAAAGAATCGCGTGGTATTTTTGCCAATCCAACATACATTGACTTCACCATTTCATATGCGAACGGCGTTTCATCCATATTGATGTCAATAATATTCATAAATTTATTTACATTAAATTGGTGCGATTCGTCATCTAAATCTAAATCTTTGGATTTGGTAGAGTGATGAATGTTCCAAATAAAAAAACACCCCAAATAAACAACAATAATGATTTGAACAAAAAATACGAAGATTTCTTTTACAATTGCAATTATTCGCTCCGCATAACTATCATTTTTTATTCTATATTTTCGTGAATTAATTACATCCACTAATTTATTATGTTGGCTTGCGGGACGGTAATATTTCCAGTCAGGACTTTTATAATAATTTTCAATAAAATCATAAGGGTCCTCTTTCCATTGTTGTAAATGTTTTTCCAAATATTTCCAATCTGATTTATATTTGTAAGTTTTATAAATATCATTCATAGCAGCAGCATCTTTTAACCCTTTTTTTAAATCGTCTAATTCTTTTTGCTGTTCTTTGGTTCGTTTTTTAGGTTTTTCCGATGTTGTGTTTTTCGTTTCGTCTGATTTCGTTTCGTCTATTTTTGATGTTTCGTCTGATTTTTTATTATCTTCTTTATTTTGCGAAACCTTACTTACCATTATATATTATAAATTATTATAATTATTTATAATAATTATAACAATTTTCTGAATTTATACAATGTTTAGTATTCCTAAATTCATTTTATGATATAGTTTTTAAATTACAGTAAAGTTTTTTATTATGATTATATATAAACATGAAATTTATTATTTTTTTAATACTTATATTTCTAATACCTATTATTTCATATAAACTGTATAAATTATACAAAACAAGAAGGTTTGAGTTATTTGTTTCACAGATATCCAAATCATATGATTCAAATAAGTTTAAA